>Ga0187843_10000578_pt1 | contig 25656 bp, 32 predicted proteins | sample SpaLakP09_SKY_43_FD_134516 | JGI IMG/M metagenome (GOLD analysis project Ga0187843, IMG submission 134516) | Oligotrophic lake water microbial communities from Sparkling Lake, Wisconsin, USA - SP09_SKY_43 | ecosystem: Environmental > Aquatic > Freshwater > Lake | place: USA: Sparkling Lake...
AAAGACGGATCATGGGTTCAATCGTGGCCTGCGATTACTAGTAATGTGGTATTCAGTGCTTTTACTCCAGATTGGGTTTTTATTGGTCGCAATGGCACAGATGATGATATCTATTATGCCAATCTAAACACCAATACATGGAGTTACGTGGGCCGCACGGGTTTTACTAGTGCTAACCGTATAAGACAATTAACGCTAGGGTCTACTGGAACCAGTACAGAAATTACCTATAGCACCGTGGTAGGTGGAAAATCCGGAAGCACACCAGAATTCGCAATTTATGCTAATCTGGATACCACTGTGGCCAATACCACAGCCTATCATGATCCAGATCTGCAGAGAACATACACAGTGGGCAGTGGTTATCAAATAACCGATTATACTTTTATCAATACCACTACCTACGCAGATGATTATTTCAGTCTGTTCGATGGGCGGTCAATACATTGGTGTGGCAACAACGGTAATGTTTATTATAGCGATAATTTAAATTACCAGGCAGGCAATTATGGTGATGCAAATGTGTGGCCTGCCAGTTTTAGTTACACGACATACCCGTGTGTAGTTGTTCCTTTAACTTGTCAATCACAAGGGCAGATGTTTTTTGGAAATAGCGGTGCTTTCGTGATCGATAACAGAGCAACTATTGTGAGTAATCTAAGAGTGCATAATCCAGATACCACAACAGCCACAAATGTAGCCAGTAATGCATTTAGTCTAGTGAATCTAGGCGTAAGTTATAATTTTAAAGATTGCGCAGAAGATCAAACAGGTGCAAGCACATGGATAGTAGGAGATAATGGTGCAATTATGTACGTGGCATTCAATTACGGTGGCCTAGGCTTTGGCAATGTTTGGATTCAAGCCACTGATTATACCGGCAGTCTTGGTAGCAACAATTTAACACACGTGATGACTTTTACATCTGCTGCTTATGATAGTAGTCCTAGAATTATTGTAGTAGGTGAAAATGGTTATGCCATGAAAGCCAACCGCGGATTAGAAATTAGTAATATAAGCACAGGCACTAGTAACACACTACGAGCAGTGGGTAGTCGAACTCCCGGATCGCCCGATTGGCCTGCAGCGCCTACCGCAGATACAGAAATTATTATAGCCGGCGATGGTGGCTACATTTTGCGTAGCACAAATGGTAGCAATACATGGAGCACATATGGTAGCCCTTATAATGTCAGTTGGCGTGCAGTGTATCCTTATCTAGATCCAGGTACAGGGCTAGACCAAAGATATTAATTTACTAAATACATGTATGCCCAATGCCTCAGTGTTGGGTTTAAACCCCACAGGAGTTGTCACATGGCAGGTATTTTAGATTTCCAACAATACGTTGGAGGGCCAGACCAAGTCAAAGCAGAACAGGTCTTCCCCAGCAACCAAAGAACATTACTTTATAATTTCGGCACCAACATTGCAGGTTGGACATTCAACGCCGATTATCAAACAATCGTGGTAGATCAAGTGGCATTTAATCGATCTACTGGTAAACCAAATTTCAGTGAGAGTCAAGTGATTGGCTCTTTCCCCAAAGCAGAAGTCACAGGTAATGTAGCGCCCAATGTGGCCAATACTACAACTGGTAATGTGTATGTTACGTTACCAGCCAATATGTATACAGGACCAATTATCCCTGATGCACGTGCCAATGTGCCTATTACTGTTTTCAGTCTAACCTGGACCGATAATAGCACACCTGTACAAATCAATACACATCGTTGGGCATTAATTCAATGTTGGGAGCCAGATGTGGTGGTAGGCGATCCCACAGCCAATGTAAACTATACTGCTCTAACAATAGGAGCATAAAATGGGATACACTGTCAACATATATGAAACCACTAATGGGGTTAATGTCAGCGCAAGTGGAACAAATGTAAATATCACCACTAGCACTAATCCTATTACTATCAGTTATAATGCCCTTGAACTGGATGGTGTTAATATAACCAATGCCAATGTAAATGCATCGGGCAATTTAATATTAACTCTAAGTAATAGTGCAGTGATCAACGCAGGTCGCGTAACAGGAAACACCGGCGCTACAGGTGCTACAGGCGCAAATGGTGCTACAGGATCCAATGGTATTAGTGTGACTAACAGTAATATCAATGCCAGCGGCAATTTGATCTTTACCTATAGCAATTCTGCCACAACAAACGCAGGTAATATTAGATATATTATCAGTCAAGAAGTCAGCAATGTGGCCAATGCAGGTGTAACCAGTATTAATGGATTGACTGGCGTAGTTACATTGACCACTGCCAATATTGCCGAATCTGGAAATCAATATTTTACCAATGCTAGAGCAAGAACTGCCATCACAGTGACTGGTGATGGCAGTTACGACAACGCAACTGGTCAAATTAACATAAACACATATGGCAACACCAACGTAGCGGCCTATTTGCCCACATACGCAGGTGCATTGACCGCTAGCAGTTTAACCACCACAGGAGCAGTTACAATTGGTGGTAATTTAACTGTTAATGGCAATATTACCACAATCAATGCCAACGTAATCACAGTAAATGATAAAAATATTGTTGTGGCCAATAATCAATCTACCAGCGCAGGCATCGATGGATCAGGTATCGACGCAGGCGGCGGAACACCTATAGCCACTTGGAGATATAATAATGCCACAACCAGTTGGCAAAGCAACATTGCAATTACTCCAGCAGCCAACGCCACAAGCAACATGGGTGGCACTTCGAATTATTGGAAAGATGTTTATGCTGCTAACATTAATGCAGTAACATTAACCGGCACTATCCAAACCGCCGCGCAAACCAATATTACAAGTCTAGGCACACTGTCTGGTTTAACTTTATCTGGCACTTTGAATGGAACCACATTACAAGCAGCCACGATAGGTAATCTAAATGCCCAATTTACAGGTAATGGTCGCAATTTGACCAGCCTAACAGGAGCCAACGTAAGCGGCACAGTGGCCAATGCCACTTATGCCACACAAGCAGCGCAGGCCAACAATGCCAACTTGGCCACAACTGCAACCTATGTGACTGGTTTAACCAGTGCTAACGTAACCACAGCATTGGGCTTTGTTCCTGCAGATAGTAACAGTGCCAGTAATTATGGCAATGCCAACGTAGCAGCCTATTTGCCAACCTACAGCGGTAATTTAAACAGTGTAACTGCTATCCCAGGTGCTGCTGTTACAGGCACAGTGGCCAACGCCAGTTATTCTTTACAATCTGGTCAAGCAAATAATGCCAATGCTGCTACAACAGCAACAACTGCAACCTACGTGACTGGTTTAACCAGCGCCAATGTAACCACAGCATTGGGCTTTGTTCCTGCAGATAGTAACAGTGCCAGTAATTATGGCAATGCTAACGTGGCCAGTTATCTACCTACCTATACTGGTAATATCGGCGCCAATATTGCCGGTTCATCTCCCTTTATAACAGCCACTGGTACAAATGCAAACGTGACAATTAATCCCAATGGCCTAGGTAGTCTAGTATTAAATGCCCCATTGATAGCATCCGGCAATGTAACTGCCAGTTACTTTATCGGCAATGGTTCATTATTGACCAACTTGCCAGTGCAGCCAGGCACTTATTCTAATGTAAATGTAGCAGCCTATTTGCCAACCTATACAGGCAACGTTGGTGCTGGCAACGTTGTTACAACTGGCGGGTCAGTTATCAACAGCAACGTTGCTACTGGTAACATAAACATTTCAGGCAGTGGTGTTGTATACACACCCACAGTGCAGGCTACCACTTCGGCTGGCGGCGCATTAAAGAATGCCACTGGCACCACACAAGCAGCCTGGGGCGCAGGCGGTGGAGACAACTTTACTATCAGCGTCAGCACCAATCTAACAGGAGCAAATGCTCAAGTGGATATCAGTCCCACTGGCACTGGACATGTTCATATCAAACCCACTGGCACAGGTAGCGTGGAAATAGCACCCACCAACGTGGGCAGCATGAACAACATGACCATTGGCAATGTGACACCACAAGCCGCAAACGTGACTGCCTTGGGTGCCAGCGGCAATGTAACTGCCAGTTACTTTATCGGCAATGGAAGTCAATTGACTGGTATTACTGCTATATCCAATTATAATGACACCAACGTGGCAGCCTATTTGCCCACGTATTCTGGCAACCTGGGTGGCACTTTGACCACTGCCGCACAAACCAATATCACAAGAGTGGGTAATTTGACCACAGCCAATGTGACAGGCAGTGTGTTGGCTTTTGGTAATGTTGGCAATCAATATTTTATTGGACACAGTATCAATAACACATTTGCCAATACTGCCACATACAGCGATGTAAAAATTGCCGGTTGGCAATACAGTAGTCCCACAGGCACCAACGTGGCCGCCGCAGCCATGTCCTTGACTGGTAATATTCAATTGACCAGAACCAACGACAACACCAATGCCCGTGTTCGACCCCTAGTAATCACTGGATTGTTTGATGCTAACGGTTTTAGTAGCAGTATAGGTATCAGTCCGTTCAGTAACAGTGGCAGTGACACCAACTTGGTAGTGGGTATCAGTCGCATGCCAGCCGTGGTTCAGCAATTTAACATAGTTAACAGTCAAGCAACCGCAGTTAATATCAGTTCTGCAGGCGGTATGGTTACCACTGCTGGTATTTCGGCTACCAATCAACGTGCCAACGTGAACTACATGGTAGGCCAAACTGTGGAAGTGGGTTTATTTGCCAATGATACAACCAGTAGAATCATCAACGCCACAGCCTATAGAGCAGATTTTGCCACTTTGACCAGCAACACTGCCAACGTGGGCAATCGTATTGCTTTCGAATGCGTTGACAGCACTGCCAACATCAAGATTGCTGGTAACATTGTTTCTACCACTGGCGCGGTTGTTGCTCCACGTGTGACTATACAAGGATTTACTGAAACATTAGTTGCACTAGGCAATACCTCTGGTACATTTGCACCCAATTTGGCCAATGGCACTATACAAACGTTGACCTTGACTGGTAACCTAACATTCGATGCATTTACTAGTCCTGTTACAGGTCAAAGTGGAACATTTGTTTTGACACAGGATGGCACTGGTAATCGAACATTATCTAGCACCATGAAATTTGCAGGTGGCTATAAAACATTAAGCAATAGCGCCGCGGCAATAGATCTAATGACTGTGTTCTATGATGGAACCAATTATTACGCAAGTTTAACCACAGGATATGCATAATGTTTAGTGCTAGAACGGGATTTCGTAGTAGATCACAACAGGTCACTGATTATAGAGTCTTTACCACTAGCGCTGATTGGACAGCACCTAGCAATCTAATCAGCGCCACCATGTTGTTGGTGGCCGGGGGTGGTGGTGGAGGCGGCAAATGGACTGATTCCTTTGGAGACGTCAACGGCGGCGGGGGTGGCGCTGGCGGTGCATTTGTTAATACTAGTATTACATCTAATATCACCCCAGGTAACACCTATACTATTACTATAGGAACAGGTGGCACTGCCAATACCGGCAATGATGGCAGCATGGGTGGTAATAGCAGTGCATTTGGTTATACTGCCGTCGGCGGCGGTTATGGATCCGACGGTTATGGTGGCAATGGTGGATCCGGTGGTGGGGGACGTAGTGGGGGCGGATCAGGCACTGCTGGTCAAGGAAAAAATGGAGCAGGCGTTGCCATAACCGGCGGTGGCGGCGGTGGCTTCCTAGCGAATTCAGGTTCTACATTTGGTGGTAGTGGATTTGAGCCTGTAAATTATGGGTTTCCTAACACATTAATCACTGGTGCAGGATTCGCAACCTCGGATTGTGCATTTGGTGGCGATGCATATGGTGGCAGTGCATATGGTGGCGCCGGATCGGGTGGTAGAGGCGCAAGACCGGACAACAGCACCGCGGCCACAGCCGGAAAAAATGGTATTTGTATTATAAAGTATACTGTGAGCAATTGATCATGTCCTACGAAGAAAATATTATAGAAACATTGCCCAATGAAGCGCAAGATTTGGCATTGCATGTAGCATTATGTGAACAGAGATATCGTCAATTGATGAATAAAGTGGATCACATAGAACAAAAAGTAGATGCTTTGGTTGCATCTACAACAGAATTAAAAACATCAATAGACAATTATCAAAAAGAAACATTAAAACAATACATGACTTGGGGATCCATAATTATTGGTTTTTTAACCAGTGCCTTGGGCACCATGATTTTAAAATTTTTATTATAAGGTGATCATATGAGAACATTACCCACACGTGGCAGCAGAACACGTAAAAATCGCAACAAACCACCAAGGAAATAACATGCCCGTACACAAAGCAACTGGGCCACGTGGAGGCCCGGGATGGCAATGGGGAAATTCAGGCCGTGTGTACCCTACAAAAAAAGCAGCAATGGCCCAGGCCCAGGCCGCTTATGCTAGTGGTTACAAAAAACCGAAAACTGTGACCAAACAAAAATAATAATATACATATGGCATGTATGTGAAGAAAATTATACCTGCACCTGTGCCAGAATTTATTCGAGATCGTGTGGGCCGAATATATAAAATTTCAGATCTTTTGGCAAAATGTTCCGCTGTAACCACTATCAATTTGAGGAAAGTGCCACACAACAGCAAACATGATTTCAAACAGTTGGAATGGTTATCTAAAAGCACTTTGGATGATATACGCAAAAAATATCCCCATAAAACAAGACTTCAATGTTATAATATGCAGATCTATGCAACCAAAAGATTGAAAAAATTAAAATAACAAACAATATCCAAATAATTTGACTTGTGCATAAATTATAAATATAATGTATATGCAGTATTATTATAGGAGGATATTATGTTAACTGTAAATTCGCGCGGTATAAGAGAAATTACTCTTACACCAAAAATCACCATGGCCCGCACACAATATTATGATATGAGCAACGAGGACAGTGCTTATATCTATGAATGGCTAATCAAATTTCTAGCCGATGCAACTGAATTGGCCACACACGATGCTGGTCTCAAGAAAGAATGGTTTGCAACACATGCCAAACAATGGCCACGTGGTCGAAAAGGCGCCAATAGTCTAGCCAGCACCGTGGCAGGTATTGTTGCACACAAGATGCACAATCCATCACACAATATCAGTGAACCTTTGTTACAATCCATTGAAACAATTTTTGATTTGATACATGACCTCTATGAACAATTACCCAATTCTCCTCAAACTGTCAGGTTTAAAATTAGTTTTATTGTATATGAATGATATTATTTTTGAGCAGACATGGGATCGCATGGATCATGATCCGGAAACCGAAATGCAATTTTGGCAAACGTTCGAGCAAACCCAATATCTAGACCACATGCATGTGACCTATACACGCAGTGTCTCTAGCCAAATCGACAGGGAAATTGTACAGGTATCTAGAACATATACCATGAGCGATAATGAAAAAATTTTGTTCTTATTGAAATTCCCCAACTGTGCTAGATATCATTTTTTTGATGACACAGATGAATAACCATGAAATAGTAGAATGGTTCAACCGGACCTATAATGCAAGGATTGATGCCAACAGTCAGATTCGTCGAGTGGTTAGACTGGATCATACCATATATGGTGATAATTCAGATCCACAGATTCACAGTGGTCCGGTACAACATGAACAATTGCAATGTGTCAGTGTGAGTTTACCAGCCGAAGATTTGGGTCGAATTATCGGTCGCATGTGGATATACGAAGGTCGAGAAGACAATCCGGCCATCCAGGATGCACTCAATCAATTGAGAACCATTGTGGCATTATTAGACAGGAGCAACCATGCCTAGAAAATTTTTACCAGACCATGTTAAATATCCCGACGAATATGGCAACATTAGATTGAATTTGGCCAAACTGCAAGTGAAATTGGATCGCTGTGTGTGGGATGCCAATGGCTGCTTGATTTGGAATCAAGCACGACATCCACAAGGGTATGGCATGTTCAGTATCTACAACAAAAATACCAAAAAAAGAGGCATGGCCACAGTGCATCGTATTTTACTCAAAGTCAAAACCCACAGTGATCTAGCAGGTCTAGATGCAGTACACACTTGCGGCAATGAACGTTGCGTAAATATCGATCATCTATTTGTGGGAGATCATCATGATGTTTTTCAAGGCCAGCGAGATAGGGGAACCAATCGACTTTTTCGTCCGGTAGGCACTAGATTCGATCGCCCCTATAATAAAAAATATCGATATGAGATTCAAAATATATTGGATCTATACCATGGTGTGATCACTGCAGAACAATTTGCACAAAAAGAAAACATATCACGCAACCGCACTATCAAATTGGCCAGCGATCTTAGATCGGGCCGCAGTTATCGATGGGTCAAGACCTACAAACTAAATAATCAAGCAGGAGATATTGAATCCACCTGATAATACTGCCGAAAAACACAGGAACTTCTGCTTGTCCCAATACCCCCAGCAATGGGGGTATTTTTTTGACTTTGCAGTCTGGTGCGTTTATAATATCCCTATGACTAAAAAAACTTCTACCACTACTGAGATCAATCCCCAATGTTTGGCTGACGTCCGACAACTATATCATGAGTTTACTGGCTCGCAAATAGCACAGTGTATTGGCGTCATAAGGGCTGAGATAGAGGCCATGAAAGAACAGGCAGAAATAGAACAGCAAATCGCCGATTTGACTGCTCGATTGCAACAAAAACAGTGAATACATGCGTGAAAATGCATGAAAATATCGGGGGTATACCTGTTACACCAGAGCACGCCCCCCTCATGAATAACAAGTCAAATTGACAGCGTCACGTGAGGCCCGGGGGGATTTTTTTTTCCAATCAGGTTGCAAATGCTGTGGCCCAGTGTATAATGCTAAATAACAAGTACAGGTTTTAAAAGATGTTACGCAATGTAACCCTCTGATTGTGACCAGGAGCGCTGATTTGGCGTGTGCGATAAATCCAAATCATCCTATTACAATCGAGAGGAACCATATGAACTACACCACACAAGAAATCATGGCCCACGTCGTGGCCACAAGAACTGAATCAACCCATGAAAACACAGTCAAGGCGCGAGAACTAACATCTCGCGAAAACCCCGAAAAACCCTGGGGGGCGCGAGAAGTATATAAAGATAAAAATATAAAAATAAACAAAGATATTTCTCGCGCAGAGCATCTGAGCGAAGAAACGGAGAGAATTTTGCCTTCGGCACCTATTGGCCAGACTTCGTCAGAAACAGCCAGCCCAGAGGGCTTGGGAGAAAGCCACAAGGCACAAGGGTTAGTTGTAGACCCCGCGCAAACTAGTTCTCGCGCCTACACGGGCATAGCAGCCTATCACGTGAAAACTGCACGTGGCGTCAAAATCAAATTAACTGTGCAGACGGCCCAGGATAGCCACATGGGTGCAGTGGTAGAACTCACAGCCGAATTGAAACATCGCAAACGTTTTAGGGAGATAAAATCCTATGAAGGCGATAATCCCCAATTTCAACAGTTTGTAGAGTCAGCACGAGAACACTATCGACAGGAATCTGACGACTATTGGATGGGCCGTGTGCATAGATCCGGCACTAGAAGTGCGTGGTTTGCAGATGTTTTGGTCATTGCATATGGCACGCAAAAGCATATTGATTGGCTGCAGATATGGTTTGACGAAGACAACTACACTGTGATCATGAATCATGAATTATCTGCCAATCAAGCCCAATGGTATCACACCGGTGGTCGCCATGGCAATCTAGTGCGCCGCAGACAGGTGCCCAGCATGGCCACAGCAGAAAGAACTTTGTTCACTTGAAACCGCCACTCAGCCTTAGGGTTTTTGAATTGAAAGGTCCCACTTGGACCTGCACTAGAGAATTCCGACAGATCACGCCGGCTCCACCGACTGAGTTTAGGCCAGATCTGTTGGTGCCCATATCTAAGCCCGTGGGATCCTGTAATAAATATCATACTGACAGCAGCCATGCTGACTGTCAGGCGAGGTAAAATATGACCGATAAAACATTAGAAGAACAAGATCTAGAACTAGTAGATAGCCAAGAACCTCTGCAAGAGATCGAACACAAATGGGAATACGCACAAAGACAACAACGCAAATGGGGCACAGTGACCCGCGAGGGCTTGATTGTGGGCCGAGGCCAGCGACGCCGCATAGTACCACCCGATGAAGTGTATCGATTGGGTGCATTGGGCTGCACAGATAGAGAAATTGCCACGTGGTTTGGCATCGATGAACAGACTCTGCGTTATAATTTTAAGGAATACCTAGCAAAAGCCCGCGAAGACATTAAGCAACGTCTACGTCAGGCCATGCTGAAAAATGCCCTAGGTGGCAATGCAGTCATGCAGATATTCTTGGCCAAGAATCTGCTGGGCATGAGCGATAATCCTCAATCCTCGGACTCGGATCGCATATTGCCTTGGACTGATTGATGCCATTAAATGCAGGACAGCAGGCAGTGGGCTCGAGCCTGGCTAGATTTAGAGTAGTTATTGCAGGTCGCCGTTGGGGCAAAACCTATCTCAGTATTCGAGAACTGGCCAGAGCAGCACGTGAACCCAACAAGAGATGTTTCTACGTGGCGCCAACCTATCGACAGGCCAAACAGATTGTATGGGATCCACTAAAACATCGACTGCAAGATCTCAATTGGATCCATGCAGTTAACGAAAGTGATCTCACTATTCGATTAAAAAATAATAGTCGCATCAGTCTACGTGGAGCAGACAATCCAGATAGTCTGCGTGGAGTGGGCTTGGACATGATAGTAATGGATGAATTCGCCATGATCGACAGTCGTTCATGGACAGAAGTCTTGCGTCCAACATTGAGTGATAGACAGGGTCGTGCCATGTTTATCAGCACTCCCATGGGACAGGGCAATTGGGCATATGATCTCTATCAAAAAGGTCTAGACAGCACAGAACATCAATGGGAAAGTTTTCATTATACTACTATTCAAGGCGGCAACGTGCCCCAAGAAGAAATAGATGCAGCAAGACGAGATCTAGATGCTAGAACTTTTCGCCAAGAATACGAAGCCAGTTGGGAACAGTATGCCAATAGAATCTATTATGCATTCGATCGCCAACACAACATGCAAGCATATGCTCATGAACAGCCACACACTGTGTATATAGGCATGGACTTTAACATTGATCCCATGAGCGCGGTAATTTTTGCACAACAAGGAAACACAATACATGCAATCGACGAAATCGAAATCTACAGCAGTAATACTGATGAAATGGTGCGAGAGATCAAAACGAGATATGCAGGCACCAAAATATTTGTGTATCCAGACCCAGCAGCAAGGCAAAGAAAAACTTCGGCGGCCAGCGGCGTTACTGACCTCACCATCCTCAGCAATGCAGGATTCATTGTGAAAGCACCCTCGGCGCACAACCCCATCAGAGACGGAATAAATTCGGTAAATAGTATGTTGTGCAATAGCCTAGGAGAGCGACGGTTTTTTGTGGATCCCAAATGCAAAAAAGTCATCCAAGCCATGGAGAAATTCTCATACAAAGAAGGCACAAGCCAACCAGACAAGGACTCAGGATTTGACCATATGGCAGACGCGATAAGATATTATATCGATTATGTTTTTCCGGTGCGTCGCCAAGTTGATGAACAACCCCCGCAACGTTGGGGACATAGAGTAGGATAATACAATGAGCGTAATACAAACAATAGAACAACAAATTGCACAAGTGACACGAGGTAACACTGTGTACACAGACTACAGTGCCCAATGGAAATACCTGTTGGCCAGTTACCTAGGCGGAAAAGAATACCGCTTGGGTAACTATCTAACTAGATATATCTTGGAAACACCACAAGAATATCAAAGTCGATTATTGAGCACACCCTTGGACAATCATTGCGCCAGCGTGATATCAGTGTACACCAGTTTCTTGTTCAGACAGCAGCCCCAGCGCGAATTCGGCAGCATTGAAGTCATGCCAGAACTGCAGCAGTTCATGGAAGATGCAGACTTCGATGGTCGCAATCTAGATGCATTCATGAAAGAAGTGGCCATATGGATGAATGTGTTTGGACACACTTGGATCATCGTGGCCAAGCCAAACATTGCCGCTGAAACAAGAGCAGAAGAAATGGCTGCTGGCATTCGCCCTTATCTCAGTTTGATTACACCATTAATGGTTTTAGACTGGACTTATAGCAGAGACATTAATGGTAGACTCAAGTTGAGTTACCTACGTTATCTAGAAGAAATCAATGACAGTGTCAGCACCGTTAAAGAATGGCGACCAGAAACTGTTCGCACTGTGCAAGTGGACATTAAAAATACGCTGATTAAATTTGACATCGTGGAACCTAACCAATTGGGATATATTCCTGCTGTGTGTGCCTATGCTCGTCGCAGCACAGTGCGCGGTATTGGTATCAGTGCCATAGCCGACATTGCAGATGCACAGCGTTTTATCTACAACAACACCAGCGAAGTAGAACAAAGCATTAGATTAGACAGCCATCCCAGTTTGGTTAAAACACCAGAAACGCAGGCAGGCAGTGGTGCAGGCAGCATTATTCACATGCCCGACAATTTGGATCCTGGCTTGAGACCCTTCTTGTTGGAATACAGCGGAGCCAGTGTGGATGCCATATACAAAAGTATCGATCAAACCACACAGGCCATTGACCGCATGGCCAACACCGGAGCAGTTCGCGCCACAGAGTCACGCACAATGAGTGGTGTGGCCATGGAAACAGAATTCCAATTGTTGAATGCACGCCTAAGCGAAATGGCTGACAATTTAGAATTGGCAGAAGAACAAATGTGGCAGATCTGGGCCAACTACCAAGGCACCACGTGGGACGGTGAAATAGACTATCCTGGCAGTTTTAATATTCGCGACACAGGCAAAGAGATCGAACAACTACGTGTTGCTAGAGACACTGCCACAGATCCTGTGGTGTTGCGCAAGATCGATGAACACATATTGGATTGGATGGATGAAGAATATGAAGATCTGCCATTCATTGATCCTAATCCACAAGTGGGTCGCACCTATCCAGATGGTGAAGAGATCAATGCCAACTTGCCAGCAGCATATCAACTGGCCATCAACCCAGAAGTGCCTACAGGTCAGAACTGTGGCAACTGCGAATACTACAAGCCCGGCGAACTGTATTGCACCAAATTTGATGCACCAGTTCGTGCCATCTACTGGTGTGCCAAGTGGGAACCCTACGACGAAACCAGCGTGATGACACTGCAAGTCATGACTCAAGTGCAAGACCTACTCATGACTGGCATGAGCAACCAGGACATCATGGCCACATATCCAGGCCTGACTGTGGAAGATATTGCACAAGCAGCGGCCAGTGCAGTTAGGACCAACCAATAAGCATGGCCGAAACGTATCGTCCCACTGAAGAAATGGCCCGTGCTGCTAGGCAAGGTCTACGCCTAAGAGCCCAGATGGCACCCAGTCAGCAGGGTGGCACCCGGGTGGGATTGGCCCGTGCTAGGCAATTCCGGAATAGACAACCAGTGAGTATCGACGTGGTAAAAAGAACTTATAGTTTTCTTAGCCGTGCCGCTGTGTATTACCGCAAGGGCACAGACAGCCCGGGTACACAGGCTTATCTATTATGGGGTGGGCCTGCAGGTTTAGCATGGTCGCGCAAAATTTTAAACAGCCTAAAGACAAAAAATGCCAGCACATGAAATGCTGCAACATACCTCGAATCTCGAAAATAATTGAACTAAATATTATATTACTCATAGGAGGCAGTGCAAACGATGAGCACACAAACAACATCGGCTAACGCAGAGGTGACTGACACCACTGACCAAACAAATAATCAGGAAAGAGTTTACTCGCAAAAAGAAGTAGATGACATGATGGCCAAGATGAAATCATCTGTGACCAAAAAGGCATTGAAACCTTATGAAGAACTTGGTGACCCTGATCAGTTGCGAGAAATTGTAACCACATATCAGCGAACTCAACAAGAACAACAGTTAAAGCGTGGAGAATTCGACAAGATAATGCAGGACCTAGCATCCAAAAAAGATGCGGAAATCCAAAAACGTGATGTATTAATTAAGGAGTTCAAGATAGATACACCTTTAGTCACTGCTGCTGCAAAATTTCGCAGCGTTAACCCTGAACAGGTTAAGTCATTGCTAAAGACCAATCTACGCTTGAACAACGAAGGCGAAGTAGAAGTGTTAGACTCAAAGGGCTCTGTGAGATATAATGACAAGGGTATTCCTCTTGTTGTAGACGATCTTGTTCGAGAGTTTCTGGATTCGAATCCACATTTCGTACAGCCTACGCCTGCCACCACAGCAACTCGTAGTAGTTACTCGGGCAACAATGGTGGCACACTTGATCTCTCGCAATTGGATATGAAAAATCCTGCCCATAGAAAAATGTATCGAGAAGCAAATCAAACTTCTCGCAAATAATAAGCCAATATCTAAGGAGATTTTAACATGGCCGGTGAAAATACCACAACCCTAAACAGTGCATTATTTGCACCTTTAGTAACTGCTGCTCAATTTGCAGCATATGAAAACAGTGTTGCTCGTCAAATCGTATCAGTATTCGACGCCCCAGACAACACAGGTAAAGTGTTACAAGTTCCAGTATGGAGCGCAATCACTGCACAGAACATCACTGATGAATCTGCTGCTACTGCTGCTAACACTGCAACCACAAGCAAAACAATTACTCTAAGCGAGCACGTAGTTTATTCTCGTATCACTGACATGTTACGTGACAGTGCTTACAACGATGTAATGGCTCAATTGGGTGAGCAATCAGGTCGCGCCATCGCCGAAAGCATGGATACTCAAGTATTCACCTTGTTTGACGAAGCAGCAATTACACAAACAGTTGGAACTGCCAACAGTGCTGTTACTGCTGACAACATCCTTGCCGCTGTTGCCACACTGCGTTCTAACAAGTTGACAGGTCCTTTCTATGCAGTTCTTGCTCCCAAGCAAGCATATCGCATCAAGAAAGAATTGGCCAACGTGGGTGGTGTTGCAATGAGCAACGTGGGTAACGAAGTATTGACTAACGGTTTCGTTGCGCAATTGGACGGTTGCACAGTGATCGAATCCAGTTTGGTTCCAACAAGTGGTAACAATGCATATGGTTGCGTATTTGCTAGATCTGCATTCGGCCATGGCATGCGTGGTTCCATCAGCATGGAAGAACAACGTCAAGCAGCCGCTCGTGCTACAGATTTGGTTCTTACTGCTGTTGCTGGTGCTGCTATTCTACAAGCAACACATGCTGTGCAGGTTATTGGTTTGAATACAATAGGCTAAGGAATAGATCATGGCCTTCTTATATTCAGGTTCAACAGTTATTAGTTTCGCCGAGTACATGGATGTGCAAGATCGAGACCAACGATTATTTGAAGCGAATGAAGGCCTTACCGAAGATGTTGTGGAAACATTGTTAGTTCGCAGCACCGAACGTATTTTAAGTCTGTTAAGAGGCACAGATTGGTGGATTGATTATTACATCACACGTAGTACAAATACAACCTTTCAATCTGCGGCCGATGTGCCAGCGCTGGATCCCGACAAGATCATTGAACGTCGTAATGACTTTACTGATCTTTGTGTGTATTACACACTGTTTAATTATATTTTGCCCAAGATTGCTAACTTTGGCGCAGAAGATGATGCAGAGCGTAAAAAGATGGGATACTATCAAGAGAAATATAATTTTCTTTTTGCCGAGTTAATCGGCGCAGGCGACTGGTATGACTTTAGCGGAACCGGTGTTGTGACCAGCGACGAAAAACAGCCTGGTGTTTATAATTTAAGAAGAATCCGATGAGACAAGATATTATAACCTATCTATCTGCACAAAACCTTGGCACATTCAAGGTTGCATTGGAATTACCATTTACCAGCAATGGTGAATCTTTGTATATTAAAAACGCCAAAAGAATCTACGTAGATACAGATGTTGTCACGCAAGACACTGTGATTGCTACGCTAGATGGACAAACTTTCGAAAATGAAACTACAACAGTTCGAGCCTATTTCGCAACAGATGCTAAGAATTTGCCGTCGAATTATGATAGTCTAGTAAGTCTAGTTCAAGCAGGTCGTAATGTCAGCACCATTACTGGTGTGCATACACGTATTTGCAATGTGAATAAAACATATGAACAAGATCTATTGGTAACAGAATTTGAGTTCGAATTTACCAAATTAATTTAAAGGAAAAATCATGAGTTATATTAACCCAGCACCAGGCACCACAAGCCAGATCGTATTAAAGATCCTGGCCGGTAATGCCCTAGGTAATGTAACAATCACTAGTGCCAATATCACTGTTCCCGCATTGCAAGATGTAACAGTGAATAACAGTAATGATGTGTTTACATGGAGCCAATTGGATTCTACTGCCAAGCAGCAGATCGCCACAACCAGCACCAACAGTTTAGCAATGAACTTGGTCGTTGATCCAACTACATTCTTTGGATCTAACGTTACTGCTGCACAAAGCGATACAACTTCTGCTCAAGGCATTATGGGTCTAAGTCGTAACAAGACATTGGTGACTTTTAGTCTTAAAATGCAAGAGTCTAGTACAGACTACTTCTTAAAAGGCCAAGGTTACATCACTGGTCTTGCACCAACAGTATCTGCAGACAGCCCTGTATGGGTAACACCTGCAACAATTACCGTAACCGGTGATTATACTGTATCAACTACAGAATAACAATTTGTTATGCATGGTGTATCAAGCACAGCATGACAGTTGTTATGCATGGGATAAGGGGGCTTTATGCCCCTTTATTTTTCTATAAATACTTGGGAGATAGATTAATGGATATTCTAGATAAAAAGACCTCGAAAGAAATATTGGCTGCTCTGTTGCCAGAGATTGCCAAGGCATCGCATGAATTAAAATGCGCCAGAAATGATTTAGCCAAGGCCACAAATCGCATCAACTTTATGTTGGTGTTGGCTAATCGATTGATTGAAAGACAGGAGATTGAACAATGAAATTATCACAACTTGCAGCAAAACCCACTCTAATTAAGATCATATTGGATGACGAAGACACGATCCAAGCATTCGGTGAACCACTGGATTTCTACGTGCATGATCGTCAACCAGTTGAAGTGTTTGTAAAATTGGCCAGCCTTACCTCAGGCCAATTTCATGAAATTGTGCATGTTGTCAATGATCTTATTCTAGATGAAAATGGAAATAAGATTATTACAGATGGAAACGTATTACCACAAAAACTTTATGTTCGCGTGGTGGAGCGTGTGGTTACACAACTGGGAAAATAACCGACGCCACCATATTGCCCGATGCCAATGACATGAATATATGTCTAGTACTAGATCAAATGGCACAGCGATATGGTTGTTTACCCAGTAAGATCATGGCGGAGGGAGACATTATTGATATGGGTATCATGATTAAAAGCATCGCATGGCATAATGAGGTTGCAGAAAGACAGCAAAAAGGCCATCGCATGCCTCGAATTACTCAATACAGCGAAAGTCAATTGCTAGATATGATTGCCCAGGCAAGGAAATAAATGATTACAGTAGACATATCGGACGCACTTAAAAATCTTAAAGATATCGAACAGGTGCAAGATCGCATCATCGATGAATCTTATCAATATTTCCATGATATAACTCCCGTGCGATCCGGCAATGCACGTCGCCATACAGATCTCAAAGGCACCAGTATTGTTGCAGACTACGCCTATGCAGAAAGGCTAGATCGCGGTTATAGTAGACAAGCACCATTTGGTATGACTAAGCCCACGCAAGTTAAAATACAACAATTAATTAAGAAATATCTAGGAAAATAATATGGCCAGTATTAAAACAGTATTAGAAATCGACAACAGCAAATATATTGCTGGTTTAAAACAGGCCGCAGATGCTACTAAATCATTCGGCCGAGATCTAGGCACACAAAGTACCAATATAATCGGTGCATTCGGCGCCATGGGATTGAGTGCAGGTGCACTTGGCGCTGTTCTAACAGGATTATCTGTCAGCACTGCGCATTTTGCAGATCAGATCACCGATTTGGCCACTGCGCATCAGACCACCATAGGCGAAGTATTGGCATTAAGCAAGGCCCTTGCACAGAACGGTGGCAGTGCAGATCAAACAGGTCGCATGATGCAGACTTTGGCCAATAATATGGATGCTGTCAACAATGGCAATTTAAAATTATATAATACTTTTGCCAACCTAGGAGTCAGCATGAATGACCTAGGCTCACTGAGTGAATCACAAATACGCAATAAATTGATTGCTGGTATTGCAGCAATTCAGGATCCTGCTACTCGTGCGGCCAAGGCAGTAGAAATATTTGGCAAGGCGGCTGTGGGAGTGGATTTTACCAATCTAGCAGCCAGCATTGCAGCCAACAATGTCAAATACGCAGAACATGATGCGGCAGTTCGCAGTGCTGCCCAAGCATATGACAGTATTCAAAGTGCTTTGACTGACATTAAAATTGCATTTGCCGAAGCATTTAAACCATTTTTTGATGTAATAGGTCGTCTCAAGATCGATATCGATGGTGCCGCCGCAGGATTTAAAGTATTAGCAATAGGCATAGCCGCAGTGACCAGTGCCGCCGCAATCGCTGGTGCCTATAAACTGGTAACAGCATTTCAAGCATTAAAATTAGCAGTAGTAACCAACCCAATTGGCGCTGTTGCCACAGTATTATTAACTGCTGGTGCAGCCTTTGGTATATTGTCAACTAAAACAGACGAAGCCACTGCAGCCACAGAAAATAACACCGACGCCGCGCAAAAAAATATTGAAATCAAAAGAGATCAAGCAGAGTTGGGCATTGCATTACAAAAAGAAGTGGAAGGTCTGCAGAAGATTACTAGTGCTTATGTAAAACAGAATGAAACTATACAGAAGAAACTGAATCTCGAATTGGCCAGTCTGGGTCAAACAGAAGAACAAAAACGTATTAGTCAACAGGTGGCTGATATTGAAACCAGTCGTGAAAAGTCACTGTTAGATCTCAAGAATCAATATAACACATTGGATGCTGATGGTCGAGCAAGAACATCAAGTGAATATCAAAAACAACAAGAAATCATAAAACAAAATGCTGATATAGAAATCAATGCAGCAACACAACAAATTCGATTGATTGAACAAAGACGTCGAGCATATGAAGATATTGTGGGCGGATTGAAAATCTTTAGTGAAGCAGAAGTTAAATTGTTCAAGAGTCTGCAGGATCGTGTGCCTGTGGGTGCAAGGCAACAGATTGCGCAAGAAGAATTAGTCAATGCGGCGATCGAAAAACGTCGAATATTGATCGATGAAATTAACAAACAAAAACTAAGCCCACAACTAGGCAGCATGGCCGATTCAGTGCTAGAACCTAGTATCGAAGCAGCCAGGAAGAGTTTTCAAGATACTGTTAATCAATTGAGACAAATGAATCGAGGAGAATTACAACCTCAAATTGTTGCTCTTATTAGTGCAACACAAAAACAATTGGAAGCAACAGATACCGCGGCCCAGGCATTGATACGTATTAGACAACAAGTGCTAGATACACAACGTACATTCAGTTATGGCTGGGAAAAGGCCTATACTGATTATTTGGATCAAACTAGAAATTTTGCATCCACTGCTTCTACATTGTTTAATAAATTTACTACAGGGCTAGAAGATGCATTTGTAAAATTTGCCAAAACAGGCAAATTGACATTCAAGGATCTAGTCAACACCATGGTAGAAGAATTGTTAAGAGCACAAATTCGACAATTGATTGCCAACATGTTCCCCACAGGGGGAGGTGGGGGAGGTGGCCTGGCTGGTATCTTGGGTGGCCTTATAGGCGGCGGATCTAGATCTCAACCGCAACAAAATTCAGGTGGTGGCATTCTAGATAGCCTATTCAATGGTGTAAAAAGTATATTTGGTTTTGCCAATGGCGGTTATCCACCCATGGGACAACCATATATAGTAGGTGAAAACGGGCCTGAATTGCGTGTGGACAGCACAGCAGGACAAATTATACCATTAAATGGGCTAGGCACCAATGTGACTTATAATATCAATGCTGTGGATGCAGCCAGTTTTCAAGCGTTAGTGGCGCGAGATCCCGGTTTTATCTATGCAGTCTCAGAACAAGGCCGTCGTAGCCTACCAGGAACAAGAAGGTAATATCTATGCCAAATAGCACAGCATATCAATACATATTCGACAACGCAGAAACTATATCCATAGATCGTCGCGCAGTCACAGCACAAACTATCAGTCGAGACAATACTGTAAGAACAGTTAGCCGGGGTGGTCAAGTTTGGCGTTTTACTGTTAAACTGCCAGATGGTATCAGTTGGAGAACACTGCGTCCTTATATCGAAGCAATCGATAACGCAGACAGATACACACGAGCCAACGTGCAATTAAATAATACCGGTTATACCACTTGGCTCAGTGCTTATCAAGGCCAATCCAGCAACACCTCAGCATGGACTGCCAATGTAACACAAGGTAACACCAGTATGACATTGACCAATGTTAGTGGTTTATCCAGCAGTCAATATACATTTAAAGCCGGTGACTTTGTTCAATTGGGCACATCAGGCAACGTGTACAGCGTGGTGCAGAATGTAGTATACCCTACAACAACTGTTCAATTGAATCGTGCAGTGATCGACACAACCGGATCCAAGACTTTGGTTATAGGACCCAATGTGATATGGCAAGTGTATTGCACACAATTGCCAGCATGGACTATATTTGCAAGAGATCAGGTCAGTTGGGACGGAGAATTTGTATTCTATGAGGCTCTAACATGAGTTTGACCTTTACCACCACTGTTCCCAGTAGCCAATTGGATTTATCTGCATATGGCGCCATCGAAACTGGCCTGTTCTGCAGAATAGAATGTGCATATTATAAAACCAGTCCCAGTTCTAGCCCTACCAGTCAAACTCTATTGTTCAGCAATTACAATTTGCCAGTAACAATTAACGGTGACACTTATCAACCACTGGGTCAATTATTGGATGTTAGTGCTAGTAATAGTGAATTACGCAATAGCAGCAGTGGAATCACTTTGGCCATAAGTGGTATACCCAATGCCAGCATAGCACAGGTAGTTAATAGCCGTTTTAAAGGAAGTCCCATTACGGTATACCGTATATTTCTGGATCCTACCAATAGAAATAACATTGGTATTATGGGCCGCTTTCAGGGTCTTGTAAATAACTATGCGCTGGAAGAAGAATATGACAATGCAGCCAATCAAGCCACCAATAGAATAGTTTTTACCTGTAGCAGTGCAGTAGAAATTTTAAGTAATAAAATTAGCGGCCGGCGAACCAATCCTATCGATCAAAAACAATTATATCCCAGTGACCTAAGTATGGATAGAGTTAACACTTTGGCCAGTAGTAATTTCAATTTTGGTGCTGTTATAAACTAAGGAAGATTTATGGCAAGTTTTTTAGATGATATAGTGGGTTTTACCAAAGGTTTGTTTACCGGTGGCGGCATTGGCGGTGACCTTGCAAGAACTGCACTAATGGGTTATGCATTAAATCAAATTAACAGCAGTGTTACAAAAGAAAACACAGCAACAAACAGTACCGTTGCAACCAGTCCCGAAGTAGATAAAGGTGTTCGTCTACAGGTAACACCAGATGCCAATCACAAAATTCCTGTAGTATATGGAAGTGCTTACCTAGGAGGTATTATCACTGACGCAGAGATCAGCAATAACAATACCACTATGCACTATGTTGTAACTATTTGTGAAAAAACCGGCACCAAGATCAGTGATAATTTATCTAGCAGTTTTACCTTCGAAGATATCTATCTAGATGATCAGCGCTGCGTATTCAATAGCGATGGTTATACTGTAAATTACACAGTAGATAGAGACGGTAATCTAGATTACAGTGCAAATGGATTAATTCGAATTTATTGTTATAATGGCAACAGCAGCAGTCCGGTTGTGCCCGACAATTATACAAATCCTGCGTTGCAGCCTGCCTATGATATCATGCCCAGTTGGAATAGCAATTATACCATGAGCAATTTGATTTTTGTAATTGTAGAAGTAAATTACAGCAAAGAAAAAAATATTACTAGTATACCTACAGTTATTTTTCATATGAACAATAGCATGACCTTGCCAGGTGATTGCTTATATGATTATATGACCAATAGCCGCTATGGCGCCGGTATAGATCCAACGGAGATTTATTCACAATGAACAGTTTACAACAACTTAATGGGTTTGCTAATACCATTGTGGTATACCAAGATGAACGACCTTATAGCGGAACATTTGGTAATACTACCAATCAATCGGTGCAAGTGGGACAAGGTGGTTGGTTTATCGCCCCCACTGGTATACAAATATTGGATCTCGTAAGCGCCCCCAATTTGACCTACAGTGTAAATTTAAGTGCTGTGTATTCTGCAGCCAATATTGTGTTCACTTGGCCCACAGTGAGCGGCACCACAACCACTAGTGGCAACGGTATATATGCGGTTACCGGTATTAACACATTAGAAAAATGGGCATTGATTACTAGTCCCAACGTGAGCCTAGGTAATGTTTTGTTTCAAAGTAATTTTAGTTTTTCCAGCAATCTAGCAGATGGCGCCGGCAATTTATTTGTATGGAACACAGCAGCAACAATTAATCCTTTGACTAGTATAGTCACTAGTTATACCTACGCAGAAGATTTGGCCAGCAATTTAAGTTTAGCCATCACTGATAGCAATAACAGTCCATCCAACAGTTATACATTGGTATTTTCTCAAACTAGTCCCAGCGTGGGCAGCAATGCTGGCAGATTTATCAGCAATGGAGTATATGGTAATTACGGAGATAATTTAACCTTAACTGGCACCAAATCCAGTATTAATAACACTGTTGTGGCATATGATCCGCCTCCAGATTATACTTCTGCCATTACATTAAATTATGCTGCTACAAAATACATTGGTAACGTGGCAAATACCAGTGTTACCGGCGTGACCATTAATATGACCAATAGCACAAATCACAACGAATATTCGTCTACTGGTAATTTAGGATCCATTGTGATCAGAGAAGGTCGCAGTTATTTGAATGGTTTTGGTATTCTTGATCAAGAAGATTATCCAGGAGAACGCACCTATCAAATACAATTCCTAGTGGCCAATACACAAATAGGTAGAATATATTATAATGGCATATCATATGAAGGTAATTGCACAATTACCGGAACAAAAACTGCCATCAATGCAAATTTATCTAATACCAGCAGCACTTATGTATTGGCCAACAACAAAATAGGCAGCACCACAGTGACTTTTAATTTAACTAGAACCAGTCCGGGTCCTACAGTATTGGCCAGCAATGTCACAGCCAATCTAGCCACAGTGGCACCTACCTTGGGCAGTCAATGGCAAGATGGAAAATATATCGGCACAGTGAATAATAATTATTTGGTTTGTTACGACGCTAGATCCAGTGGATTATATCGATGGGTCGAAAGTTATGCACCTAATCCAGATGATTTCCCCACACTATTTCCAGGCAACAATGCAGTCAGCATGAGTAATGGTGTTCAAAATACCACTAATATAGTGGCTGCACAAGCAGGATATGGACCTGGAGGCACTAGTGCCAATTGGTATACGGCAGTGAATACAGCCGACAGTGAATGGTTTGGTTCTAGCGATTGGTATTTGCCTGCATACGATGAATTGTATTTGGCAGGACAGCAAGGTGCTTTAAGCACAGGTTATGCCTATTGGTCTAGCACAGTCAGTGCATATTCTCAATTGAATATATACGGAGTCTCACAAGATTCCACACTGGGCACTACACAATTTACCAATAGTTTTAGACTTGCTCGCACACGCGGTTATAATTATTATCTTGCGGTTATGCGTCGCTTACCAGTTTAAGGAAACACAATGACAGGATATACATCAGGCTACCTATATAGAATAAATGGTGTGATCAGCACTGATAAAACTGTATTACAAAATTTAGAAACATTGGCCAGCGCGGCCGGCAGTTTCTTAAGTTATGACATACATGACAGCAGATGGAGTGTGATCATCAATAGGGCCAATGTCAGCATTGCATCATTCGATGATAGCAATATTATAGGATCTATTAGTATCAGCAGTACAGGTCTTAGCGAATTATACAACAGTGTTAAATTGCAATTTCCACATATTGATTTGAAAGATAATCTAGATTATGTAACATTGACCATACCAGATGGAGATAGAAATACCAATGAACCAGACAATGAATTGAATCTACAATATGATATATTGAATGATCCAGTACAGGCTCAATATCTAGCATTCATCGAATTAAAACAAAATCGATTAGACACAGCGATCACTTTCAATACCGATTACAGTCATATGAATCTAAAAGCCGGAGATATCATAGATGTAACCAATGATATTTTGGGCTATGATGGTCAAACGTTTCGCATTATCAGCATCAGCGAAAGCGATGAATCTGATGGTTCCATTATTTTAACCGTTAGAGCATTGATATACGATGCCACAATATATGATACAACGGATCTCTACAGATATTTGCGCAGCGAAGTCACAGGTATTACAACGCAGGGCAATATTGGAATTCCGGGTTCGCCAACAATTAACAAATATGAAGTAAATAGTCGCCCACGTATATTGATAGAAAGCACCAGCCCCGTAGGCACAGTGACCGGCATGGAATTTTGGTATACCAGCAATGCCAACGTGGCCCTTGATCAAAATCGTCAATACACATTGCTGGGCACCACAGTGCCCACATTAGGTAATGTGTTTGCCTATGGCACGGAGGTGGAATTTGAATACGCAGGCACTTTGGCCAATAGTTTTTATGTTAAAACTAGGGGTATCAATAGTCAAACTGCAGGACCATTCAGCAATGCAGTGGCCACAAGTTATACACCAGTGCAGACCACAGATGCAGTTGGCGTGGCCACACAGGTCAAAGATAGTGGTGGCAACAATATTCTAAGCACATTGACACTGAGTGCATTGTTATCGTTATTAAATGGATTATTTCAAGGTAATACCACGGTGGGAACTCAATGGGGCAATGCATTAAGCACTAGTCAGGCGGGTGTAAGTAGTCTAACAGCAGGATCCGGCATATCATTAAGTGCTAGCACAGGTAGTGTAATTATTAGCGCACCAGGTAGCGGTGTTACCAGCATTATTGCCGGCAATGGTATTAGCATTAGCAGCAGCACAGGTAATGTAACTGTGAGTGCCAATGCCACTAGTGGTCTATGGCAAGGAGCAGCACGTTATGTTCAAAGCACTACACCATCGGGCTCATTGAATAATGGCGACGTTTGGTTTAAGATTCCTTGAAGATCGATCTATGCCCACAATTACTACTAACGATTTAAAGATTTGGAATGGCAGTGAATTTAATACACCTAGCCAAATACAAGTTTATAATGGATCAACGTTTGGTAACGTAAGCAATGTTTATGTTCGTAAAGACGGATCATGGGTTCAATCGTGGCCTGCGATTACTAGTAATGTGGTATTCAGTGCTTTTACTCCAGATTGGGTTTTTATTGGTCGCAATGGCACAGATGATGATATCTATTATGCCAAT
>Ga0187843_10000579_pt1 | contig 25603 bp, 16 predicted proteins | sample SpaLakP09_SKY_43_FD_134516 | JGI IMG/M metagenome (GOLD analysis project Ga0187843, IMG submission 134516) | Oligotrophic lake water microbial communities from Sparkling Lake, Wisconsin, USA - SP09_SKY_43 | ecosystem: Environmental > Aquatic > Freshwater > Lake | place: USA: Sparkling Lake...
CCACGACCACACTCGGGCCGTTGACGTCCTGACGCCACACGCGGCCGATCAGCAGAGCGTCCGGGAGGTCAGCGGGGAGGTGCGCCAGTGCCGGCGCGTGCTTCAATTGATTGTTCACAGAACTGTCCTTGTCTCGTTGGGCTTCTTCCGGCTTTTTTTGTTGCGCGTACCATTCGACTAACCTAAAATGAATAGCGCTAACATTTTCTCAGTTTGAAGGAATTATGCGATCAAGTCAACACGCTTTGCCCCGTTATTTTGGCGCCGTCATTACGGCCTGTCTGATGCACGCAGCGGTGGCCGCATCGCCTCCGCCCACGCCTTCGCACTGGGTGGCGAGTTGGGGTGCGGCGCAGCAAATTCCCAACGCAAGCAATGAGCTGGCGGCCGAGCACTGGCGCGATGCCAGCCTGCGCCAGGTGGTCCGCCTCACTCTGGGCGGCAAGCAATTCCGGGTCCGCATCAGCAATGCATATGGCACTGCACCATTGGTGCTCGATGGCGCCAGCGTCGCGCTGACACAGGTGCCCGGCCAGGCCGACATCCTGCCCCCTACCCTGCGCGCGCTGACCTTCGATGGCCACGGCAGCGTCACCATCCCGGCCGGCGCGGAGTACTATAGTGACGCCGTCGCCATGGAGCTGAAACCGTCGGCCGATCTGGCGATATCGCTCTACTTCAAAGGCGAACCAGCGCGCCAGACTGCGCACAATGGCGCGCGCGCCACCACCTTCCTCGCCAACGGCAACCGCGTGATGGACGCGACGTGGGCGGATGCCGGCAAAGTCACGCGCTGGTACGCCATCAGCGACGTCGAGGTGCAGGCGCCGCGCAACGTCGGCGCGCTGGTGGCGATAGGCGACTCGATTACCGACGGCTACGGCGTGCCGCCAGACACCAACACCCGCTGGACCGACGTGCTGGCCGCGCGCCTGCGCGATAACAAGCAAACACTGGGCGTGGTCAACGCCGGCATCGGCGGCGGGCGCATGCTGCGCGACGGTATCGGCGCCAATCTGGTGTCGCGGCTTGACCGCGACGTGCTGTCGCGCGCTGGCGTCACGCATGCGCTGGTGCTGATCGGCGTGAATGATCTGGGCGTCCAGCATCGCAACGGCCCGGATACGCCGGCGGACCGCCAGCAACTGCTAGCCGACCTGAAACTGGCGCACCGGCAGGTGGCCGAGCGCGCGCATGCGCATGGCATCTGCGTCATCGGCGCGACGGTCACTCCTTACGCCGGCGGCGACTACTATCATCCCGAACCAGAAAATGAAGCAGACCGTCAGGAGCTGAATCAGTGGATACGCACCTCCGGCGTGTTCGACGCTGTGGCCGATTTTGATGCCACGCTGCGCGATCCGTCGCAACCGGCGCGCATCAAGCCGGTGTACGACAGCGGCGACCATCTGCATCCATCGCTGGCAGGCTACCGCGCGCTGGCGGAAACGGTGCCGCTGGCGGCCCTGCGCAAGCAATGCGGAGCCGCTAAATGATGCGCGTCTTTCCACTGGCGGCGACGGCGCGACTGGCACTATCGGCGCTGATCGCGGCCGGACCTGCTGCTGTGTCCACGCCGGCGAACGCCGGCACCGGCGCCAGTGCTAGCACGGCCACCTACACCAATCCGGTACTGAGCGGCTTCCACGCCGATCCAAGCATCTGCCGCGTGGGCGGTGACTACTACCTGGCCACCAGCAGCTTTGAATACTTCCCCGGTGTGCCGATTTATCACAGCAAGGATCTGGTTCACTGGCGCCAGGTCGGTCACGCGCTCACCCGCGCCAGCCAGCTGAATCTGGCGCACACGCGCAGTTCGCAGGGTATTTACGCGCCCACGCTGCGCTGCCACGACGGCGTGTTCTATATGGTGACGACCAATATGGAGGGCGGCGGTGCATTCTATGTTCACACCAGGGATCCCGCCGGCGAATGGTCCGAACCTGTGTGGCTGAACGACCCGGCGTTCGCCATGGACCCGTCGCTATTCTTCGACGATGACGGCAAGGTGTATTACACCCGCCACGGCGGCGGCGAACATGGTGGCGTCTATCAGGCGGAAATCGATCTGAAGGCCGGCAAACTGCTGGACGCACCGCGCCTGATCTGGTCCGGCACCGGCGGCGTATGGCCTGAAGGTCCGCACCTGTATAAACACGACGGCCTGTATTACCTGATGATCTCCGAAGGCGGTACCTCGTATAACCACAGCCTGACGATGGCGCGCTCGCCGTCGCCATTCGGTCCTTTCACCGCCAATCCGGCCAATCCTATCCTCACGCATCGAGGCCATCCCGAATTGCCGCTGCAAGCCACCGGCCACGGTGATCTGGTTCAAACGCCCGAAGGAAAATGGTGGATGCCGCTGCTGGGTATCCGTCCTGTCGACCAGCGCCATCACCTCGGCCGCGAAACGCTGCTGACGCCCGTGGAGTGGAACGACCAGGGCTGGATCGTCGTGAACAAAGCCCAGTCGCTGGCGGTGGAAATGTCGACCGCCGGCTTGCCGCCCTCCTCGCCATGGCCCGCAGAACCGGTGCGCGATGATTTCAAATCGTCCAAACTTGGCTTGCAATGGACATTGCTGCGCGGTCCAGGCGACGGCCTGTGGTCGCTGAGCGAGCGCCCCGGCTACCTGCGCCTGAAAGGCAGCAGCGTCACCATGAATGACATCGCAGAGCCGGCGTTTGTGGCGCGCCGTCAGGAACATATGCGCATGCGTGCGGCAACGCGGTTGGAATTCCAGCCATCTGCCGCCACGCAGGCCGCAGGCCTCGTGCTGCGGCAGAACGAAAAGAATTACTACGAACTGCGCATCACCGGCACGCCGGAACGCCGGCTGGAGCTGGTGGCGCGCGCCAAGGGCGTGACGACGCTGCAAGCATCGGCGCCGCTGCCGCCCGGTCCCGTGGTGCTGCAGGTAGAGTCGACGGCCAACCAATATACGTTCAGTTTTGGCAGCGGCAATGGGCCGCTCAAACAGATCGGCACCGTTCCCACTGCACCGCTGTCTTCAGAATCGGCGGGCGGATTCACCGGCGTCTTTATCGGCATGTATGCCGAAGGCGCGGGAAAAGAAGCCATGCCCGCTGCGGATTTTGCATGGTTCGACTACACAGCACTGGAAAAATAAAACCAACATGAGACAACCCGTTCTTGCCGCAGGGGCCATGCTACTGACCCTGCTTTGTCACGCCCTGCCCGCGCAGGCATTAGGCCAGAAAAAACTGGCCTGGTTCGATCAACCGCCCGCTGATGCGGTCACGCTGGCCCACAGTGGTCAGGCGGCCCGGCTCTACATCGATGCGTCCGATCATGCCGGTGTGCTGCGCGCCGCCGGCGATCTGCAGGCGGATATCGCCCGCGTCAGCGCGGCCAAGCCGCAGCTGATCAAGGATAGCAAGCCTGCAGGTGCGGACGTCGTCATCATCGGCACCATCGGCAAGAGCGCGTTGATTGACCAACTGGTGGCCGCCGGTAAACTGGATGTCTCGGCCATCAAAGGCAAATGGGAAGGCTGGCAGGTACAGACCTTGCGCAAGCCGCTGCCAGGCGTCGAACGCGCGCTGGTGATCGCCGGCAGCGACAAGCGCGGCACCATTTTCGGCATCTATGAGATGTCGGAGCAGATCGGCGTCTCGCCTTGGAACTGGTGGGCGGATGTGCCGGCGGCGAAGCACGCCAGCGTGTATGCCTCCGCCGCCGCTGCGGTCAGCGATGCGCCGGCGGTGCAGTATCGCGGCATCTTCCTCAACGACGAAGCGCCCGCGCTGACCGACTGGGTCAAGCAACGCTACGGAGGCTTCAATCATCAGTTCTATGAAAAAGTGTATGAGCTGATCCTGCGCATGCGCGGCAATTACCTGTGGCCGGCCATGTGGGGCAAGGCCTTCTATGATGACGACAAGTTGAACGGCAAGGTGGCCGATGAATACGGCGTTGTCATCGGCACCTCGCATCACGAGCCGATGATGCGGGCGCATGACGAGTGGCGCCGTTACGGCGGCGGCAAGCCATGGGACTACAACCGCAGCGCCGACACCTTGCGCGAGTTCTGGACGCAAGGCCTGCGCGTCTCGCAAGGCCAGGAAAAACTGATCACGCTGGGCATGCGCGGCGATGGCGACGAGCCGATGTCGGAAGGCGCCAATGTGGCGCTGCTGGAGCGCATCGTGCATGACCAGCGCGACATCATCGCCAAAGAAGTCAATCCGGATGTGGCCAAGGTGCCGCAGGTATGGGCCCTATATAAAGAGGTGCAGGATTATTACGAGAAAGGCATGCGCGTGCCGGACGACGTGATGCTGCTGTGGTGCGATGACAACTGGGGCAATATCCGCCGCCTGCCGACTGCCGATGAGCGCAAGCGCCCCGGCGGCGCGGGCATCTACTACCACTTCGACTACGTCGGCGGCCCACGCTCGTACAAATGGATCAATGTGACGCCGCTACCGAAGGTGTGGGAGCAGATGCATCTGGCGTGGCAGTATCAGGCCAATCGCATGTGGATCGTGAACGTCGGCGACCTGAAGCCGATGGAGGTGCCAATTGAGTTCTTCCTGACATATGCATGGAATCCGGATGCCTGGCCTGCCGAGCGCCTGCCGGATTATCTGAAGCTGTGGGCGACGCGCGAGTTCGGGCCGGAGCATGCAGACGACATCGCGGACATTGTGGCCAAATACGCCAAATACAACGGACGCCGCAAGCCGGAACAGCTGGACCCGACGACCTACAGTCTCGTGAACTATAACGAGGCGAACCGCATTGTGGAAGACTACAACGCCATTGCGGCGCGGGCGGAGAAAATTTCCGCAGCCCTGCCGGCCAACAAGCGCGATGCGTTCTTCCAGCTGGTGCTCTATCCGGTAAAGGCCAGCGCAGTGGTGAATGAGCTCTACGTGACGGCTGGGCTGAATCAGCTGTATGGCTTGCAGGGCCGCGCGGCGACCAATGACTTGGCGGCGCGCGCGCGAACCTTGTTTGCCGAGGATGCGGAGCTGGTGCGGCGCTATCACCAGGACATCAGCGGCGGCAAGTGGAATCATATGATGTCGCAGACGCACCTGGGCTATACGTACTGGAACCAGCCACCGCGCAATGTGATGCCACCGGTGACCGAGATGCAGGTACCTAAAGAGGCGGATATGGGCGTGGCGGTGGAAGGCAGCGCGCAGGTCTGGCCGGGGCCGGGCGGCGAGGCGTTGGCGTTGCCGGCGCTGGATGTGTTTGAGAACAAGCTGCGGTTTATCGACATCTTCAATCGTGGGCAGCAGGCGTTTGATTACAAGGTGTCCGCGAATGAGCCCTGGATTACGCTGGATAAGCCGGCGGGCAAGGTCGCGCGGCAGCAGCGCGTAGTGGTGGGCGTGCGCTGGAGCGAGGTGCCAGATGGGGTGCAGAGTGCGACGTTGACCATTGCCGGCGCTGGCGGCAAGACGACGGTGCAGGTCCCGCTGAGGAATCCTGTCGGCGCGGCATCGATGAAAGGCTTTATTGAAACGGGTGGCGTGGTATCGATGGAGGCGGAGCACTACACCCGGGCGGTGGCAGCGGACCAGCGGTCGTGGCTGCGGATACCGGACCATGGCCGTACACTGTCCGGCATGACGACGGTGCCAGTGGATGCGCCGGCGGACGAGAAGCCACGCATGCGGCTCGAGTATGAAATGCAGCTGTTCAGCGCGGGCAAAGTGGAGGTGCAGACGACGTTGGCACCAACGCAGCAATTCCAGCCGGGTGCGGGGCTGCGCTATGCGGTGTCGTTTGATGACGAAGCGCCGCAGATCATCAACATTCACGCGGATAGCAGCGAGAAGGCGTGGGAGCGCACGGTATCCGATGGGGCGACGGTGCTGACGTCGCAGCATCGCATCGACAAACCTGGCCCACATACCCTCAAGTTCTGGGTAGTGGATCCGGGCGTGGTACTGCAAAAGCTGGTGGTCAACGCGGGCGGGGTAAAACCAAGCTATTTAGGGCCGCCTGAAAGTCCTCGCCGCTAACCCACAACCTAAGCGATACGCATGCATCACCACTTAAGGGTCGGACCCGCAGGGTCCGACCCTACAAGGCCGTGCGGGGTTACGACGCGCGCACCGGCATCGCATTAATCGCCGCTGCAATCGCATCCCGCAGCGGCTTGGCCCGTAACTGATCATCAAAAGGCGTCGGCCGCATCTTCAGTCCATCGGTGCGAGGTGCCTCGTCCCAGCCTATCAGCCAGCTGGCATTGTCCGCCATGCCCCACATCAGAAAATCCTTGCACTGCCGGTAGCTGAAGGTCACATCCAGATAATCCTTCGCCAGCGCCGCCACGCCCGCATCGCGCACCGCCACGTCAGCCGGTAGCTTGCGGTCGTTGACATCAAACTCCGTCACCAGCAAATCCAACCCCATGCCGGTGACTTCATCCAGGAAGCGGCGCCACTCCTGCTGATGATTGCCCGCCCCCATCTCATCCCAGGAGCCGATATGGCTCTGCAAACCCAACGCATGCACCGGCGTCCCGCGCGATTTCAGGTCATGCAACAACTTCAGCACCCCGGCACGGTGCTTGGCACTGCCGTTATCCGGCCGCATGTAATCGTTATAAACCAGTTGCGCCTTCGGCGCCTTCTCCCGCGCCACGCGGAATGCCAGGTCAATCTGCTCCACCGCGCCAAGACGCTCGGTGAACACATTCGACCGCAAGCCGCCAGTCTTCGGATCCACCGCCTCATTCACCACGTCATAGCTGTGAATCGTATCGCCAAAGTGATCGCACACGGTCACGATATGCTTGCGCAGCAGCGCCTCCGCCGCTATCGCAGGCTGCGCGCCAAAATCATATTCGTTCACCCACTTCGGCAGCCACTTCGCGTCTTGCCAGATCAGATTATGGCCACGCACCAGCATGCCCTGCGAGCGCGCCCACGCGTACATCTCGTCCGCCGGGCCGAATTGATAGGCGCCAGGCCGTGGCTCCAGCGCCTGCCACTTGCCTTCATTCTCGGCCACCAGCATATTGCACTCGCGCGCCATCAGCGCCTTGTAGGCAGGATCACGGAACCAGTGGCCGCCAATCGCGTTGCCCACATTAAGGCCTTTGCGTTTGCCCAGTACTTTCAAGGGTTCCGGCATTTCAGCCGCCTGCAAAGGCAGCAAACCACCTGCCGCCATCATCGCCAGAACACTGCGTCGGGATATCTTCATTTTTGTCTCACTCCTCGTTGGAATTGTTTGCTAACATCGTGGCATAATGAAATGATTACGCTACCATAAAACGGAGACACGATGCGATTTTCCTTTTCGGCCGCGCTGGCAGCGCTGCTTTTAACGTTTGCCGCGACAGCATCCGCAGCCGACGAAGATGGCTACGACCTGTGGCTGCGCTACCGCCCACTGGCCCCTGCCGCCCAAGCCAGCGTTCAGGCACAGGCCCGCAGCATCGTGCTGCCAGGCGCACCATCGCCGACCACGCAAGCCGCCGTCGCCGAGCTGCAAAAAGGCTTGGCCGGCATGCTGGGCAAGCCGGCCGCGCAAGCCGGTGCGCCCGCATCACGCATCACCGACGGCGCCTTGCTGCTCGCCACGCCAGCGCGTCTGCCCGAACTGGCGGCCGCCCCATCACTGCGCGCCGAACTGGCAAAGCTGGGCAACGAAGGCTACCTGCTGCGCCAGACCCGCATCCAGAACCACAACGTCACGCTGATCGCCGCCAACAGCGATATCGGTCTGCTGTACGGCGCTTACGCCTGGCTGCGCGATGCCGGCACCGGCGCCAAGCTGGAGGCGTCGTCAGAGCCCAAACTGTCATTGCGCCTGCTGAACCACTGGGATAATCTGGACCGCACCGTGGAACGCGGCTACTCCGGCCAGTCGATATGGGACTGGTGGGCGCTGCCGGACATCAAGGACCAACGCTACACCGACTACGCCCGTGCCAACGCCTCGCTGGGCATCAACGGCACAGTGCTCAACAACGTCAACTCCAAGCCGGAAGTCCTGACCGCGCCCTTCATCGCCAAAGCCGCCGCCGTCGCCGACGTGCTGCGCCCTTACGGCATCAAGGTCTATCTGTCGGCGCGCTTCTCCACGCCGCTGGAACTGAAAGAGACCAGCACCGCAGATCCGCTGTCGCCGGAAGTACGCGCCTGGTGGCAACGCAAGGCCGACGAAATCTACAAAGCCATCCCCGACTTCGGCGGCTTCCTCGTCAAAGCCAACTCGGAAGGCCAGCCCGGCCCGCAGGACTACCACCGCACTCACGCTGACGGCGCCAATATGCTGGCCGCCGCAGTGGCGCCGCACAAGGGCATCGTCATGTGGCGCGCCTTTGTCTACGCACAGAAAGGCGCACACCTGGCCGACGACCGTGCGCGCCAGGCCTACGAAGAATTCAAGCCACTGGACGGCACCTTCGCCGCCAACGTGCTGGTACAAGTAAAGAATGGCGCCATAGACTTCCAGCCGCGCGAACCATTCCACCCGCTGTTCGGCGCCATGCCGAAAACGCCGCTAATGATGGAATTCCAGATCACCAAAGAGTACCTCGGCTACTCGACCGACATGGCCTATCTGGGCACCATGTTTGAAGAGACACTGGAAAGCGACACCAAAACCGCCGCCGGCAGCGTCGCCAACACGCTAAGCGGCATGGCCGGCGTGGCCAACATCGGCAGCGATCGTAACTGGGCCGGCTCGCACTTCGACAGGCCAACTGGTACGCGTTCGGGCGCATGGCCTGGAACCCGCAAGCGAAGGCGCGCGACATCGCCGCCGAATGGGCCACCCTCACCTTTGGCCCCGACAAGCGCGTAGTCCCACCCGTGGTCGACATGATGATGATGTCGCGTGAAACGGTGGTGAACTACATGACGCCCCTCGGCCTGCATCACATCATGGGCACCGGCCACCACTTCGGCCCCGCGCCGTGGGTGGATAACCTGGAGCGCCCGGACTGGAACCCGGTCTACTATCACCGTGCCAGCCGCGATGGCATCGGCTTTGACCGCACCGCAAAAGGCAGTAACGCGCTGGAACAGTACGCGCCGGAGATCGCTCGCCAGTACGCCGATCCCAAGACCACGCCGGAGCAGTTCCTGCTGTGGTTCCACCACCTGCCGTGGGACTACGTAATGCCCTCCGGCCGCACGCTGTGGGCCGAACTGCTGGCGCGCTACGACAAAGGCCTGGCCGACGCGCAGTCGCTGCGCGCGCGCTGGATGGCGCTGAAGCCGTTGATCGACGCCCGCCGCTACACGGAGGAAGAACAGCGCCTGACGCGCCAGGTCAACAACGCCATTCTGTGGCGCGACGCCTGCATCGCCTACTTCCAGTCGGTGTCCGGTCTGGCGCTACCGCCCGGTGTGAAAGCGCCGGCGCATCCGCTGGAATACTACAAATCCCTCAGCTATCCCTATGCGCCGGGTCGTGGTTAAGCCTCGCTTGTGGTAAAGTCCGAGGCTAAGATAGCTCATATTCATAGCTTATATTTTTATTGAAGACAGATGACGAAACCTAAGGTGAAACCGGCGCCCGTTCCGGCCGTGCAGAGCCGCTCGCAAGCGCCGACCATGGCCGATGTGGCCGAACTGGCAGGCGTATCCCCGATGACGGTGTCGCGCGTGATGAACGGCGATACCAACGTCCGCGAAAAAACCCGCAACCGTGTCGATGCGGCCGTCGCTGCCCTCAGTTACGTTCCGAATCAGGCCGCGCGCCGCCTGGCCGGATCGCGCCCGATTCGCGTCGGCTTCCTGTACTCGAATCCTTCCGCCGGCTACCTGAGCGAATTTCTGGTCGGCCTGCTGAATCAGGCCAGCCCAAATAACGTGCAGCTGGTGGTGGAAAAATGCGAGGCCGATGAACACGGCGTCGATCAGGCGCGCCGCCTGATCGCCAATGGCGTCGACGGCATCATCCTGCCGCCGCCGCTGTGCGACGTGCATAACCTGATCGAGTTGATTGCTACTTCCGGCACGCCGGCCATTACGGTCGCCTGCGGCCAGCCCGACCCGCGCGTGGGCGGTGTCAGTATCGACGACTACGAAGCGGCACATGCGATGACTTGCCACCTGATCGCGCTGGGCCACCAGCGCATCGGCTTCGTCATCGGTCATCCGAATCAGAGCGCCAGCGCGCGCCGGCTGGCCGGCTTCAAGGCTGCCATCGCGGAAAAGAACATGCAAAGCGCGCCGGAGCTGATCGTGCAAGGTCTGTTCACCTATCGTTCCGGCCTGGATGCGGCGGAGTCGCTGCTGGGACTCGACCAGCGCCCGACTGCGGTTTTCGCCAGCAATGACGATATGGCGGCCGCCGTGGTGGCCATCGCTCACCGTCTGGGACTGGACGTGCCGGGCGACCTGACCGTGGCCGGCTTCGATGATACAGCGCTGGCCACCACCATCTGGCCGGAGCTGACCACCGTGCGCCAGCCGATTACCGAGATGGCGGAAGAAGCTGTGCAGTCACTGGTGCGCCTGATCCGCGCGCAGCGCAACGGTACGCCGGAAGCGCCGGAGCACGTGGTGACCAGGCACACGCTGGTACGCCGCCAGTCCGACGCCGCGCCTCGCTTGCGGCCCTCGGCCAAAATCTCCGGCAAGGCCAAATAACCATCCGATCAACCCTCCCGCTGACGCCATGAAAAAAACCAGCCTGCTGCTCCTTTCTTCCAGTCTGCTCGCACTCTCCGCGCACGCCGCACCCCGTGTCACCACCGCCACCGGCGCGCTGGAAGGCGTGGCGGAAGCTTCTGGCGTCACTTCGTACAAAGGCATTCCCTACGCGGCGGCGCCAGTGGGCAAGCAGCGCTGGAAAGCGCCGCAGCCGGCGACCAAGTGGAAAGGCACACGCAAGGCCGACCACTTCGGCGCGCGCTGCATGCAGCTGCCGCTGTTCAGCGACATGGTGTTCCGCTCCGATGGCGTCAGCGAAGACTGCCTGCTCCTGAATGTATGGACGCCGGCCAAATCGCCGAAAGAAAAGCTGCCGGTGCTGGTCTACTTCTACGGCGGTGGCTTTGCCGCCGGCGACGGTTCCGAGCCGCGCTACGACGGCGAGAGCATGGCCGCCAAGGGCGTGGTCACGCTCACCGTCAACTACCGCCTGAATGTCTTTGGTTTCCTGGCCCACCCTGAGCTGACCAAAGAATCGCCGCATCACGCGTCCGGCAACTACGGCCTGATGGATCAGGCGGCGGCGCTGCAGTGGGTGAGGAAGAATATCGCGGCCTTCGGTGGCGATCCATCGCGCGTGACCATTGCCGGCGAATCGGCTGGCTCGTTCTCGGTCAGCGCGCAGCTGATTAATCCGCAATCCAAGGGGCTGATCGCCGGCGCCATTGGCGAAAGCGGTTCGCTGCTTGGTCTGATGGCGCCCCCGCCGCTGGCCGCCGCCGAGCAAACTGGCGCCACGTTCGCGCAAAACATCGGCGCGCCAACGCTGAAAGAACTGCGCGCCCTGCCCGCCGACAAGCTGCTGGAAAACCTGAAGAAACCCGGCGCCTGGTTCTTCGCCATTCAGGACGGCTACGTGATTCCGCGTTCGCCGGTCGCCATGTACGCTGCAGGCGAACAAGCCAAAGTGCCGCTGCTGGCGGGCTGGAATTCCTATGAGGGCCACTACAAGCAAATCCTCGGCGACGCCGAACCGACCAGCGAAAACTTCGCCGCCGCATTGCAAAAATTGTACGGCGACCAGGCCGGCGCTGCACAGCAAGCCTACAGCGGTGACGTCAAACAGGCGGCGACGGAACTGGCCAGCGACCGCTTCATCGGCTACGGCACCTGGAAATGGATCGACAGCCACGCGCGCACCAGCGGCAAGCCGACCTACCGCTATTACTACACGCGTCCGCGTCCGGGCCAGGAGGGCGCCGGCCACTCGGTGGAAATCGAATACGCGCTGGGCAACCTGCCGTTAAATAAGGTCTATGCGTGGACCACGGAAGATTATGCGCTGTCGGCGCAGATGCAGGACTACTTCGCCAACTTTATCAAGACCGGAAATCCTAATGGCGCCGGCCTGCCGGAGTGGCCGCAAGCCAGTGCCGGCGCGGGTTCCCGTCTGATGCAGCTGGATGTGACGTCAAAAGCTATCACAGCGACCGACGACGCGCATTATCAATTCCAGGAGTCGCAGGCGAAACGGTAACAGCATTTTGTATTTTATTGTATCAGCAGGTAATCGATTGCAAACCTGCTATACAATTTATCCTCTTATCCGGAGGAAATACAACCAATGCAAAAGAAACTTGGCTTCCTGGCTCTGTGCCTGACAGTTTCCGCCTACGCGGCGGAACCTTTCGACGACAAATTCCGTCAGCTCGAAGAAATCCTGCCGACTCCTAACGCCTACCGCACCGCATCCGGCGCACCAGGCCATGCCTACTGGCAGCAGCGCGCTGATTACACTATCAGCGCCTCGCTGGACGAAGCCAAGCGCGCCCTCACTGGCAGCGAACAAATCACCTATCACAATAACTCGCCTGATACGCTGAGCTATCTGTGGGTGCAACTGGACCAGAACATCTACAAGAAGGACTCCGACGCGCGCATGATGCTGATGCAGCCGTCGCGCGAAGCGTGGTCCAAATCCTCTAGTCCAGAAGACGGCTACAAGTTCGAAGGCATGCGCGGCATCCTGGCCGGCCGTGAATTCGACGGCGGCTTCAAGATCAAGACCGTGGGCGCTGGCGGCCAGCCGCTGAAGTACGTCATCAACCGCACCATGATGCGTATCGACCTGCCAACCCCTCTGAAGCCGGGCGAGAAGTTCGTCTTCAACATCGACTGGTCCTACAACATCAACGAGCAGCAAGTGCTGGGCGGCCGTTCGGGCTACGAGCACTTTGACGAAGACAAGAACGACCTGTTTGAAATCGCCCAGTGGTTCCCGCGCATGGCGGCCTACTACGACGTCTACGGCTGGCAGCACAAGCAGTTCCTGGGCACCGGCGAATTCACGCTGGAATTCGGTGACTACGACGTGCAGCTGACCGTGCCGGCCGATCACGTGGTAGCCTCCACCGGCGAACTGCAAAACGCCAACGACGTGCTGACGCAAACCCAGCGCGACCGACTGGCCAAAGCCCGCACCGCGACCGCGCCTGTTGTCATCGTGACGCAGGAAGAAGCCACCGCCGCCGAGAAATCGCGCAGCACCGCATCCAAAACCTGGCACTTCAAGGCCAGCAACGTGCGTGACTTCGCATGGGCATCGAGCCGCAAATTCATCTGGGATGCGCAAGGCTTCAAGAAGGACACCACCAATGTGATGGCGATGTCCTACTATCCGAAGGAAGGCAATCCACTGTGGGGCAAGTACAGCACCCAGGCCATCATCCACACCATCGACAAGTACAACAAGTACAGCTTTGACTTCCCGTATCCGACCGCGATCTCGGTCAACGGTCCGGTGGGCGGCATGGAATACCCAATGATCTCGTTCAACGGTCCGCGTCCGACCAAGGACAAGAAGACCGGCCAGCTGACCTGGTCGCAGCAGACCAAGTATGGCCTGATCGGCGTGATCATTCACGAAGTGGGTCACAACTATTACCCGATGATCGTCAACTCGGACGAGCGTCAGTGGACCTGGATGGATGAAGGCCTGAACACCTTCGTTCAATATCTGGCCGAGCAGGAATGGGAAGACGGCTACCCGTCGCGCCGCGGCGAGCCGCGCAACATCGTCGACTACATGAAGAGCACCAACCAGGTGCCGATCATGACCAACTCGGAATCGATCGCCGCACTGGGTAACAACGCCTACGCCAAGCCGGCCACTGGCCTGAACATTCTGCGCGAGACCATTCTGGGTCGCGAATTGTTCGACTACGCCTTCCGCGAATACGCGCAGCGCTGGAAGTTCAAGCGCCCTACCCCGGCTGACTTCTTCCGCACCATGGAAGACGCTTCCGGCACGGACCTCGACTGGTTCTGGCGCGGCTGGTTCTACACCACCGATCCGGTGGACATCAGCGTCGACGGCATCACCGAGTACGGCGTGAGCACCAAAAATCCGGAAACCGAAAAGGCCTGGAAAAAAGCGCAGAAGGAAGCGCAGCCGATCTCCATTTCGGAACAGCGTAACAAGGCTCTGCCTAAACGCCTCGCCGATCATCCTGAGCTGAAGGACTTCTACAACGAGCACGACGAGTTCACCGTCACCAACAAGGACCGCAACACCTACGCCGAAGCTGTCGAGAAGCTGGAGCCATGGGAGAAGAAGCTGCTGGATCAGGGCAAGCACCTGTATCTGGTGGACTTCTCCAACCTGGGCGGCATGGTGATGCCGCTGATCCTGGAGATTGAACTGAAGAGCGGCAAGAAGTACATCGAGCGCATTCCGGCCGAAGTATGGCGCTACTCGCCGAAGAAGATCACCAAGCTGATTGTGACCGATGAGCCAATGGTGGGCCTGACCCAGGACCCGTACTGGGAAACCGCCGACATCGACACCTCCAACAACTCGTGGCCACGCAAGGTATCGCAATCGCGTCTGGAACTGTTCAAGACCGAACGCGATCGCAATAACCTGATGCGCGACTTCAACACGCCACTGAAGAAGGACGAGAAGAAGTGATCGCACGCCGCCTGCGCGCGGTGGTAGCAACCATGCTGGCTACGGCCAGCATGGCCGCAACAGCCCATAACTTCCACATGGGCATAGCGGACATCAGCTACAACCAGCGCACCGGCAGCACCGAGATCGTGCACAGTTACACCGGGCACGATCTCGCCGCGCTGCTGACCAACCTTTATGGCCGCCAGTTTGACCTCGGCCGTCCGGACAGCGAAGCACCGCTGCGCCGCTACGTGGAAAAGCAGTTCGTCATCGCCGACAAGAATGGCAAGGCGCTGCCGCTGCACTGGGTCGGCGCCAAGGTCGATGCCGATACGGTGGTCGTGTTCCAGGAAATCCCCGGCACGAAAATCGAAAAAGGTAGCCGCATTCATAACGCTTTGCTGATAGACTTCCTGCCGTCGCAAAGAAACACCGTTAATGTGGAAACCGATGGCACAGTCAAAACTCTCGTCTTCGATCAAGACAGCATCGATCAAATCGCCCCTTAAGCATCTTCCCTACGCGCTGCTGCTGGCCTTGGGCTCCGCCCAGGCCGACGACCCGATGATGCTGCAGCGCGTCCTGGTGGACGGCTCGCGCACCAACCAGATGGGCGTGGCCGATGCGGCTAGCGCCGGCAGCATCACGCAGGAAGAACTGGCGGCACGCACCGTCTACCGTCCCGGCGAAATGCTGGAGGCGGTGCCGGGACTGGTGGTGAGCCAGCATAGCGGTGAAGGCAAGGCCAATCAGTTCTACCTGCGCGGCTTCAATCTGGATCACGGCACCGACTTGCGCACCACGGTGGACGGCATGCCGGTCAACCAGCGCAGCCACGCGCACGGCCAGGGATGGACGGATCTGAACTTTCTCATCCCCGAGCTCTCCGTGCGTCTCGATTACAAGAAAGGCCCCTACTCCGCCGAGGAAGGCGACTTTGCCTCGGCCGGCACGGCGTCCGTGGTGTACGCCAACCGCCTGCTGCAGGGCGTGGCCACGGTTTCTGTGGGGCAGAACGGCTACGGCCGCGCGCTGGTCGCCGATTCGGTCGACACGCAGCGCGGCAGTCTGCTGTATGCGGTGGAGGCGATGCATAACGACGGCCCGTTCACGCGCCCGGACGACTACCAGAAGCTGAACGCCGTGCTGCGCTACAGCGAGGGCTACGCCAACAACGGCTTCAATGTCAGCCTGATGGCCTACAAGGCCGACTGGAATTCCACCGACCAGATTCCGCTGCGCGCCGTGCAGGACGGCCAGATCGGCCGCAACGACGCCATCGACAATACGGACGGCGGCAAGGCGCACCGTTACAGCCTGTCCGGCGCCTGGCGCCGCACGACCGACGACAGCGCATCCAAGGTCAACGCCTACATCATCGCCAATCAGCTGGACCTGTGGTCCAACTTTACCTACTTCATGGACGATCCGGTGCACGGCGACCAGTTCGCGCAGCCGGACAAGCGCGTTACCAGCGGCGTAAATGCGTCCCACAGCTGGCACCAGCACACCGACACCGGCAACACCGAAACCACGGTCGGCGTGCAGCTCCAGAACGACAATATCTTTAACGGCCTGTATAACACGCAGGCGCGCCGCACGCTGTCGGTCACGCGGCAGGATCACATCGTCGAATCCAGCGCCGGCCTGTTCGTCGAGAACAACACGCGCTGGAACGAGGCTTTCCGCACCGTGGCCGGCGCGCGGCTGGACAGCTATCGCTTTGACGTACAGAGCGACTTGGTCGCCAACACCGGCAAGGCCAACGACCATCTGATCAGCCCGAGCCTGAGCCTGATCTATGGACCGTGGCAGACCGCCGAGGTGTACGCCAACTTTGGCAGCGGCTTCCACAGCAACGATGCGCGCGGCGCCACCATCACCATCGATCCGAAAACCGGGATGGCTGCCGACAAGGTGCAGCCGCTGGTGCGTTCGCGCGGCATGGAGTTCGGCGCGCGCACCACGTGGCTGCCGGGATTGCAGACTTCCCTGTCTGTCTATCGCCTGGATTTTGACTCCGAGCTGACCTACGCCGGCGACGCCGGCAGCACGGAGGCAGGCCCGCCAAGCCGCCGTTACGGCGTCGAATTCTCCAACTATTACAAGCCGCTGAAATGGCTGTCGGTGGATCTGGACCTGGCCTATGCGCGCGCGCGTTCGCGCGGCTATGTGGAGGAAGGCAGCTACATCCCCGGCGCCATCGAAGGCACCGGCCAGTTGGCGGTAACGGTAGATGACGGCGGACCTTATTCAGGGTCGCTGAAGCTGCGCTACTTCGGTCCGCGCCCGCTGATCGAGGATAACAGCGTGCGCTCCAAATCCAGCATGACGCTGAACGGCCGCCTGGGCTGGAAGATTCGCAAGGATCTGCGGCTGGAGCTGGAAGCGTTCAACATCACCAATCGCCACGATTCGGCCATCGACTATTACTATGCATCGCAGCTGAAGGGCGAAGCGGCGCCGGTAGCCGACATCCACTTCCACCCAATCGAATCGCGCTCCGTGCGGGCAACGCTGATCAAAACCTTTTAAGGGGCTCTGGAGACATTCAGCTTCGGAGACTGCTTGTCGTTGACGTTCAGCGTGAAGAGATAAGTTCCCGACGCCGGAATGTCAACACTCAAATTCGGGCCGACCGTATCGACACTGTACGGCACGCCCAACTTCAGCACCTGACCGTCCGCCAGCCCACCCAAGTCGATGGTTTTCCAATCTTCCGAGCCAAGCTTGAAGTCGTAACGGCCAGGTTTCAGCGCGACTTTGGCGACGTAATTGCTGCCCTCTTTCTGCATGTGATCGCGCACGCCCCATTCGTTCATGTCACCGCGCAGGAAGATAGGCGCCACGTCGTAATCCAGTTTGGTGTCGGCCACGCGCGCCATGCGGATACGCTGACCGTTCTGCACCAGCGTCAGGGCTTGCACCGTGCCTTTGGCATCGTGCTCCGCCACGAATTGGGCGTCGACCGCCAGCGCGAACAACTGGTCCGGCGACTCGGCGTACAGCGGCAAGGCGCGCTGGCCGTCCAGCCGTCCGGTGATACCACCGTCCCCTTCACGCACGTAGAATTTCGGGCCTTGCGGCATGGCGTAAGTGCCCGTCAGTGCAGTCCGCTGGGAAGCGGTGAGCGCAATCGCCTTACGCTCAAGCGGCAAGACCACGCTAGCGCCACCAGCCACTGCGGCCAGGTTGGCAGACAGCGGCTCCAGCATCGTGCCCTCGACATTACTCAGCACAATGACGGTGACTTTGTCCTTGAAGCGATAACTCAACGTCGTCGAGAAGCCCTCGATACCACCAGCATGCTGCAGCTCCTTGCCAGCGCTGGTGTCACGCACCGCCACACCATAGCCGTAGCCCTGCAGACCAGGCGTGAGCATTTCCTGCAGCGACTCCGGCTTCAGCAACTGGCCTTCGTACAGGCCACGGTTCCAGCGCAGCAGATCGTGCGTGGTCGAATACAACCCGCCCGCCGCATGCGGAATGCTCATGTTGATGAAGCCCGCATTCACCAGTCCCTTACCATTACGCTCATAGCCGGCCGCACGGTGCGGCAAGATCGTGGCGTTCCAATCGTAACCTGAATCCTGCATGCCCAGCGGCGCAAAGATATTCTTGCTGACGAATTCAGCGTAGCTTTCGCCGCTGAGCTGTTCGATCAATTGGCCCAGCAGGACGTAGCCCGAATTGCTGTATTCAAAACGGGAACCTGGCTCAAACCTGAGCGGCAACTCACGCACCATCGTCAGAATCTCGGCCGGTTTTTTGGCAAATGGCTCGATGCTGCGGTACTCCTTCTGCGCCGTGAAGTTAGCGATGCCGGAGGTGTGATGCAGCAGCTGCGCGATGGTGATCGCGCTCCAGGCCGACGGCAGGTCAGGCACATATTTGCTGACAGGATCAGCTACCTTCAGTTTGCCCCGTTCCTGCAACAGCAGCACACTGGCGGCGGTGAACTGTTTGGTGACTGAGCCAAGACGGAATTTGGTGTCCGGCGCGTTGGCGATGTTCCACTCCACATTCGCTGCGCCATAACCCTTGTCGAGCAAAACCTGGTTGCCTTTCGCTACCAGCACCGTTCCCGAAAACTGGGTGGTGGCGACAAACGAATCCACTACCGCGTCCAGTCGTTTGACATCCTGCGCCTGGCCTGGCACAACGATTAACAAGACTGCGGCAAAGCCAGCAGCGCGCAACCACTTCCGATGCAATCCCATGGCTCCCCCAGATGAACCGTCGCTCATCTGGGCATGATGCCATCAAGTTTCTAAATTGGCAATCCTACTTCGATGGGTAGGCGCCGCGCTCATTGAGAATCGGGAAGCCGCGCTGGTGCCAAACCGGGTAAGCCGGCGACACATCGCTGGCCTGCTCCAGCAGCGCGTTCTGCTCCGGCGTCAGCGACCAGCCGGTGGCGCCGATGTTTTCGATCAGCTGCTTCTCGTCGCGCGCGCCGATGATGACGTTCGAGACGGTCTTCTTCCCCAGCAGCCAGTTCAGCGCGATCTGCGGAATCGATTTACCGGTCTGCTCGGCCACCACGTCCAGCGCCTCGATGATGCGGAACAAACGCTCCTCTTCAAACTGCGGACCGGTGCCGGCGATGTCGTGTGCGCGGGTGCCCGGCTTGGCTGGCTGACCGCGACGGATTTTTCCGGTCAGCTTGCCCCAGCCCAGCGGACTCCATACCACCGCGCCCACGCCCTGATCTTCCGCCAGCGGCGCCAGATCCCATTCGTAATCGCGGTTCAACAGCGAGTAGTAAATCTGGTGCGCCACGTGACGTGGATAGCCGTAGCGCTCCGATGTCGCCAGGGACTTCATCAAGTGCCAGCCGGAGAAATTCGACGCGCCGATGTAGCGCACCTTGCCATCGCGGACCAGTTGATCCAGCGTGGAAAGCGTTTCTTCCACTGGTGTGTTGTAGTCCTGGCCATGCAGTTGCAGCAGATCGATGTGATCGACCTGCAGGCGTTTCAGCGATTTGTCGACCGCATCGATAATGTGCTGGCGGGAGGAGCCGTAATCGTTAGGGCCATCGCCGGTGGGGAACGTGACCTTGGTCGAGATCAGCAGGCGATTGCGCTTGCCCTTGATCGCTTCACCGAGAATTTGTTCGGCCAGGCCGTCCGAGTAGACGTCGGCAGTGTCGAACATGGAGACGCCGTGTTCGAGGCAAACATCAATCAGGCGCGACGCGCCGCCGCTGTCTGTGCTGCCCCAGGCTTTGAAGAAGTCATTCCCGCCACCGAACGTCGCGGTGCCAAAACTCAGTTCCGGCACCCGCAGGCCGGATTTACCAAGACGCTTGAAATTCATCGCAATCCTCCAATATGGCGCGCGCTGCTGCGCGCTGGATCTTGATTGTAGCGCGCAGCAGAAAAACGCGTCGGACCGCGCAGAATCAGGGCAGCCAATCCTTGTAAGGGCTGTCAGCCGCATTGCCAGCCGTGTCGCTCCACAGATCGTCCGGCAGTGAGCGGTCCCGCAGCATGACGCGGTCATGGTCTGGATACGTGATGCGGTCAACCGGTGCGCGCGTGCCGACCACCATACACCTCACTGCGGAGGCGCTCTTGTTCCACAAGTAGTGTCCAGCAGTGCGCCCCTTCGGAAACGCCACAGCATCGCCTGGGCCGAGCAAAAACTCTGTGTCCCCTTCAATCACAGTGATTTCGCCATCGAGAACGTACACCAGTTCATCCTCCGCCTCGTGCCAATGCTTGATGGACGAACGCGTCCCCGGCTCCAGCACATGGATAAACGCACCCAGTCCTGTCAGCCCTCCCGGCTCACTGATCCACTCCTCGCGATTCGTCGTTTGCGGAAGTGAAGTCTCAATCATTTCGATCTGTCTTTGCGAAGCACGAATGACAGGCATCTCAGCAGCTCCAATCAGCGGTTTTACGGCGCCAGCGCGGCTTTGCGGGCGCGCGAGCCTTTCAGGACTTTTTGCGGCACATCGCGCAGTTCGCGCATGAACGCGCGGCGCATTCTGGCCTCGTCGCCAAATCCGGTCTGGGCGGCGATACGGGCGGCTGACGAGTGGCCGCTTTCGATCAGATTTTTTGCTGCATCCACCCGCAGTTTCTCGATGGCCTTGGCCGGCGACAGTCCGGTTTCCGCCTTGAACGCACGGCTGAAGTGGCGCGGGCTCCAGTTAGCCTGATCCGCCAGTTGCTCGATGGTCAACGCTTCGTTTAAATTATGCCGGATAAAGGCCAGCGCCTGACGGATACGCTCCTGCTTGGGATCAATGTCGGACAGGACCGAAAACTGGCTCTGGCCACCAGCGCGGCGATGACTCAGCACCATCGTCTTGCAGATCATCTTCACTATCTCAACACCCACATCGGCTTCCACCATACTCAGTATCAGATCCGTTCCCGCCGTCATGCCGGCAGAACTCCAGACGTGACCATCCCGCACAAACATCCGGTCCGGGACCACCTTGGCGCGCGGCAGCCGCTGCACCAGTTGATCGGTATAAAACCAGTGCGTGGTGACTTCGCGTCCATCGAAGGCGCCCGCATCGCCCAGCACAAACGCGCCGGTGCAGATGCTCGCCACGCGTCTGGACTCCCGCAGCGCCACGCGCAAGCGTGCGGTCAGATCGGGATAGGGCGCGGGGACACCCGGCATGCCGCCGACGATCACCGTGTCATAGCGCTGCGCGCCAAACTTTACCGTGTCGATGCCGATGCCCGTCATGCTGCGAACCATGCCGCCGCTCATGGACACGATCTCCAACGCATACGTGTCAGGCGCGAAGTGGTTCGCGATGCCCAGCACCGTCGCAACAGATAAATCGAGAACATTAAAATCGGGGAAAAGGACGAGTGCTACTTTTGCTGCCATAACTAACTCCGTGGGGCCTGTCGGTCACTGGCTATTATAAAAGAGGTTGCCGCCCCGCCGGCATACATGTCCGTTTTCGCCGTTTATTTGGCCACACCCTGCATCGGGCGCTTCGTATAATTCGGTCAATACCTTCCTGTACGCAGCCATTAACGGATGATCCGCGCGTGCTCCTGTTCCCCACTTAAGGAAGCCCATGCTGCGTTCGTCCACCGCCCTCAAGAAAAATCCGGCACGACCTTTGACAGGATGGCTGCTTTTCGCCGTACTGACAACGACGAGCTTTCCCTCCCATAGCCACCAGCCGCCCGATAGTGGCCTGGCGCAGACCGGGCCCTCCCTGCCACGCACCATCTATTACGTTGATATTCCCGCAGGTAGCTATCGCTTCCAGATGCTGGCCGCAGATGACGATGGCAAGCCGAATGAATATGGCGCCGGACTAGGATTCGATATGGCGCCCACCATGCTGCAAACGTGGTGGTTCTATCTGCTGGCGGCAGCGCTGGCAGCGCCCTCGCTGTGGTGGGGGTACCGCCATCGCTTGCGCCAGGCCGCCGCCCAAGCGCACCGCCGTCTGGAGGAGCGCCTGGACGAGCGGCACCGCATCGCGCGCGAGCTGCATGACACCCTGCTGCAATCGGTGCAAGGCTTGATTCTCAAAGTGCAGGCGGTCGCACTCGGCGTCCCACAGGAAAAGAAGGCGCTGCGTGATGAAATTCAGACCATCGTCAATCAGGCCATCTCGTCGCTTGAAGAAGGACGCAGCCGCGTGCAGAATCTGCGTCTTCACGGCTTGCGCGGCACCACGCTGGAGACGGTGCTAAGCGAGGCGGCAGAGCAGTTCGCGGAAGAACACTTGAAAGAGCCGCCACGGGTTCAGGTCATCGGCACGGAGCGGCAACTGCATTTGATTGTCGAGGAAGAGCTAAGCGCCATCGGCAGGGAAGCGCTGATCAACAGCTATCGCCATGCGCACAAGGCGGTGGAAGTGGAACTACGTTATGGCAGGCGCCATTTCAGCTTGACGATCACCGACATTGGCCCCGGCATCCCGCACGCCATCATCGAAGCGCAGGGGCGAGCCGGCCATTGGGGAATGGCCGGCATGCATGAGCGGGCGGCCAAAATCGGCGCGCGGTTCTTGTTGAGCAGTGTGCCAGGAAAAGGCACCCGCGTCAGCGTGACGCTACCTGCAGGAATGGCTTACCAGAAAAAGCCGTGGCGCTGCCGGCCCTGCGCATAAATCAGCCTGCGAGGTTCAGAGCACTTTAAAACCGTGCGTACCGTCCTTGGCCAGTTGCGCCACCAGACCGAACTCCCAATCGAGATAGGCTTGCATGGCCTCGGCGCGGTTGTCCGTGCCCTCGTATGGACGGCGATAGCGGTCGATCAGCGGCGACGCCAGACGCGTGGCGCCAGTCTCAACCGGCTTGCCCGCCGCCAGCCATGCGCCCGTGCCGCCTGTCAGTACCAGCACCGGCAGCTTGGTCAGCGTCTTCAGATCGGCGGCGGCGTAGCGTGCCAGCAGGCTGCTGCCGCAGGTCAGCACATAGCGCTGCACGCCGTCGGGCAGTTGCGCTAGCGCGTCCGCAAGCTGCGAACGTAGCGCGAACCAGGCGCCGAGGATGTGCCGCTTCTGGTAATTGAGGCCCGAGGTGAAGTCCAGCAGCGCCACTTGCTGCGGCGCGGTATCCAGCCACTCCGCCAGCGTGTCGACGCTGATTTCTTCCACCTCCGGCTGCGGTGGCAGCTCGTCCTTCCACGCTCCCGCCACGCTGAAGTCGGCCGGCTGCAGATCATCGGCCACGTACACGTCATTGTTCAACTGCTTAAGCCAGTGCGCTGTCAGATTGGCGCGCACGCCGTCGCTGTCGGCCAGCACGATGCGCGCGCCGCGCACCGGCACAAACTGCTCGGTTTCCTGCACCAGCTGCCCGCCGGGCGCAGAGCGAAAATGCGGTAGCCTGCCGTCGCCATATTCGCCGGGACTACGCACGTCGAAGAAGTAGTTGGTGCGCGTGCGGTCCGCATGCAACTGTGGTAAATGCGCACGGTCCAGGCGCTTGACGCCGGCGCGGTCGGCCAGCGCGCGCGCATCTTTGGCCGCAGTCTGGCGATTGGCTTCCGCTGCAGGCGGATAGCTGCGCAACTGGCCATGTTCCAGCTGCTGTGATGCCAGCGTCCAGCCGATGGTGCCGTTGCGCAGCGCCGACACGGGATTCGGCACGCCGGCATTAATCAGCGACTGCGTGCCGATGATGCTGCGCGTGCGGCCCGCGCAGTTAACGATGATGCGGGTCGACGGATCCGGCGCCAGCTCGCGCGCACGCAAGGCCAGCTCCGCGCCCGGCACGCTGATGCTGCCGGGGATGCTCATGGTCTGGTATTCGTCGTAGCGGCGCGCGTCGAGAATGACGATGTTCTCGCCCCGGTCGATCAGCGCCTTCACTTCCGGCGCAGACAGCGACGGCGTATTCCGCTCATGCTCCACCAATTCGCCGAAGGATTTGCTGGGCACATTGACGTCGCGGAACAGCTCACCACCAGCGGCGCGCCAGCCCTGCACACCGCCCTCCAGCAGCGCTACATTGGTGTAGCCCAGCTGATGCAGCTTCAAGGCCGATGGCAGCGCCAGCCCCTCGCCGTCGTCCAGCACCACAATCGGCACGGCGCGGCGCGGCAGCTTGGTGTAGGCATCGACCTCGATGCGGCCATAAGGGAAGTTGGCGGCAAACAGCGGGTGCGCCTGCGCATGCGGATCTTCCTCGCGCACGTCCAGCAGCGCGACTTCACGGCCGGCCAGCAGTTCCGCCCTCACCTGTTCGTAGCTGCGGAACGGAATCTGCGGTGCATAGCCGGAGCGGAATGGCTTGACCTGGCCATCCAGCGTGAATACGTGGCGATCCACCTCGCCGATATCCGCGCCGTAGACGTGGATGCCGATGGACACGCGGTCGCTGTAGGCGTTGTAGACCTGATGAATATCGCCGAGCGTCGGCGACACCGCTACCACGGCGCCAGTCTCCAGCCGCTGCGGCTCGCCGTGGCGTTCCAGTGTGCCGTCGTCCTTGCGGCGAAAGTCATGCGAAATCTCGGCGCCGCGCAGTAATCCAATCAGTCCCCATACAGTGTGATCATGGATAGGCGTGGACTGGCCCGGTCCCCACACAAAACTCACCACCGAAAATCGCGCTGCGGGATCGCGGTACAGCAGGTACTGTCGATAAAACTGCGGATGCGGCGCGGCGGCTTCCGGCGGCAGCCAGTCGTCATGCGCCACCAGCTCGCGCAGCGCGGCCGAACCCTGCTCGACAATCTGCGCCTCATCCTTGCCGATGACGGCTTCCAGCTGGCTGACGAAATGCCGCAGTCGCGACGGCAGATCGCGTTGTTGTGTCTCACTCATCGTGTTTCCTCCTTACGCAGCCTGGCGGCGTGCGGCGGTGTTGCGGTTTTCCGGCACGTCCAGGCCCAGATTACCACGTAAGGTGTCGTGTTCATACTCCGTGCGGAACAAGCCACGCTGCTGCAGCAGCGGCACTACTTCTGCGACAAAAGCGTCCAGCTGGCGCGGCAGCGATTCAAAAAGAATGAAGCCATCGGCCGCACCATTTTCGAACCAGCGCTGGATGGCGTCCGCCACCTGCACACCGGTGCCGACAAATTCGCGGCGTGGGCTGGCGTAGCGCAATGCGGTTTCACGCAGTGTCAGATTCTCTTCGCGCGCGGTGCGGACGATGCGTTCGGACGAACTGCGGTTACTTTCGGCGCCAAAGTGGGCGATGTCGGGGAACGGGCCGTCCAACGGATACTGGGTCAGGTCATGTTCGTTAAAGGAACGGGCCAGCGCCACCAACGCATCCTCAACGCGGATCAGGCCTACGGCTTCCTGATACAGGCGCTCGACCTCCTCCTCGTTGCGGCCGACGATGGCGCGCAACGCCGGCAGCACGTTCAGGCGTTCCGGCACGCGGCCAAAAGCGGCGGCGCGGCGCTTGATGTCGGCATAGTAGGTCTGCGATGCCTCGAACGACGAGTTCTCGGTAAAGAAAGCATCCGCATAGCGGGCAGAGAAATTACGACCGTCTTCCGAGGCGCCGGCCTGGAAGATCACCGGCTGCCCTTGCGGCGAACGGCTGATGTTGAGCGGGCCGCGAACCTGGAAGAATTCGCCCTTGTGGTTAAG
>Ga0187843_10000580_pt1 | contig 25574 bp, 16 predicted proteins | sample SpaLakP09_SKY_43_FD_134516 | JGI IMG/M metagenome (GOLD analysis project Ga0187843, IMG submission 134516) | Oligotrophic lake water microbial communities from Sparkling Lake, Wisconsin, USA - SP09_SKY_43 | ecosystem: Environmental > Aquatic > Freshwater > Lake | place: USA: Sparkling Lake...
ATGTGCACTTCACCTTCGACACGGTGCTGGACTGGGGCGAAAGCGCGGCCGGCGTGTGGCGCCTGGTGGTGCGCGATCTGAGCGGCGGCAATACCGGCACGCTGACTGACTGGAGTCTGGATCTGATAGGCCACAACAGCAGCAGTGCGCACACCTTTTACTACACCAACGAATACCCGCTGCTGGTGGCGGCCGATGCCCAGCGCGGCATCCTCAGCGATCCGGCTGGCCAGAACAGCACCATCAACGCGGCGGCGCTGGGCAGCGATGACCGCATCGACCTGAGCGGCGCCACTGCCAGCATCATCAACGGCGGCAAGCTCACCATCGCCGCCGGCACCAGCATCAGCAATGCCGTCGGCGGCGATGGCAACGACGTACTGATCGCCAACCCGAACGGCAGCACGCTGCGCGGCATGTGGGGTAACGACACCCTAGTTGGCGGCAGCGGCAACGACCGGCTCGACGGCGGCGCGGGCAACGACCTGCTCGATGGCGGCGCCGGCACCGATACCGCGGTCTACCACGGCGCCCGCAGCAACTACACCGTCACCGCCAGCGCTACCGGCTGCACCGTAGCGGACAAAACCGGCAGCGACGGCAGCGACACCCTGAGCAATATCGAACGGCTGCAGTTCACTGACCAGACGCTGGCCTTCGATACGGGCGGCGTTGCCGGCCAGGCCTTCCGCATCTATCAGGCTGCATTCAACCGCGCGCCCGATGCAGCAGGGCTGGGCTTCTGGATCTACCAGATGGACCGCGGCTATGCCCTGACCGATGTGGCGCAGAATTTCGTCCAGTCGCAGGAATTCCAGAGCGTGTACGGGCAGTCGCCCAGCAACGCCGACATCGTCACCCACCTGTATGCCAACGTGCTGCACCGCGCGCCCGACGTGGGCGGCGCAGCATTCTGGACCAAGCTGCTGGACGAGCACACGCTCAGCGTGGCACAGGTGCTGCGCGAATTCAGCGAGAGCCCGGAAAACCTGGCGGCACTGGTCGGCGTGGTACAGAACGGCATCGCCTACCAGCCCTGGGGCTAAGCCTCTGGCGCACTAAAACTGGATTCATTTGCCATGACAGACTGACTTTATCTGACGCCATTTGTGTGTCATTAACGTCAGTATTGCTGCGAATTCTTGTGCAATTTGCACGAATATAGGCATAATCGTTTCGACCTAAACCATCGTCACGCCCTATGAATCCTATCGTACTGGCCATACCGGTTTTTATGCTCACCATCCTGCTCGAAGCATGGATAGCGCACCGCCGCGGGCTGGCCGTGTACGATACTGCCGACGCGCTTACCAGCCTGCATCTGGGCGTGGTCAGCCAAGTCATCGGCGTGCTGGTCAGACTGGTCATGTTCGGCATCTACACCGCCGTATACCAGCAGTGGCGCTTCACCACCCTGCCCGACGACAGCCTGTGGGTCTGGCTGGGCGCACTGGTGGCCTACGATTTCTGCTACTACTGGGCGCACCGCCTTGGCCACGAAGTCGGCGTGCTGTGGGCCGCGCACGAAGTCCATCACTCTTCCGAGTACTACAATCTGTCCACCGCGCTGCGCCAGACTTCCAGCGGCTGGCTGCTGGGCTGGGTGTTCTACCTGCCGATGGCGCTGGCGGGCGTCTCGCCGATGGTGATGGCGGTGGTTGCCATGATAGACCTGCTCTACCAGTACTGGGTGCACACGGAACTGGTGGGCCGGCTGGGCTGGCTGGACCGGGTGTTCGTCACGCCATCCAACCACCGCGTGCACCACGGCCAGAACGACTACTGCATAGACCGCAACTATGGCGGCATCTTCATTCTGTTCGACCGCATGTTCGGCACCTTCGCCGACGAGCGCGACGACCAGCCTATCCGCTACGGCGTGCGGACGCCGCTGCGCAGCCTCAATCCCGCCTGGGCCAATCTGCACTACTACGCCGCGCTGTGGCAGGCGACGGGACAGGTGAGCGGCTGGCGCAGCAAGCTGCAGGTCTGGCTGGGAGCGCCGGGCGCATGGACCGGCCAGCCGCTGGGCCATTTCGATCCAGCCAGCTTCCAGTACTATCGCCCTGACACGCCTGCCGGTGCGCAGCTGTACGCGGTGTTCCAGTTCGCTTTGCTGGTGCCCTGCGTTTCCCACTTCCTCGCTCTGGCGCCCGCGCTGGCAACGCTGCCGCTGCTGGCCTACGCGGCCTTCATCATCGCCAGCACGCTGTCGCTCGGCCTGCTGCTGGAAGGCCGCCCATGGATACGCCGCATCGAGCAGCTGCGCGCACTGGGCGCTGCCCTGGCCTTTGCGCTGCTGCCCGACTGGTTTGGCTATTCCGCTCCTCTGATAATAAAACTGGCGACACTGATCGCCATGGTAATTGCCGTAAGCTGCCTTGAAAAAATCATAAAAACGACACAATGGAGACCCACATGAGCAAGCCGAATCGCACCATCCTTTCCGCCAGTCTGGCCGCCGCCTTTTTCGTCCCGCCGGCTTGGGCCGCCGACGAAATCCAGTCGGTGGTAGTGACTGCGCAATCGCGCAAACAGCTGGTGCAGGACGTGCCCATGACCATGGCGGTGCTGACCAACAAGGACATCGACGCGGTCGGCGCGAAAGACCTGTCCGACCTGAATGGCTATATACCCGGCCTGTCGGTGGATGGCACCGAACCGACCCAGCCCTCGTTCGGCATCCGCGGCGTGCAGGCAGCCGACTTCGGCATCGCCACCGATTCGCCGGTCGGCATCTATGTCGACGGCGTCTATACCGGCAAAACCGGCGGCGCCTGATGAACTTCATCGATGTACAGCGCATCGAAGTGGTCAAAGGCCCGCAGGGCACACTGTTTGGCCGTAACAGCGCCGCCGGCGCCATTGCCATTACCGCCAATGAGCCGGGCAAGGAACTCGATGCTGCCGGCCACCTCAAGCTGGGCAAATTCGGCCGCGCCAATGCCGATGTGATGATGAACCTGCCGATCAGCGACACGCTGGCCGCGCGCATCGTGGCAGTACGCTCGGGCAGCGAAGGCTGGGCCGACAACACCACCACCGGCCAGAAGTCGGGCGGCGACAAGGACTGGGCCACCCGCCTGTTGTTGCGCAAGGACTTCGATGCGGCCAAGCTGATATTCGGCTGGGAGCATGAAAACATGGAGCAATATGGCCGTCCTGCCTTTGGCGTGCTCAAAGACCCGCGCCTGCCGCTGAACGGCTACCGCGGTGTGTACGACGCCGCCTACACCGCCAATTTCGTCGATCCATTCACCGCCAAGCTGGAAAACGACCAGCAGGGCACGGAAGGCCGCCTGTTCGATGGCGCCACCCTGCGCATTGAGGCGCCACTGGGCGGCATGACCTTTAATTCGACCAGCGCCTACCGCCGCTTCAGCACCCACAACCTGACCGATAACGACGGCACGGCCCGCCCCACGCTGCAGCTGACCACCCAGGATGCCAAGCGCGCACGCAGCTTCCAGCAGGAGTTCAAGCTGTCCGGCAAAACCGAGCAGCTGGACTGGATCGCCGGTCTGAGCTTCTATAACAATAACGAACATCAGGATGCCGGCGCCTACGTCTCCACCGGCACGCTCGATACGCTCAGCCAGTTCGCTGGCGGCCAGCCCAACTTCGCCATGCTGTTCGGCGGTCTGGGCGCGGCAGGCCTGCCAGGCATTAACAGCAGCACCATGTTCAGCTGGGACGAAACCCATTACAGCGATGTGCATACCCGCTCCTCGTCAGTGTATGCCGACACCATCTGGCACCTGACGCCGCAGACCAATGCCACCGCCGGTCTGCGCTACACCCGCGACAGCAAGCAGATGACCTGGTTCGTGCCGCGCCGCGTCTCGCCCCAGCTTGATAGCTTCCTGAATGCCTACGGTCCGCTGGCCGGGCTGAATGCAGCCTCCTTCCCTGACAATGTGATCTTCGCGACGGCCGCCCAGCTGGCTGCCACGCCGGTCAGCCGCAGCAAGGACTGGACCGACTTCAGCCCCCGTCTGGTACTCGACCATAAGCTCGACAAGGACACCCTGCTGTTTACCTCGCTGGCACGCGGCTATCAGGCCGGCGGCTTCAACATCTTCACCCCGCCCAATCCCGCTTCCACCACCAGCACAGGCAAGGACCCCAGCTTCGAACCGGAGAAAATGACCAACTTCGAGGCGGGCCTGAAAATGGGCCTGCCGCAGTACCGCGCCACCATCAACGCCTCGCTGTTTGCCTACAAGTTCAAGAACCTGCAGGATGTCCAGCTGTATAGTGTGGGCACGCTGCCGACCTATAACGTGGTGGCCAGCGACCAGAAGGCCCAGGGCCTGGATCTCGATGCGCGCATCCGCCTGTCGCCGCGCGTCACCCTGTTCGGCGGCATGGAATACATCGACCAGACCTACACCCGCTACCAGCGCCTCGACGCCAGCGGCAAGGTCACGCTCGATCTGGGCGGCCAGCCGGTGGGCACGCCGCGCCTGACAGCCATGGGCGGCATCAACATCAACTGGGAAGCCTACGAAGGCCGCAGCAGCATCAACTTCCAGGGCACCCATGCCAGCGCCCAGCGCTGCAACAGCGATACGGCGCGGCTCAACTGCCTGACCACGGCGCAGCTGAAAACCGGCACCGCCACCAGCAAGTTCGATCTGCGCATGGCCTGGGATAGCCCCAGCTCGCGCTATGGCGTCGCGCTACTGGTCAACAATGTATTCGACCAGCGCTATATCCAGAGCCTGGGTGGCCAGACCGAACAGTACGGCGCTCCCTACGCTTATCTCACCCCGCCGCGCAGCATCGCGGTGGAATTCCGCGCCAGCCTCTAAATGTCTAAAAAAATCCTCAAGCGTACCGCCATTGCCGCCCTCCTGCTGGTGGGCGGCGCAACTGCCGCACTGGCACTGCAGCCACCTGATCTGATCCGGGTGGGCGCCAATTACAGCGCCAAAATCGTCTGCTCCAACGTCTTCATCGCAGGACGCGATGCCCAGAGCGTGCTGGCCGACGACGTGCAGGCGCCCGGCCACCCGCTGCTCAGATTCCTGCGCGTGCAGGTGGATAAGGAAAAGCAGACTGTCCGTGCCGGATTATTCGGTCTGTTCGGCGGCGGCATGGCGGTGTACCGCCCCGGCACCGGCTGCGCCGTGGTACCGGATGGCGACTTGGAACAGGCCCGGCGCTACCAGTTCCAGCCTGCCGCGATCCGTCCCGGCGCTGCCGACGCGGTGTGGCCCGAAGGCTACGAAAGCGATCTGTCGCTGACAGCGCTGGCACCACTGGCACAGCCCGCGCTGACTGGCCCCGGCATGCGTGCCGTGGTCGTGATCCACCGAGGCCAGCTGGTAGGCTCGGCCTATGCCGAAGGCTACAACCGTGAGACGCCGCTGCTGGGCTGGTCGATGACCAAAACCGTCACGGCAGCACTGATCGGCATGCTGGTCAACGACGGCAAGCTGGCACTGACGCAAAGCGGCTTCTGGAGCGAGCCGCAGGACCCGCGCCAGGCCATTACGCTGGCCCAGCTGATGGCCATGAGCAGCGGCCTCGAATACAACGAAGGCTATGGCGATGTGTCCGACGTGACCCGCATGCTGTATCTGGAACCGGACATGGCCAGCTACACGGCCAGCAAGCCGCTGGTGCATGCACCGGGCAGCCACTGGAACTATTCGAGCGGCACCACGGTAGTGCTGTCGCGCATACTGCAGCGCGCCGCTGCCGGCACGGGCAGCGCCACCGATGCCAGCATCCTGGCGATCGCCCATGAGCGCTTGTTTACGCCGCTGGGCATGCGCAGCGCCGTGCTGGAAGCGGATGCGCGCGGCAATCTGGTCGGTTCCAGCTATATGTATGCCAGCGCGCAGGACTGGGCCCGTTTCGGCCAGTTCCTGCTGCAGGACGGCGTATGGAATGGCCAGCGCCTGCTGCCCGAAGGTTATGTCAGCCAGATGCGGCAGGTAGCCCCCGCTTCCGGCGGCCAGTACGGGCAAGGCCAGCTGTGGCGCTGGGGGCCATCCGGCGCCAGCTCGGCAGGCGGCAATCCCGACGCACCCTTCCAGCTTCCCGCCGATACCTACTGGCTGGAAGGCCACGATGGCCAGAGCATCACGATTATTCCCTCGCAGGAACTGGTAGTGGTGCGGCTGGGCCTGACACCGGCCGCCCGCAACTACCAGCCGCAGGCGCTGGTGGCCGCCATTATCAAGGCTTTGCCGGTGGTCACACGCAATGAAAAGGCACGCACCCGGCCCTGATATGGCCAATTTCAACGCCCGAAATTGCGCCGCCGCAACACTGCTTTGCTGCGGCGCCACAAGCCATCCTCCTGTGCCAAGCAGTACCAGCCAGCGTCATTCCAGTGCCATCTTGCGCGCATTTAGCCCTGAACCAGAAGGCGGCCAGATGCAGCGCCATGCTGATTTGTCACGGTAGCGCTGCTGCCCTGCCCGGGCCGCACGGAATCGCAGTTTTCCCATGCTGCGCCGCACAGAATCAGGCCTGCAGAATAAGTTGAATCTGACATGCATTAATGTTGCAACGTCGGTAAAGCCGGTGTATCTTTTATCAACGATAACGCATAACAGGGGACGCTCATGGAATTCCTCATTCTAGGCCTGATGATGTTTCTTGGCCTCCATTCGACCCGCATCTTTGCCGACGGCTGGCGCTCTTCGCTGCGCGCCAATATCGGCGAACCACGCTGGAAATGCATCTACGCCCTGGGCTCCATCGCCGGCTTTGCCACCTTCCTGCGCGGCTTCTTCGAAGCGGGCCGTGATCCCGAAGTTCTGTGGGTGCCGCCGTCGTATATGCACCATGTCGCTGCCGTGCTGATGATGCTGTCCTTCATCCTGCTGACCGCTGCCTATATCCCCCACAACAGCATCAAGGCCAAGCTCCATCATCCGATGACGCTGGGGGTAATGGTCTGGTCAATCGCCCACCTGCTGACCAACGGCCAGCTGCATGAAATCATCCTGTTCGGCAGTTTCCTGGTGTGGTCGGTCATGCTGCTGCGTTCGGCACTCCAGCGCGATGCAGTAGCAGGCGTCAGCTATCCAGCCGGCACCACGGGCGCCACGGTCGTTACTGTATTGCTGGGCGGCTTCCTCGCACTGGCCTTCGGCCACTGGATTCATCAGGCACTGATCGGCGTTAAGCCCTTCTGATTGCCAGCATCCAGATTATTCCCTTCCAACCCGTGCTAGCGGCACTTGCCCCGCAAGGCCGCTGCGACTACCCACGGTAGCGAAAACGGGCCCACCACGCCAAACGGACCAATATAGGCCGGCTGCAATTTGAGCGCGTCGTCATGCAGACAGTCAGGCACTTTGGCCTGATTGAAGGCCGCCGTCATTTTGTCCTGTACCGTCACCGTTGCAGCCCCATAGGCTGCCGCATTGCGCGCAGCCAGCGCCTGCGGATGCGGATCTTCCGCCACCGTGTCACGCACCGCCTTGCGTATCAGTTCATCAGACAGCACTGGCACGGCGTTCAGATCAGGCGCTCCTGCCGCCACTGCCAGTTCCGGTGCCTGCTGCTGCGCGCCAGCGCTCGCAGGCACAACCGCCTGCGCTGCGTGCTGGCGTGCGCCATTCTGCGCCTGCACCGGGCCGGTAGCAACGGCGGCCGCCAGCAGCCAGGCCAGTTGCCGCCCCAGGCCGCATTTCCCTGCTTTGAAACTCATGGCATCCCCTTTCGCGGCGCAACCCGCACGGTATTGCGCCCTTCTTCCTTGGCCCGGTACAGCATCTGGTCGGCCTGTACCAGCCACTCTCTGGGCGAGGTGTGCTTGTCCATCAGCGCCACCCCTATCGAAACGGTGACAGGCCGCTGCTCCAGCAGTTGCGCCAGCGATACCGCCACCCGCAGGTTTTCCGCCAGCCGCTGCGCTGCTTCCGGCTCGGCGCCGCTGGCAATGATGGCAAACTCTTCGCCGCCATAACGGAAGATGCGGTCGGATGCGCGCGTGTGCTGGCGCAGCACGGTGCACAGCCGCACCAGCACGCTATCGCCCACGGCATGGCCGTACTCGTCATTAATCGACTTGAAATGATCGATATCGAGCAGCAGCAGACAGGAATCGAGGTGCGGCCGGCGCTCGTCGGCATAATCGCCCGACTTGCGGTCGAGCGCGCGCCGGTTCAGCACACCGGTAAGAAAATCGCGCTCCACTTCCGTATGCAGGGCGCGCGTCTGCAGACCGGTGCGGTCGGCAAAAATATAGGCAAACAGATTCACCAGACCTATCGTCACCACGATGGTGAGCAGATTCAGCGTGGCCAGCTGGCGGCTCAATATCAGCACCAGCGCTGCCAGCGCCACCGCATTGATCGCCAGCGCCATGCGCGGGCGCAGGATGAAATACGCGGCGATGGTAGTCGGATACACCCAGTACACCATGGCGACGCCGCGCAGATATACCGTGGCCAGCATGCCGGCCGAATAGAACAGCGTCACCAGCAGCCCTGCCACGCGGTGCCGTCCGGTGCGCAGCACATGCACGATCACGGCGATGAAAGCTACCACCAGCGACAAATCCACTGTGGCCGACAGCCAGCTGCCCTCCCACAGCCGGAACAGGGCAAACGGCAACACACTGGCAATACTGACCATGCACAGCAAAATCAGTATCACCTCTTCCAGACTGCGTTTCTGTCTCCCGTGCAGCCAGCGCAAGGAACTGGCTGCCGGCTTTACTTGTTCTACCATCGTCTCTTTCTGTTACGCTGCCGGCTCCGCTGCACGGCCATGCCCTACAGCGTGGCCCGCACCCTGCGCCTGCGAATCGGCCTTGTGCTGACCGGACAGGAACAGATACATGGCGGGCACCACGAACAGGGTAAACAGCGTGCCGATCGACAGACCGGTGAAGATCACCAGACCCATGGCGTGGCGGCCGGCAGCCCCCGCGCCCGAGGCGATCACTAGCGGCACCACGCCGAACACCATGGCCGCAGTGGTCATCAGAATCGGCCGCAGACGGGTTGCCGCAGCTTCTTCGATGGCTTCGCGCTTGCTCTTGCCGGCTGTGCGCAGGTGATTAGCCACTTCCACGATCAGAATACCATGCTTGGATATCAGTCCCATCAGGGTCACCAGCCCCACCTGCGTATAGATGTTGATGGACGCGAAGCCGAGGAAGATAAAGGTCATTGCCCCGAACAGCGCCATCGGCACCGAGAACAGAATCACGATAGGATCGCGGAAGCTCTCGAACTGGGCCGCCAACGCCAGGAACACGATAATCACGGCAAACGCCATGGTCATCATGAAGCCGCCCGACTCGCTCATGAACTGGCGCGAGGAGCCCGAGTAGTCCACCGTGTAGCCCGATGGCGCGACCTCTTTCACGGTATTGCGCAGGTATTCCAGGATCTCGCCCTGCGACGCGCCGGACACGCCGGATATCGTCGCCGAGTTGAGCTGCTGGAAGCGCGTGACGGATTCCGGCTGCACCGAGTACTTGATGGTGGCGACGGTGGACGCAGGTATCATGCTGCCGTTCGGTGCCTTGATGTAGAAGTTCAGCACATCGTCAGGATTGAGCCGGTCCACCTGCTGGACTTGCGGGATCACCTTGTAGGAGCGGCCCGAAATCGAGAAGTAGTTGACATAGCCGCCACCCAGCGCCGCCCCCATGGCATTGCCGAAGTCCTGCTGGGTCAGGCCCAGCGTGGCCAGTTTTTCGCGGTCCACTTCCACCCTGGCCTGCGGCGCATCGATTTTCAGATCGACGTCGGCAAAGTAGAACTTGTTGTCCTTCTGCGCTTTGGCCAGCACGGCCTGCGCCACCGAGTTCAGGTTCTCGAACGGTTCGGTGGTGGTAATCACGAACTGCACAGGCAGGCCCGAGCTGCCGGGCAGCGGCGGGAACTGGAAGGCCGCCACGCGGCCACCGGCCACGCCATTCCATTTATGCTGGAGTTCCTGCTGGATTTCATGGGCCGAGCGACTGCGCTTGTCCCACGACTTGAACAGCACGCCGCCGATGCCGGAATTGGTAGTCGGCACGCCGGTAATCTGGAACATCTGCTCATAGTCCGGCAGATCGCGGGCGATCTCGAAAATCTGCTTGGCATAAGCCTGCATCTGGTCCGAGGTGGCCGTGGGCGCACCCACCACCTGCGACAGCACGATGCCCTGATCTTCTTCCGGTGCCAGTTCCGACTGCGACATCTTGAACATCAGCGCCAGCAGCAGGCTCAGGATAACGCCCAGCACGATCAGCACGGGCCAGGTATTGAGCAGGCTATGCAGCAGACGCAGATAGCCATGGTGCACCTTGTCGAACACGCGGTCGATGGCCTTGACGAACTTGCCCTCGTCCTGCTTGGGGTCGAAGAAGTGGCCGCACATCATGGGCGACAGGGTCAGCGCCACGATGCCCGACACCGCCACCGCACCGGCCAGCGTGAAGGCAAATTCGGTGAACAGTGCACCCGTCAGGCCGCCCTGGAAGCCGATCGGCACGTACACCGCCACCAGCACCACCGTCATGGCCAGAATCGGGCTGCCCAGTTCGCGCGCAGCGATGATGGCGGCATCGAACGGCTTCATGCCCTGCTTCATATGCCGGTCCACATTCTCCACCACGATGATGGCGTCATCGACCACCAGACCGATCGCCAGCACGATGGCCAGCAGGGTCAGCAGGTTGATCGAATAGCCCAGCAGCAGCATCACGAAGAAGGTACCGATCAGCGACAGCGGCATGGCGATCACCGGCACGATCACGGCGCGCAGGCTGCCGAGGAACAGGTAGATCACGATCGTCACGATCACCAGCGCTTCCACCAGCGTCTTCACCACTTCGTCGATGGAAGTGTTGATAAACTCGGTGGAGTCGTAGACGATTTCGCCCGTCAGGCCATTCGGCAGCTGCTCCTTGATGGCGGGGAAAGCCTGGCGCACGCGCTTGGCCACGTCCAGAATATTCGCTTCCGGCGCCACCTTGATACCGATGAAGACGGAACGCACCCCACTAAAGGCCACGTTGAAATCATAGTTTTCCGAACCCAGCGTCACGGTGGCGATATCTTCCAGATGGACGATGGCGCCGCCGGCCTGCTTGATGGCCAGCGCCTTGAATTCCTCCACCGTATGCAGGTCGGTGCCGGCCGTCAGCGGCACGGTCACCATCTGGCCCTTGGTGGCGCCCAGCCCTGTCAGATAGTTATTCTGCGACAGCGCGACGCTGACATCGGCCGCAGTGACGCCATGTGCCGCCATCTTATTGGCATCGAGCCATGCGCGCAGCGCGAACTGGCGCGCGCCCAGCAGCTCGGCCGTCTGCACGCCCTGTATCGAATCGAGCTTGGGCTTGACCACGCGGGCCAGGAAGTCCGTCACATTATTGGTCGGCAGCGTATCGCTGTAGAAGCCCATGTACATAGCGTCCGTGGTCTGGCCCGTCTGCACCGTCAGCACCGGTTGCTGGGCCTGTTGCGGCAGCTGGTTGCGCACGGAGTTCACCTGCGTGGTGATTTCCGTCAGCGCGCGGTTGGAATCGTAGTTCAGCCGCAGCGTGGCGGTAATCACGGAAACGCCGCTATTGCTGGACGAGGACAGGTAATCGATGCCCTGCGCCTGCGCGATGGCCGATTCCAGCGGCTGGGTGATGAAGCCCGCCACCGTGGCCGCATCGGCCCCGTAGTAGGTGGTGGAGATGGTCACCACCGCGTTCTGGGTTTTCGGATACTGGTTGATCGGCAGGCTGAATAGCGAACGCAGGCCCAGCACGACAATCAGCAGGCTCACCACGCTGGCCAGTACGGGCCGCTTAATGAAGATGTCGGTAAAATTCATGGCGCGGCTTTCCTTAGTGTTCCTGCGGCGTCGGGCTAGGATTGTTGGCCGGTTGAACCTTGTTGTCGATCACTGCCGGCGTGCCATTTTTCAGCTTGAGCTGGCCGCTGGTCACGACCACCTGCCCCGCTTTCAGACCCGTCAGCACGGCCACCTGATCGCCGCGCGTCGGGCCGGTGGTCACGAAGACCTGCTGCGCCACCAGCTGAGCATTGCCCTTGTCATCCTTGGGCGCGTCCTTGGCGGTCGACGGCGCCAGCACGAAGACGGTGGCGCCATACGGATTGTAGGTAATCGCCGTCTGCGGCAGCGTCAGGTATTCCTTCTTCTCGCCCTGATCCAGGCTGACATTGGCGAACATGCCGGGCAGCAGCTGGCGTTTGGCGTTCGACACGGTGGCTTCCACCTGCACATTGCGCGTGGCCGCGTCGACTTTCGGGCTGATCGAGGTGACCTTGCCGGCAAACGCTACACCGGGATAGGCATCGGCCGTCAGGTTCAGCTTCTGGCCCAGCGACAGGCCAGCCAGCTGACGCTGCGGCACGAAAAAGTCCACATACACGGTATCGATGGTCTGCAGCGTCACCAGCTTGTCGCCGGCATTCAGGAACTGGCCCGGATTGACGGCCGTGATACCGAGCTTGCCGGCGAACGGCGCACGGATGGTTTTCTTCTCGACCAGGGCCTGCTGCTGCGCCACCTGCGCCTTGCGGCTCTTCAGATCGGCTTCGTCGGCATCGAGCTGGGCCTGGCTGATGGCTTGCGCGGCAAACTGCAGCTTGTCGCGCTTGAGCACCGTGGCCGACAGTTCGGCGGCAGCCTGCAGCGCCTGCAGCTGGGCCGTATCAGCTTCCGCATTCAGCGTGAACAGCACCTGACCGGCGCGCACTTCCTCGCCCGAATGGAAGTGCACCTGGCGCACCATGCCTGCCAGTTCGGTACTCACATCCACGCCGCGCACCGGCACCAGCGTGCCCACCGAAGCAATCTGCGGCTGCCATGCCGACAGCTCGGCCTTAATCGCCGTAACCGTCTGGGCGCCGGGCTTGGGTGAGGAAGCGATCAGCTTCTGGATCTGCATATATTTGCCGAACGCCAGCACGGCGATCAGCACTACAACGCCACCTATCATGATGAACATGCGCTTGGTCATGAATCAGTCTCCTGCCTTAGGATCAATCAATAGAATAAGCCGAGGACGCAGCCGCCCTCGCCTGCAAGGGATAATGCTTAACGGGTGCCGCCGGCGCCATACACGGGCGCGGCGGAAACCGTGCTGGCTGCCGCGGCGCCGCCATTGCGGTTCCACCAGCCGCCACCGAGCGCCTGGAACAGCGCCGCCGTATCGGCGTAGCGCGCTGCCTGCGCCTGCACCAGCGCCACGTGGGCCTGCTGATAGCTGCGCTGGGCGTCGAGCAGCGCCAGATAGCTGATGCCGCCCAGCTTGTACTGCTGGGTGGCCAGCGCCAGCGCTTCGCCCGCCAGCGCATCGGCTTCCGCTTGCGCCTTCAGCGCTGCCGCATCGCTTTCCAGCGCACGCAAGCTGTCGGCCACATCCTGGAATGCGCTCAGCACGGTAGCGCGGTACTGCGCCGCAGCGCCATCATAGGCTGCTTCCGCTGCACGTTTTTTCGCGCTCAGCGCGCCGCCGTTGAAGATGGGCGCCGTCAGGCCGCTGGCCAGGCTCCATGCCGTGGTTTCGGCATCGAACAGCTTGCCGAAACTTTGTGCCGAGGAACCGTAGCTGCCGCTCAGCGTCAGCTGCGGATACTGGGCCGCAGTCGCCACGCCGATGGCGGCACTGGCAGCATGCAGTTGCTCTTCGCTGGCACGGATATCGGGCCGCTGGTGCACCAGCGCCGAAGGCAGCGTGACCGGCAGCTGCTGCGGCAGGGTCAGCGTATCGAGGGTAAATTCGGGCAGTCCGCCCTCACCGGGCAGCTTGCCAGCCAGCGCAGACAGCTGATGGCGGCTCTGGGCCAGCGCTTTTTCCAGCGGCGGCACGCTGGCGCGCAGTTGCGCCACCTGATTACGCTGGCTCAGCAAAGTCGTACGGGGTATGGCGCCCAGCTCGAACTGCTTTTCGATCACGGCCAGCTGCTTGCTCAGCGCGTCCAGCACTTCCTGCGTGGCTTGCAGCTGGGCACGCAGCGAGGCGGTACGGATCGCCGTAGTCACCACATTGGCACTCAGGGCCAGATAAGTCGCTTCGACCTGGAAGCGCTGGTAATCGACCTGCGCCTGCGCGCCTTCCAGTGTACGCCGGCTGGCGCCGAACACGTCGGGAGTGTAAGAGACATTCACCGAAGCGTTGTATAGAGTGAACACGCCAGCGCCATTGCCGGCACTGGCAGGCGCCAGTTTTTCCCGCGCCACGCCCAGCTGGCCATTGACGGACGGATAGTTGAGGCTGCCGGACTGCGCCTGGTAGACCTCCTGCGCCTGCCGCAGGCTGGCTTCCGCCGCCGCCATGCTGGGGTTCTGCGCCAGCGCAGCACGTACCAGTTCATCCAGCGCAGGCGAACCGAATAACTGCCACCACATGGCCGGTATATCCTGCCCGGCCACAAACTGCTGGGCCAGGCCGCCCGCCGTACCGGGCGCTGCCGCCGTCTGGCCTGGCAAGGCAGTGCTGGTATAGCCGCTGGCGGCTGGTGCAGCTGGCTGCCTGAAATCCGGTCCGGATGCGCAGGCGCTCAGGCCTGCAGCAACGAATAGCGCTAGCGCTGTGCGCCGCGGTATATGTTTTTTTCTCACAAGTGCCCCCACAAAATGGCCGCACAAAATGACTGCATTCTGGCGACCAACTAGCTGAACAGATCCGTAGGGCCACATATTCGCATTTTTTGCCCACTCAGTGTGTCTTTTTATAACAGATCCCGGCACCTGTCTGTCTGCCTATGCACTGAGCAACTGCAGCAAGCGGCCGCCCACCGGGCTGCCCCAGCCGCTGCCCGCGTCCCAGCCCGGCACGGCTGCCATTGCGCCGTTGCTGCCCTGCGCCACGTCGCGGATAGCGCCCTGACCGCGCAAGGCGCCGTACAGCAGCGGTTGCAAAAAGCCCACCGGATAGCCCAGCTGCTGGTTGATGCGCGCCAGCAGCCCTGCCCACAGCGGTGCCACGGCGCTGGTGCCGCCTACAATCTGCTCCTGACCATTGACGCGGATGCAATAACCATTGGCCGGATCAGCATGTCCGGTCACATCAGGCAGGCCACGGAATTGAGCCGCTCCGGCCAGCGTGGCCTGATAAGCGGGCCGGCTGAAATAGCGGCTGTAGCCGCCGCCCGACGCCAGCGCGGGGCCGCCGTTCCACACCACTTCGCACAGGTCGCAATCGGGATTGGTGGTGATGCGGGTGCCGCCGCAGGCCAGCGCATGGGGTGCCGACGCGGGGAAATCCACATGCAGCTGGCCATCGGCCACGCCATCCGTGGCGCCGTTGTCGCCTGCCGCGCACAATATCGTCACACCCATGCTGGCGGCCAGGCTGAACACCTCCTCAATGGCCCCCATAGCCTGCTCGGTCCACGCCGTTTCGGGCGCCCCCCAGCTGATGGAAATGAGCGACGGCTTGTTGACGTCGTCATGCACGGCGGCCGTCACTGCGTCGAGAAAGCCACGCTCGCTGTTGGGGGCAAAATAGACGGCGATCAGCGCGGCCGGCGCCAGCGCGCCGGCGATTTCGATATCCAGCATCACTTCGATATCGGCGTTGGCATCCTGGCCGGGCCGGTTGGCGCCGTGGTCGACGGCAATACTGCGCACGCGCGGAGCCTTCAGCCCCAGCGCTTTGAAGTAGGCGCGCAGGTCTGCCGCGCGGCTGCCGCCGCCCAGTTCGATCAAGCCTATGCACTGGCCACTGCCATCGAGTCCCGGTGGGAACTGGTACATCTGCGCCAGCTGCGCCGGGGTGTAGGCAGCCGGCACCACACCGGCGGTCAGGGTCTGGGCCGAGCGCAGGCGAAACCGCGGCGTGGCGATGGGCCGGTCATCCAGCCCGAATACGCCCTCCACCACATCGGCCAATTCGGCCGGCACGCTCAGTTCGCCCGTACGTCCGCGATAACTGCCGTCGCCCGTCTGATACTGCTGCAGTTCGGCGCCGAACAGCTGTGCCATCTGCAGCGCCGTACCACTCAGCACTACCCTACGCTGGGCGATGCTGGTCGACAGCACATGCAGGCCATTGCGGCTGGCAAAGTCGCGAATGCGCTGTATGTCGGCCTCGCTGGAGCCGTGGGCCTGGGCACATTGCGTGCGGCTCAGATAAACGCGCTGACGCGGCAGCTGTTCGCCGCGCGCGGCCGGATCATCGCTGGCACCGTTGCTGGCAGCACGCAGGCGCATGGTAATTTCCAGCGCCAGCGCAGCGTCGACCGGACCGAGTGCACGCGCTCCCGGCAAGGCAGATTGCGCACTGCCGGGCAAAGTATGGGGAAGGCTGAGAGTAGGCATGTCAGGCTCCTGCGAACGTAGAGGGACTCGGGCTAATCCGACAATACTGCGCCGCCTGCGCTGCCGGTTGACACAGCACAGAGGTGCCCGCGATGTCCGCCCCGTCCACGCCTTCCCCGCCGATGGCAGCAGCGGACTACATTGTCATCCTGCTGTCACAAGCGGCAGATAACATTTGCACCACAACGTGATACGCTATGCGCCGCAGTCTTTTTTACAACGAAAACCCATATTCCATGCTCAAGCAACTTTCCCTGCCTGCCCTTGTCATCGCCAGCGCCCTGCTGGTCCAGCCTGCCGCGTACGCCGCCGCACCAGCCCAGCCAGCCGCCCAGCCCAAGCTGGTGGTGGTACTGGTAGTCGACGGTCTGCCGAACGAACAAGTGATGCGCTACCGCGACCAGTTCGGCCAGGGCGGCCTGCGCCGCATGCTCGATCAGGGCGCCTCTTTCAGCAACGCCCATCAGGCGCACGGTATTACCGTCACGGCGATCGGCCACAGTGCCGTGCTGACCGGCGCCTACCCTTATGTGCACGGCATCATCGGCAATAACTGGATAGACCCGCAAACGGGCAAGTCGGTGTACTGCACGGAAGACACCAACTACCACTATCTGAACGAAGAAACCAAGCCTAGCGACGGCACTGCGCCCACCCGCCTGAAAGTCGATACGCTGGGCGACCAGCTGCGCTATGCCACCGGCGGCCGCGCCAAGGTGGTGGCCGTTTCGGGCAAGGACCGTGGCGCCATTCTGCTGGCCGGCAAGACCGGCACGGCCTATATGTACATGGACAAGACCGGCAACTTCGCCAGCAGCAGCTACTATATGCAGCAGCATCCAGCCTGGGTGCAGCAGTATCAGGCCGGCAAGCCGCAGGACCGCTACTACGGCAAGACCTGGACGCCGCTGCTGCCTGCGGCGGCGTATGCCGGCGATGCGCCGGAAGAGCTGAATCAGGTGAAGGCCGGCACCCACAACCGCCTGCCGTTCAGCTACTACAGCGAAAGCGGCAACATCGACGCCGACTACTACAACCTGCTGAAAACCGGCCCATTCCTCGACCAGCTGACGCTGGACTTCGCCCGTGCCGCCGTGGAAGGCGAAAACCTAGGCCGCAATCCGGCCGGTGTGCCGGACCTGCTGGGCGTCAGCCTGTCGGCGCATGATTATGTGAACCATGCTTTCGGCCCAGAAAGCAAGCTGTCGCACGATCACCTGCAGCGCGTCGACCGCATGCTGGCCGAGTTCTTCACTTATCTGGACAAGCGCGTGGGCATGGATAACGTGCTGGTGGTGCTGACCGCCGACCACGGCTTCCCCAACACGCCGGAATTCTCGCGCACCCAGCACATGGACGCCGAGCGCATCGACGGCAATGCCATGATGAAGGCGCTCGACCAGCACCTGAGCGACAAATTCGGCGGCGCCAAGCTGCTCAGCGCATGGTCGCTGCCTAACATCCACCTCGACTATCAGCAGATCGAAAAAAGCGGCCTGAAACGCGAAGAAGTGGAAAATGCCGCCGCCCGCTTCCTGCTGGCACAAAAAGGCATCGTCGAGACCTACACCCGCACCCAGCTGGAAAGCGGCGCCGCCAACACCACCCACATGGCCACCCTGATGCGCCGTGCCTGGAACCGCGAAGCCTCGGGCGACCTGATGGTGGTCACCAAGCCTTACTGGTATTTCGGCACGGGCAGCAGCGGCACTTCGCACGGTTCGCCGTATGCCTACGATACCAGTGTACCGCTGCTCATCATGGGCAAACGCTGGATCAAACCGGGCGCCTACAGCCAGTACGCTGAAGTGGTGGACATTGCTCCGACGCTGGCGTACCTGCTGCACGTCCGCCCGCCAGCTGGCGCCGAAGGCCGCGTGCTGACGGAAACGCTGCAATAATTTCCGGCGAGCACCACGATGCGGTGACGCATGTGGTGCCCGCCTGACTGTGCTTTAGTTTGTATTTTATTGTATCAAGTGGTTAATCTTAGAAAGATTGCTATACACTAGCTTTTTTTCTTTGGGTAAACATAGGAAATACAAACTATGCGCAAGACTTTTGGCTTTATGGCTCTGTGCCTGATGGTTTCCGCCTACGCTGCCGAACCGTTCGACGACAAATTCCGTCAGCTCGACGAAGTCCTCCCTACTCCGAATACCTACCGCACCGCTTCCGGCGCGCCCGGTGCCGCCTACTGGCAGCAGCGGGCCGACTACACCATCCGCGCCACGCTCGATGAAAGCAAACGGGCCATCAGCGGCAGCGAACAGATCCGCTACCACAATAATTCGCCCGATACGCTCAGCTATCTGTGGGTGCAGCTCGACCAGAACATCTACAAAAAAGATTCAGACGCCCGCAAGATGCTGACCCAGCCTTCGCGCGACGCTTGGGCCAAAGGCCATACGCCGGAAGACGGCTTCAAGTTCGAAGGCATGCGCGGCATACTGGCCGGGCTCGATTTTGACGGCGGCTTCAATATCAAGGCCATCAATGCCGGCGGCCAGCCGCTGAAATACGTCATCAACCGCACCATGATGCGCATCGACCTGCCTACCCCGCTCAAGCCCGGCCAGAGCTTTGCATTCAATATCGACTGGTCCTACAACATCAACGAACAGAAGGTCCTGGGCGGCCGTTCCGGCTACGAGCACTTTGACGAAGACAAGAACGACCTGTTCGAAATCGCCCAGTGGTATCCGCGCATGGCAGCTTATTATGATGTGATGGGCTGGCAGCACAAACAGTTCCTCGGCTCCGGCGAATTCACGCTGGAATTCGGCGACTACGATGTGCAGCTGACCGTACCGGCCGACCACGTGGTGGCCGCAACGGGCGAACTGCAAAATACCGGCGAAGTGCTGACTGCCGCCCAGCGCGAGCGCCTCAACAAGGCCCGCACGGCCAGCGCGCCGGTAGTGATCGTAACGCAGGAAGAAGCGGAACAAGCCGAGAAATCGGTCAGCAAAGCGTCCAAGACCTGGCACTTCAAGGCTGCCAATGTGCGCGACTTTGCCTGGGCTTCGAGCCGCAAATTCATCTGGGATGCGCAGGGCTACAAGAAAGACGGCAGCAACCTGATGGCGATGTCCTACTATCCCAAGGAAGGCAATCCGCTGTGGGGCAAGTACAGTACCCAGGCCATCATCCACACCATCGAACAGTACAACAAGTTCAGCTTCGACTATCCGTATCCGACGGCGATTTCCGTCAACGGCCCGGTGGGCGGCATGGAATACCCGATGATCTCCTTCAACGGCCCGCGCCCCAGCAAGGACAAGAAAACGGGCGAGCTGACCTGGTCGCAGCAGACCAAGTACGGCCTGATCGGCGTCATCATCCACGAGGTAGGTCACAACTACTACCCGATGATCATCAACTCCGACGAGCGCCAATGGACCTGGATGGATGAAGGCCTGAACACCTTCGTGCAATATCTGGCCGAGCAGGCATGGGAAGACAACTACCCGTCGCGCCGCGGCGAGCCGCGCAACATCGTCGACTACATGCGCAGCCAGAATCAGGTGCCTATCATGACCAATTCCGAATCGCTGCTGCAGTTCGGCAACAACGCCTACGCCAAACCGGCCACCGGCCTGAACATCCTGCGCGAAACCATCCTGGGCCGCGAACTGTTCGACCACGCCTTCAAGGAATATGCGCGCCGCTGGAAGTTCAAGCGCCCGACCCCGGCCGACTTCTTCCGCACCATGGAAGACGCTTCCGGCACCGACCTCGACTGGTTCTGGCGCGGCTGGTTCTACACCACCGATCCGGTTGATATCAGCATCGACGGCATCAGCGAATACGGCGTCAACACCAAAGACCCGGAAAAAGAAAAGGCATGGAAAAAGGAGCAGAAAGAAGCCCAGCCTATCTCCGTATCCGAACAGCGCAACAAGGAACTGCCTAAGCGTCTGGACGCCCATCCGGAACTCAAGGACTTCTACAACGAGCATGACGAATTCACCGTCACCAACAAGGACCGCAATATGTATGCGGAAGCGGTGGAGAAGCTGGAGCCATGGGAAAAAGAGCTGCTGGCGCAAGGCAAGCACTTGTATCTGGTGGACTTCTCCAACCTCGGCGGCCTGGTCATGCCACTGATCCTGGAAATCGAACTGAAGAGCGGCAAAAAATACATCGAACGCATTCCGGCCGAAGTATGGCGCTACTCGCCGAAGAAGATCACCAAACTCATCATCACCGACGAGCCTATGGTGGGACTGACGCAGGACCCATACTGGGAAACCGCCGACATCGACACCAGCAACAACAGCTGGCCGCGTAAGGTCACCAAGTCGCGCGTCGAACTGTTCAAGACCGAACGTGACCGCAACAACCTGATGCGCGACTTTAATACGCCGCTCAAAACCAAGGGCAAGGGTGAAAAAGACGACGCCAAGGGTGACAAGGACGCCGCCAGCGAATGAAGTTGCGCCACACGGCTTACTCCCTGATGGCCGGCAGCGTGGCGCTGCTGCTGGCCGCGGGCAGCGCTGCTGCCCACAACTTCCACATGGGACTGGCCGATATCAGCTATAACGCCCGCAGCGGCAATACCGAGATCGTGCACACTTATACCACGCACGATGTGGCTACCCTGCTCGCCGACCTGTACGGACGCAATCTCGATTTGGGCCAGCCCGACAGCGAAGCGCCGATCCGCAAATATGTGGAGCGCCAGTTCTATCTGCAAGATGGCCAGGGCCAGCGCCTGCCCGTACAATGGCTGGGTGTGAAGGCCGACGCCGATACGCTGACGATTTTTCAGGAAATCGAAGGCCGCAAACTGGGCCCTGCCACCCGCATCCATAACGCCGTGCTGATCGATTTCCAGCCGGCGCAGAAAAATACCGTCAACATCCAGACCGATGGCCCAGTCCAGACGCTCATCTTCGACCAGCAGCACCTTGAGCTGGAAACCCGTTAGCACGGCCACGCTGGCCATTTCTATTGCCGTCTCGTTCAGCAGCACCGTGCAGGCCGATGATCTGGTCATGCAGCGCGTGCTGGTCGATGGTGCGCGCAACAATCCGCTGGGCGTAGCCGATGCCGCCAGCATGGGCAGCATCAGCCAGCAGGAACTGGCGACGCGTACCGTCTACCGCGCCGGCGAAATGCTGGAAGCCACACCAGGCCTGATCGTCAGCCAGCACAGCGGCGAAGGCAAGGCCAACCAGTTCTACCTGCGCGGCTTCAATCTGGACCACGGCACCGACCTGCGCACCACGGTCGATGACATGCCCGTCAACCAGCGCAGCCACTCGCACGGCCAGGGCTGGACCGATCTGAATTTCCTCATTCCTGAACTGGCGGCGCGGCTCGACTACAAAAAAGGCCCGTACTCGGCGCAGGAAGGCGATTTCGCTTCCGCCGGTGCTGTCTCGGTGGTATATGCCAACCGCCTGCTGCAAGGCATGGCCAGCGTCACCGGCGGCCAGAACGGCTATGCCCGCACGCTGCTGGCCAACTCGGTCGATATCGAACGCGCAGGCAATCAGGGCAGCCTGCTGTACGCGCTGGAACTGCAGCACAACGACGGCCCCTACACCCGGCCGGACGACTACCAGAAGCTCAATGCCGTGCTGCGCTACAGCGAGGGCTATGCCAACAATGGCTTCCACCTCGGCCTGATGGCCTACCGCGCCGACTGGAACGCCACTGACCAGATTCCTCTGCGCGCCGTGCAGAACGGCACGCTGGGCCGCTACGACGGCATAGACCCCAGCGATGGCGGTAGCGCGCACCGCTACAGCCTGTCCGGTGGCTGGCGCCGCACGCAGGACGACAGCGCCAGCAGCGTCAGTGCCTACCTGATTGCCAACCAGCTCGCGCTGTTTTCCAACTTCACCTATTTCATGGATGACCCGCTGCATGGCGACCAGTTTGCCCAGCCGGACAAGCGCGTGACCAGCGGTCTGCAGGCCAGCCACAGCTGGCACCAGCACAGCGATGCAGGCAGCAGCAGCACCACGCTGGGCCTGCAACTTCAGAACGACAATATCTACAACGCCCTGCTGCACACGCAGGCGCGCCAGACGCTTTCGGTGACGCGGCAGGATCACATCGTCGAATCGAGCGCCGCCCTGTATCTGGAACAGCTGACGCGCTGGAGCGAAAGCCTGCGCAGCACGGCCGGTGCGCGCATGGACTTCTATCGCTACGATGTGCGCAGCGACCTGGCAGCCAACAGCGGCAAGGCCAGCGACCATCTGCTCAGCCCCAGTTTCAATCTGGTCTACAGCCCATGGCAGCATAGCGAGTTCTACGCCAACATCGGCACCGGCTTCCACAGCAATGACGCGCGCGGCACCACCATCCGCGTCGATCCGGCCAGCGGTGCAGCGGCCGAACGCGTCACCCCGCTGGCGCGCTCGCGCGGCATGGAGCTGGGCGCACGCAGCAACTGGCTGCCCGGCCTGCAAAGCGTGGTCTCGCTGTACCGTCTCGATTTCGACTCGGAGCTGACCTTTATCGGCGATGCAGGCAATACCGAGGCGGGCAATCCCAGCCGGCGCTACGGTATCGAATTCTCCAACTACTACAAGCCGGTCAGGTGGCTGTCCATCGACCTCGATCTGGCCTACGCCAAGGCGCGCTGGCGCGATACCCCGCCGCAGGCCAGCCATATTGCCGGTGCCATCGAGGGTACGGGGCAGCTCGCCATCAACGTAGACAACGGTGGAGCATATTCGACGGGGCTTAAACTGCGCTATTTCGGCCCGCGTCCGCTCAACGACGAGAATACTGTGCGCTCCTCCAGCAGCCTGACGCTCAATGCGCGGCTAGGCTGGAAGCTGGGCAAACAGCTACAACTGGAACTGGAAGCCTTTAACCTTGCCAACCGGCGCGCTGCCGCCATCGATTACTACTATGCTTCGCGCCTGCCGGGCGAAGCGCAGCCGGTCAGCGATGTGCACTTCCACCCTATCGAATCGCGCTCGCTGCGTGCCACCCTGACGCGGCGCTTCTAAGCCTGCTTGACTACCGCCAAGGCACTGAGCTGTCTGCGGGGATACTGTGCAACGAGCTGCGGCACTGGACAAGCTGCTGAGGCGATCAGCCATTGGGCGCTGTACTCAGCTTGCGACATAGCAGCTGCCGGCGCGCCGCTCCATGGCGCTGCGGTCCAGCACCACCACGGTGCCGCGCCGGTATTCGATCAGGCCATCATCCTGCAGTTTGCCGGCGCAGCCGGTAATGCTCTCGCGCCGTACGCCGAGCAGGCTGGCGATCATTTCCTGCGTTACTTTGAGTTCATTGGAAATCGAGCGATCAAGCCGGTCCAGCAGCCAACGGCACAGGCGCTGCTCGATGCTGCCATGGCGCACTCCTGCCACCGTCTGCGCCAGCTGGGCAAACAGTGCGCTGGCATGGCGCATCAGCTGCTGTGCCAGTGCCCCGCCATCGAAAAACGCCGTGCGCAGAACAGCGCTGCGGATACGGTAGCCATAGCCTGCACTCTGCACCACCGCCGTACAATTGGCGCACTCGCCCTCGTACATTGACACGCCGACCACACCTTCACGCCCTACCACGGCAATCTCGCTGGCGCCGCCGTCTTCCGTCACATACTGCAGCGAGACGATGGCATTGGTAGGAAAGTAGGCGCAATCGAGTGGCTGCCCCACATCGAACAGATGTTTGCCTGCGGCCAGCGGCATCAGCTCCAGATGCGAGAACAGTTCTATCAGCTCTTCCCGCGTAAGAGCACGCAGCAATTCGTTTTGCTGGGCACCCAGCAGGCTGATGGTGGCATGGGCAGAACTGGAGTGAGCGATCATGGCGGGCCTCATTGTGCGTTGCCGGTCTATACGACCTGATGAACACAACTATAGCCACCCGCCCTGCCTCAGCTTATAGGCGCACGACACGGTGCTATGTAGGTCAGGAACATAAGCCCCTGTCGTCCCAGTCCTACAGCTCAGTTCAGCGCTAGACTTTGTATTTGAACCGGGTGGCAGTTTCCAGCAGGCGGTCGTCGCGCCCGCGCAAGCGCCCCGGATTGCGCCGGTGTTCCGGCTCCGTCAGTACCCGCTCGATCACGTTGGCTGGCACGCCGCGCGTGCGCAAATAGGCGGCGGCGCTTTCAACGCCCTGCCGGTCGGCAACTTCGATACCTGTTTCGACAATTTCGGCACCGGCATCATCAGGCCGGAAGGTATGCATGGTGGACATGACAAACTCCCTGAGATGTACATGCCCTGATTGTAGGCGGCCTTGCGCGAGCCGCAAGGTCAGATTTGTAGCAGTATCAGACCATTCTAGCGCGCAGGCAACTGCTGCTTCAGGAAGGCAAGCATTGCATCCGCTGTCGGCTGCAACCACGGGTCAAACATCCAGAACGAATGCGGCGTCTCCGCCAACACCAGCTGAGAGCTGGCGACGCCAAGCTGCTGCATGCGCGCCATCATCTCCTCCTTGCCCACCGAGAAGCGCGGCTTGCTGCTGGCAATAAACAGCATGGGCGGCATGCCAGCCCGCACATATTGCAGTGGCGAAGCTGCGCGCCAGCGCGCCGTCTGCTCGGCGTAGCGCCCGCCCAACCACGCCCCGGCAGCCGATGGCTGCTTGGCAGGATCATCCTCGTAGCGCAGGGCAGCCGGGGCAGTAAAGTCGGACAGGCCGTCGATATTGATAATGGCTTGCACGGCGCTAGACACATCACTGCTGGCGGCGCCCGGATCGAACTCGGGGAGGTGCCCCGTCACGCCAGCCAGACTGGCAATCTGCCCGCCCGCCGAACCGCCGGCCAGCGCAATCCTGCCTCCGTCGAGCCGGTAGTCAGCGGCGTGCACGCGCAGCCAGCGTATGGCGGCACGCACATCATGGATGGCGGCAGGAAAGCCAGCCTCGCCGGAAAGCCGGTAGCTCACCGTGGCAGCGGCCCAGCCCTGCTGCGCCAGCCGCACTGCCAGCGGCGTAAATTCGTCGCGGTAGCCGGAGCGCCAGCCACCGCCATGCACCAGCACCACCACGGGATGGGGCCCCGCAGCACGCGGCAAATACAGATCGAGTTGCAGGCAACGGTTGCCGTACTGCACGTATGTGAGGTTCTCTACCTTGCTTACCTGATCAGGCAGCGCGGCGCTGGCGATGTGGATGAACGGATATTCCTTCTGCAGCTTGGCATAGGTGTGCGCCGCGTCATAGGTATTGGCCGGATCGGCCGCCGGGGCCACACAAGAGGTGGCAGCAGCTGATGCCGACGCAACACCGGCCAGCGCGCCCAGCAACACAAAATTGCACCGCAAAAACACCCTACGCCAGCCCGCCAGCCCCATGGAAAACCCCGTAAAAATCAGGGCTGCCAG
>Ga0187843_10000582_pt1 | contig 25395 bp, 15 predicted proteins | sample SpaLakP09_SKY_43_FD_134516 | JGI IMG/M metagenome (GOLD analysis project Ga0187843, IMG submission 134516) | Oligotrophic lake water microbial communities from Sparkling Lake, Wisconsin, USA - SP09_SKY_43 | ecosystem: Environmental > Aquatic > Freshwater > Lake | place: USA: Sparkling Lake...
CATGGCACGTGCCATGCGTACAGGGTCTTGGGCACCAGCGATTGCGGTATTCATCAACACGCCATCGCAACCCAGTTCCATCGCAATGGCGGCGTCGGATGCTGTACCAACACCGGCATCCACCAGCACCGGCACTTTGGCTTGCTCGATAATCAGCGACAGATTCCATGGATTCAAAATACCCATGCCAGAACCTATCAACGAAGCCAGCGGCATGATGGCAACGCAGCCTATGTCTTCCAGCATGCGTGCCTGTATAGGGTCATCGCTGCAATACACCATGACATCAAAACCATCCTGTACCAGGGTGTTGGCGGCCTTCAGGGTCTCGGGCATATTCGGGAACAGGGTTTTCTCATCGCCCAACACTTCCAGCTTGCACAGTTTGTGGCCCCCCAATAATTCACGCCCCAGTTGCAGGGTATAGACCGCATCTTCAGCATTGTAGCAACCGGCAGAGTTGGGCAGTATGGTGTATTTGCTGGGTGGCACTACATCCAGCAAGCTGGGTGCATTCGGGTCTTGCCCTATGTTCACGCGGCGTATTGCCACCGTGATGATCTCGGCACCACTGGCTTCTGTTGCCAGGCGGGTTTGTTCGAGGTCTTTGTATTTGCCGCTGCCGACCAAAAGGCGGGAGCGGTAGGTTTTTCCGGCTATGGTTAAACCTGAGTTGTTTTCTGTGTTCATAAAATTCTTTCAAATTTGTGAGCGGCAATCAAAATATCGTCGGGCGAATTGGTAGCTTGGGCCGAGCCGCGCCAGGCTGCAGTTGGCCAGCCCAACCTACGAACAATCAACACTTTTACGTATCAACCACCGCCAATAGCACGCACAACATCCACCTTGTCATCGCCATGCAATTGATACCCTTCCCACTGCGACCGTGGAATAATCTGCCGGTTTACCGCCACCGCAATCGCCTGCTGCGACAGATTCAGTTCTGCAATCAAATCTGCCAGCAGCTCACTGCTCAGTTGCCGCGCCTCTCCATTAAGCTGTATCTCCAACATGGCTATTGCTTCTTATAGATTTCCGCACCGGATTTGATGAATTCAACGGCCTTGACTTCCATGCCCTGTTTCAACGCCTGAATCTCGCTGATGCCTTGTGCATTCGCATAGTCGCGTACTTCCTGCGTGATTTTCATGGAGCAGAAATGTGGTCCGCACATGGAGCAGAAATGGGCAACCTTGGCAGAATCCTTGGGCAAAGTTTCATCATGGAATTCGCGTGCTTTGTCGGGGTCGAGGCCGATGTTGAACTGGTCTTCCCAGCGGAATTCAAAACGTGCCTTGGACAGGGCATTGTCACGTATCTGCGCACCGGGATGGCCTTTTGCCAGGTCGGCGGCATGAGCAGCGATTTTGTAAGTGATGATGCCATCCTTGACATCGACCTTGTTTGGCAAACCCAGATGTTCTTTCGGTGTCACGTAGCACAGCATGGCCGTTCCATACCAGCCTATTTGTGCGGCACCTATGCCGGAAGTGATGTGGTCGTAGCCTGGAGCGATGTCAGTCGTCAATGGGCCCAGCGTATAGAACGGTGCCTCATGGCATTGCTCAAGTTGCAGGTCCATGTTTTCTTTGATCAGGTGCATGGGCACGTGGCCAGGGCCTTCTATCATGACTTGCACATCATGCTTCCAGGCGATCTGGGTCAATTCCCCCAGGGTTTTCAATTCACCTAACTGTGCTTCATCATTAGCGTCATAGATGGAACCAGGGCGTAGGCCATCACCGAGGCTGAAGGACACATCATAGGCTTTCATGATTTCGCAGATATCTTCGAAATGCTCGTACAAAAAACTTTCTTTATGATGAGCCAGACACCATTTCGCCATGATGGAACCACCGCGTGACACAATGCCGGTCAGGCGTTTGGCCGTCATTGGCACATACTGCAGGCGCACTCCAGCATGGATGGTGAAGTAATCGACGCCCTGCTCTGCCTGTTCGATGAGCGTGTCACGGAAAATTTCCCAGGTCAGGTCCTCTGCCTTGCCATTCACTTTTTCCAGCGCCTGATAGATGGGCACGGTGCCGATAGGTACGGGTGAATTACGGATGATCCATTCGCGGGTTTCGTGTATATGTTTTCCTGTGGACAGGTCCATGACATTGTCGCCACCCCAGCGTATTGCCCAGGTCATTTTTTCGACCTCTTCGCCGATGGAAGAGGTGACTGCTGAATTACCGATATTGGCATTGATCTTGACCAGGAAATTACGGCCTATGATCATGGGCTCTATCTCTGGATGATTGATGTTAGCAGGGATAATCGCACGGCCACGAGCGATTTCTGAACGCACGAATTCTGGCGTGATTTCATCTGGTATTGCAGCGCCAAAAGATTGGCCTGGATGCTGGCGGCCCATGACTTCTGCCAACTTGTTACCCATGGGGCCAGAAGCCTTAAGGTTTTCCAGGTATTCTTTTCTGCGCAGGCTTTCACGGATGGAAACAAATTCCATTTCCGGCGTGATGATGCCCTGGCGTGCATAGTGCATCTGCGAGACATTCTTGCCTGCCAGTGCACGGCGTGGCAGGCGTTTGAGGTTGAAACGCAGCTCAGCCAGTTTGGGGTCATGCAGGCGGGCAATACCGTATTCTGAAGTAGGGCCAGCCAGTTCTTCGGTGTCATTGCGCTCGGCTATCCAGGCGCCGCGTACAGATGCCAGGCCAGAGCGGATATCGATTTTTACTTCGGGATCGGTGTAAGGGCCGGAGGTATCGTAGACATAGATAGGCGGATTTTTTTCCGAGCCGAACATGGCTGGTGTATCCGACTGGCTGATTTCGCGCATGGGAACGCGGATATCGGGGCGGCTGCCCTGTATATAGGTTTTACGTGAGTTCGGCAGTGGCTGTATGGCTGCCTCGTCTACCGTGGCGGTAGCGGACAAGAATTGCGGGTTGGCATTCATTTTGGCTCCTTTGCTTTATTGGCATGGAGCCAGCAAAGGAGTTTCCAAAACAGGTGCGCGCATAGATCAAACATAATACGGGCGGCACAAGCTTCGGCAGCTTCCCTTCGCTGGCATTATCCAGATCAGGTTCGAGGGTATTTCTCACCCGCCAACAAGATTGATGGCAGGACCCCTAGCATTTTCTTCGGGTTCTGAAAGTGAATCCAGAACCGCGACGACGGCAGATTATACGACTTTTTTAAACTCGGGTGATTTATTTGATGGTGCTGGTCAAGTCAGCATCTTGCGTGCCCTGCGAAGCAGGTTGAGGGTTGTCGGCTTGCCGGACCGGCCCATGCACTTCTGACAATTCCACCATACCTGCCTTGATGGCAGCAGATAAATCATGATCGAGTACGGGCAAGGCTTCTTCATAAGCAATCAATAATTTGCTGACACCATAGGCACGGTTGCGGCCATTGACCTTGCCCAGGTACAGCGCCATGTCGGCAATTTGCAAGGCTTTTTCCCAGTTACAAACAGCTTCTGGCAGTCCAGAGAATGGCAGACTGATGAAACCTGCTGTCAGCGTGACTGGCACCAGCATGCCATCTACTTCGATGCTTTCTTCGCCTATGCTACGCAGGATACGGTCCACCAGGTTTTTCAACTGAGTAGGGTTGGTGCGCGGTGAATAAATCAGAAATTCTTCTCCGCCCCAACGCAAGACCATGTCACTGTCGCGCACCGTGCTACGTAGACGACGCGCCACCTCAACCAGCACGGCGTCCCCAGCAGCATGACCATGGTTATCGTTGATATTCTTAAAATGATCGATATCCATGAGTATCAGGCAATCCGGATTTTCCAGCGCATCTTCGCGTCGCTCTCCCTCCGGCAAGATGATCCTTCCTTTCATCATATCGACAAAAGAACGACGGTTGTACAAGCCTGTAAGAGGGTCACGCACGGCATGAAATTCAAGTTGCTCATTCGCTTCACGCAGTTTTTCATTGGTCCTGCGCACCCGCTGATAAAGGAAGAAAATCACCGCACCGACCATCACCATCAACACACCTACCAGCATGAATATGACTTGCTGTAACTGACGGTTTTCTATCTCTGCATCTTTCAATTGATTTTCACGAGCCAGCAATTCAATCTGTTTTTTTCTTTGTTCCGCATTGAATTGCTCCTGCAAGGTAGCCACTGCCCTGGCCCGGTCGGACCTGAATAATTCATCGCTGAGTTTTTGCTGTTCGCGTACTATCGCCAGAGCTTCCTTGTGCATATCGGCAGCTTCAAACATATTGCCGATTTCACTGAGCAAACTTTCTACATCCGACTTGGAGCCAGTTTCCATGAAAAATTTCTTGGCCTCATTGATGTATTCTATCCCCTGAGAAAACTTCTTTTGGCCAGCCAGAGCGAAACCAATGTTTGCTTTGGCAATAGCGATGGAAAAAGGATCTTGTACAGACAGGGCTTTTTCCAGAGAAAACCGGGCTGCGCGCTCCGCCTCGGCAAATTTGCGCACGTTCAGGTAATAGTCAGATATATTGCCCAGAGCCGTTGCTGCCAACGCTGGCATGCCAGCCTCATTGGCAATTTGCAATACGATTTTGTAGGCTTCAAAAGCTTCGTCATGACGCCCGAGATCAATCAGGGCCAGTCCGCGCGTCATTTGCAGTGATGAAATAATTTTGGGCGATTCTGTTTTGGGCTGCATCGCCAATGCATCATTAGTAGTTTCCAGTGCCTTTTCCGCATTATGCATATGCAGGTACAGCCTGGCGATGGACTCCATGCGGTACAGCTTGGCCTGCACCTGGCGACGAGGTATCTGGTCTGTCTGCTTCAGGGCTTCGAGAAAATACGAGAGTGACTTATCAAAATTGCCTATCGCCATTTGCACCATGCCAAAAGCGATATTCAAACGCATGATAACTTCAGCATTTTTGGTATCGCGCAAGCTCTGCTGTATGTCATTCAGCTTGACCAGAGCCATGGCAAACTTGCCCTGATCCATCAGTTGAAAAGCCTCACCTATCAGGGCCAGGCTGATCATGTCATTATCATTGCGGGATTTTGCCAGTTGCAGCAACTCTGCGTTTGCAGCATCAGCCTCTTTAATTTTTCCTGCGTCATACAAGATGCCTATCAGAGTTTTCAAGACTTCTGCGCGCAGCACATAGTCGGCATCCTTGCCTAATTTCTCCTTGTATTCCTGTAATTTTTTCAGTGCTGCCGTGTTGTCGCTATCGGACAATGTATGTATCGATTCAATCTCAGAAAAATCAGTTTTTGCTTGCGCATAGACAGACGCATTCATACCCAGCAAACTGATGCCAAGCAATCCCAGCACCAGGCTGTTTTTCCATCCGAAAGTGTGAAGCTGCAGCATGCAAGCCCTCATTGATCTGTCTTGGCCTCTCGTACTGGTACTACTGCGCGGACGCAATAGCACATCTTTTTATTTTCCCTGTTGATCCAGAAATACGCTGCCGACCTGGCTCAATATTTCATCTTCCAACTGTTGTGCTGGTATCGGCTTGCTTAAATAAAAACCTTGCAGGATGTCACATGACTGCGTGCGCAGGAAATCCAGTTGTTCGCGGGTTTCCACACCTTCGGCCACCACTTCCAGACGCAGGCTATGGGCCAGCGCAATGATGCCAGTGACGATGGCAGCATCGTCGGCATCGCCGGGAATATCGCGCACGAAAGAGCGGTCTATCTTGATGATGTCGACAGGAAAGCGCTTGAGGTAAGACAACGATGAATAGCCAGTACCGAAATCATCAATGGTCAGTCTGACACCCAGGCTGCGCAATCGGTCCAGTACTGCCAGGGTATCTTGCGCATGCTCCATCAAGGTGCTTTCGGTAATTTCCAGCTCCAGCAATTTCGCTGGCAAACCTGTGGCGATCAACACTTGCTCTACCGTGCTGGCGAAATCCTTTTCAAGCAACTGACTGACCGATAAGTTCACCGCGACCCGCAAATGCCCTAAGCCTTTATCCATCCAGTTGCGCATTTGCGCGCAAGCTGTGCGCAAGACCCACTCACCCAGTGCGATGATGAGACCTGTCTCTTCTGCCATGGGAATGAATTCCAGCGGCGATACCATACCGCGGCTGGGATGAAACCAGCGCACCAGTGCTTCCATGCCTATGATCTCGCCGGTATCCATGCGCGCCTGTGGCTGGTAAAACACTGCCAGCTCATTACGCTCCAATGCGCGGCGCAAATCATTTTCCAGACGCACGCGCTCGGAGATGGAGTGCTCCATCGCGGCTTCAAAAAACTGGAAGTCAGTATTGGTTTTCTTGGCGCGGTACATGGCGGTATCGGCATGCTTGACCAGGGTACCTACATCCATCCCGTCACTGGGATAAACAGAAATACCTATACTGGCAGTCACAAAAATATCATGACTATCTATCTGGAAAGGTTTTGCCAGGGTGCGGCAGATATTTTGCGCGGCCGATGCGGCGGCTGCCGGATCGGCCAGCTCACTCAGCACCACGGTAAATTCATCGCCGCCCAGACGTGCCACGCAATCGGCATTACGCACGCTGCGACGTATGCGCTGGGCGACGGCGATCAACAGGCGGTCACCAACATCATGCCCCAGGGTGTCATTGACGTTCTTGAATCTGTCCAGATCCAGGAACAACACGGCTACCGATTCACCGTTCTCTTTGGCCAGGGCCAGCCTGCGGCCCAGTTGATCGAGGAACTGGGTACGATTTGGCAAACCGGTCAGCACATCATTGAAAGCCAGATGGCGTATGCGTTTTTCTGCCTGGTTGGCTTCTATGATGCGGCGCACGCGTTGCGACAACACGGCAAAGTGGATGGGCTTGGGGATGTAGTCACAAGCACCAGCGGCGAAAGCTCTTTCTACCGAGTTATTGTCTTCCAGTGCCGTAATCATCAGCACCGGTATGCTGCGGCCGCGTGGCATTTCCTGTATCAGGGTGCAGGCAGTAAAACCATCCATGACAGGCATGACGGCGTCCATGAGGATGACATCGGGCCGCATGCGTTTCAACATCAGCAGGGCTTGAGAACCATCGGCAGCTTCTTCGACTTTGAAACCATCTCTTTGCAGGGTATGGCGCAAGGTACTACGTGTGCTGCGATCATCATCGACCACTAACACCTTGGCAACCTGACGGCTATGGGTCACCGCTTCACGATTTTCCAGGAAAACTTCATGTCCCAGTTCAGCCGCTACCGCTTCATAGGCTTGATGCAGGCTGTTTAACAGAGGAGCTATTTCTGACAAATGCCTCTCCAGTGCCAGTTGCTCGACTTCCTTGGCAAACTGCAACAGATTGCTGGCTCCCAAGTTGCCGCTACTGCCTTTAATGGAGTGAGCCATGGCACGCACCAGTTCGGCATCGCCCTGCTGTAAGCCCTGGTGTAACTGCTCCAGATATATGGGGGTATCTTCCAGGAACAGGGATACAGTTTGCTGCAGACCCGGCCCGAGTATATCGCGCAGCTTGTCAAAGACCACACGATCAAGTGGCTGGCTGTCCAGTGCCTGCAAGTGTCCATCAGCAGGCAGGGCACGCCCTGCAGCGCCGCCATGTGTCAGCCAGCGCTCCAGTTTGTGGCGTAACTCGACCAGGGTGATGGGTTTGGCGAGGTAATCATCCATGCCGATTGCCAGGCATTTTTCAGCATCCCCACGCTGAGTATTGGCGGTCATGGCGACGATGGGTGTACGTCTGCCCAGACCATCTTCATAACTGCGTATGCGCACGGTGGCTTCATAGCCATCCATTTCCGGCATGCTGCAATCCATGAGTATCAGGTCATAGCGATTGCGGCGCGCTGCTTCTACTGCTTCCTTGCCATTGCCGGCAAACTCACAATGACAGGCAGATAACGAGAGCATGCCTGCCGCCACCACCTGATTGGTGCGGTTATCTTCGACCACAAGTACACGCCAGTCGCCTTGCAGGCCATGCTGACCAGTATGACGTGCCACCTCGTTCGACCTTGATTGCATCGGAGCAGGAGCCATAGCAGCAGTTGACGTCTGCAAATGAACCGTGGTCAACAGCAAATGACACAGCGCTTCCAGCAATCTTTCCATTTGCACCGGCTTGCCAAGGCAAATGTCGGCAGATGAGGGATTATTTTCTCCAGCACAGCCATAGCGGTCCAGCGCCAGGGTGCGGACACCGCTATAGCGATGATCGTTACGCAGGCGGCGCGCCAGTTCTTCACCATTGTCATCAATACTGGCGACATCCATGATCACCAGCGAATGCGGCGACCCTTCCCTGGCTGCCAGGTCCAGCAAATTCAATGCCTGTACACCATCTTCGACGGCACGACACAAGATGCCGTGCCGGGCCAGATTCTGGCTCAGGAAGTCGCGCAGGATTTCGCTGGGGTCAACGATAAGCACGCGTTCATCTTGCAAATCGCTGCTCAGCAAACTGGCTTTTTCGCTGTGTTGATCACCCACAGTGGCATGGCATTGCATGCTGAAATAAAAATTGCTGCCCTGGCCAGATATGCTGCTGACGCCTATCTCGCCATGCAAGAGTGCCACCAGTTGTTTGCAAATGGCCAGCCCCAGACCTGTACCACCATACTTTCGGGTGGTGCTGCGGTCAGCCTGGGCAAAAGATTCAAAGACATTTGACACCGCATCTTGCGACATGCCTATACCTGTATCGCTGACGTCAAAACGCAATTTCAAGCGGGCCCCATCTTGCGTACTGCCAGGATGCTCGGTCAGAACCACGCGCACAGCGATTTCCCCTCGCTCGGTAAACTTGACGGCGTTACCAATCAGGTTGATGAGTATCTGACGCAGGCGCAAGGGGTCACTTTTAATGCGTAACGGTACATCATCAGCAATCAGGTAGGCCAGTTCCAGGCCCTTTTGCTGGGCCTGCTTGGACAATAATTCCAGCACTTCGGCCAGCAGTTTATTCAAGTCAAATTCAATTTCTTCGACTTCGACCTTACCAGCTTCCATCTTGGAAAAATCCAGGATGTCATTGATCAACTCTATCAATGCCTGGGATGAATTCCAGGCCACATCGACGCATTCCCGCTGGCGTTTGGTCAGGCGCATTTCTTTCAGCATGTCGAGCATGCCGACCACCCCATTCAAAGGCGTGCGCACTTCATGGCTGACAGTGGCAGCAAACTGCGCCTTCATGACGGCTGTGTGCAGCGCCTGGTCGCGTGAATGCTTGAGTTCTGCCTCGCGATCTTCAAGCACGGCCATCATCTGGTTGAAGGCATGCGCCATTTCTATGATGTCTTTTGAGCCATCGGGCGTGGCACGCATGCCAGACTCGCCCGCCTCGGCCCTGCCCATGAGTGAGGACAATTGATTCAGCGGACGTATCATCTGGCGCGACACCAGGCGTATCAAGGCCAGCAAAATCAGGGCAAATGACAGGGTGATGCCAAGGTTGCCCAGCAATAAGGACATCACCAGTTTATTCAGCGTGGTCTTGCCAACCACGACATGAACATAGCCCAACAATTGTGGCTTGCTTTCCTGCACTTCAAAAGGTGATGCTTCAGTTTCTCCACCTATCACGGGAGCGCTGAAGCGCCAGTCCTGGTCGCTTTCCTGTTCAAGTCTGGCACTGGCTAATTGCTCAGTTGGCTGGGTTTGTAAAGGCGGCAGATTAACGCCGGGCTTGCTCTGTGACAGCAAGACCTTATGTTCGGCATTGGCGATTTCGACTTGCAAAACATCGGGAAATGCCAGTGTGGTAGCTACGACTTCCCTGGCATTGTCAGCAGAGTGATACAAGAGCGCGAGGCGGCTTTGCCGCGCAAGATTTTCTGCTACTTGCTGGCCTTGCACCACAAAATAAGCGCGCATGCGATGGCTGGCCTGCCATGAGTTCATGATGGAGGAAAACAGCGCCAATACCAAAATGGCCGCCGTAATAATGACGGTCAATTGGCGGCTAAAACCGGTACGCCGAAAATAATTGCTGAAAAACTTCATGCTTGAACCAAATTTACTTAGCGCCATCTACCGTCACATCGCAACGACAAACAACAATATGTCTCAAAATATTCAAGATCATGGAGTCATGGCTAAGCAATGGCTCCATGCTTGGCTTGTTTGCTTCTGCCTATGCATACTCGTTCATACTCGGTGCTGCAGCGCCATCATTCAAGGCTCAGGAAAAATCGAATCGAAACTTCGCTGGCTTTGATAATCAATGTTTAAACCTATATGACTGGCCGTGCGCAAATTCACGGCGACCAGTACTTCACGCAAGAGTGATACACCTGATTTACGACCATCTCCACTCAGCGCACTTTGTGCTGCCATGGCAAGACTGTGACCGAGTTCCAGGTTATTAGGGTACAAGGCAAATAGTGCACCTTTTTTAGCATGCAGGAAACTGCTGGAAAAGAAAGGAATGCCACGGCTCCAGGATTCACGTAAGACCAGGGGCAGGATACTGCCTTCTTCGACCGTGGTGGAATCTTGCGGCAGCCACAGGGCATCGCGCTTGTCGGCGCTGGTAAAAGCTGCTTCATATTGATGAGCGGCACTGGCCAGGTCGCGGGCTTCATAGGCCAGCAACTCCAGCCCATGCTGTTTGGCGGCGTCGCGGGCGAGTTTGATCAAAGATTCATTATTTTTAGGGTCGTACACGACAATGACTCTTTTGACATTTGGCAGCAGGCTCTTCAAGCGTGAAAACAATAACACCGGATCTGGCATGAGACTGACGCCAGTCATGCTGCGGCTTTCGCTTTCCGGGATGTTCAAGACACCACCAACCACCACAGCAATTTCGCGATCAAGATTGTTGGCCAGTTTTACACCCTGGCGACCCAGGGCAATGACAACCTTGACACCACTGCGTTTCAATTGGGTATTCAATTCACCAGCTTCGAGCTTTTGCCCTATTGGGATACTGATGACGGGCAAGCGCGATTTACTTTCTATACCTTCTATGATCTTGGCAAAAATACTGCGGTACGGCTCGCCCATATCGGGATACAGCACGGCCAGACTGCCGCCACTACTCGCATCCTGACGCCTGCCCTGACCAGCAACATCAGCAAACACCAGATATTCACCATATTGACGACCCATGCGTAAATCTTGCGCCATGACTGGCGTATGCACGAGCTGTTTTTGATTTTGCAACATAGCCAGATCATAGACAGGTACAGGCTGTTGAGCCTTGGCTGGGAAAGTCAAAAACAGTAGCCAGCAAACAAACGTAAACCAGCGGGCGTGTCTAAACACTTCCAGCTTACCGCCAGTTTTGCAACGGGCACGATCAGCATGGATCTTGAATACAGAGGAGGAGCAGGTTTCCGCTATCAAGTGTTTCACTCTTTCTTTGATTTTAATTGCAAGGTGTATTGCACTCCTGCAATTTTTCCCCGGCTGCCATCTTAGCCATCAACATTAACAGGTTTACTTCTGCCCCCATACCAAAATCACTGGTACTGCCCGTTCTTTCTGGCTGGCGGCCAATTTTTTCAGAAATCGAAATGACTCAGTTTTACAACTTGTAGCCAAACTGCACAAACACTGATCGTCTCGCCATGGGAATATCATTTGGCAAACTCACAAAAGGTGTGCTGTAGGGGCTGGGTTCGCGCACATCGGCATTGAAGAGATTGCGCACAGACACAGTCCAGTCCCAGCCAGCATATTTGTTATTACTACCTATAGTCAGATCCAGAGTGGTGTAATCCCGTATCTTCGGACGGGAGTCACTGGGTTCGCGTTGCCTGTCGCCGACATGATTGACCTGGGCATTGACGCGCCATCCTGTTGGTGCATGCCAGTCAGCACGGAGATAGGCGTGGCGGCGTGGTGCCAGACCCGGATCTTTTTGCAGCATGTCGTCAAGCGTATTCTGGTAGGCGATATTCCCCGCCAGACTGATATCCTTGTTCACATCCCAGTTGGCTTCCAGCTCAAAACCCCGGCCACTCTTGCTGCCACCATTTTCATGCAAAAAATTATTGCTGATGCGAATAATGTCCGTCATCTGATAATGAAAAAGCGTCAAACCCAGATGCAAGCCTGACTGCGCCTGCCAGCTCAGCGCGGCTTCCGTGGTACGCATTTTTTCCGCCTTCAATGCCGGGTTGCCATTCACCACAGGGTTATTGATGACATATAACTCTTCAAAAGCAGGGGCACGAAAGGCGCTGCCATACAAGAGCTTGGCGGTCAGGTTGTAGTCGACTTCCCAAACCAGGGCCAATCTTGGATTGGTCGTGTTACCAAAATCGGAATACTGGTCACGCCGGACACCAGCAGTCAGGGTCCAGTCCTTGGCAAACTGCAACTCATCCTGCACGTAGACATACTTCAACAAGCGGCTATGTGGTCGTAAGTAAGGGACAGTGTCAGTAACATCCACCAAATCGGAAAAAGCACCTGCATTAATGGGTGAATTGTCTGGATTGAAGTTTTTCGTCTCGCGGACCTTATATAAGTCTTCTTTTGACATGCCTAGGCCAAAACGCAAATGATGTTGGGAAAAACCACTGTAATGCACGGTCGCGTTCAATCTTTCATGGCGCTCCCAGCGGAAAGGGCTGCCGATAAAACCATCCTTGAATGCGCCGCCAAAAGCCCCGGCAGGAAAAATATAGACGCTGGCATTTTCATTATAATAAGTAAAACTGCCATTGACTTCCACCCCCCAGTCCCTGGCCATAACAGGATCTTTATATTTCAGGTCACTGGTAAACCTGCGGCTGCTAGCCCAGCCTTTGGGATCGAGTGCCTGACCTATGCCTGGACCAGTTCCCAAATTTTCTCTGTGCATGACTCCCAGATGCAGATTCCATTTGTCGTAAGCAAATTCAAGATTGACATCAGTGGCGGCGCGACCGAAATTTCCGTAACCAGGGGCCAGCGAAGCATTGGTTCCAAACAATTGATCAAATCCGCTCTGGGCATCACGCTCCACCAAAGGACGTGGCCCGGCAGTACGGCTATGTTGCAGGGATGCTGCCACATCGATGCCCGCCCATTTACTCCCATGCAAAACCCAGGCGTCACGACTATTGAAGGAACCCAGCCTGACACCGAAACGGCTTCCTTCCTGCTCTTTTGCAGTTTTTGTGACAATATTGATCACGCCAGAAAAGGCATCTGCGCCATACAGGGCGGAACCAGGGCCACGAATAATCTCTATTCTGGCAATATTTTCCAGCGGCATGTCGGCAGAAACCAGTCCCCGGTCGCCGCTATAAGCGTTCGTTAATGGTGTTCCATTGATCAGCACCAGCACTTGAGGATTGTTCAAGGTACTGCGTACCCCACGTATGGTGTAAATACCCATGTTCAGTACAGTGGACCGACTTACATGCAAGCCAGGCACGGTTTCAAGTATGCCGTCCAGGCTGGTAGCACCGGTTGCCTGGATGTCCGCAGCCGTGATCACTGTGGCAACGGCAGGTGCGCGGCGCAAAGGCATGGCCGAACCGGTAGCAACACTAATGACAGACTTGTCACCATATACCAGGGCCAGGTCCTCTTCATTTTGTGGCTCATCAGCCATGGCCAGCTGCGGCTGTGCCAGCAGCAAGATAGCAAAATTCAGGGCATTTAGCGTGGTGATAAGGCGTCTCATCATGTCCCCTGGAGTTTACAACCATAATAATCCAATCCTTCCGGCAACAACAAGCAGGATGCGTGATGGCAACGGGCATTTCTCACAACACTGCCGACTTATCACAAGCTCTACGATATTAATTATTATTAATGCAATTTTAATTCGGGCTACCTGCAGGAAAAGCCGACATATGCACTTACCTCATTTATAATCAAAGGTTTAGCAATCACCGCAGATCATATTATGGAATTAGCCAAGTCTTTTGAGCCCGCAGAAATCGAACAATCCTGGCGTGGTGAGTGGGAAAAACGTGGATATTTTGCCGCCACCATGGATGAAGGCAAACCCTCATTCTCGATACAGTTGCCGCCGCCGAATGTGACAGGCACCCTGCACATGGGCCATGCATTCAACCAGACCATCATGGATGGCCTGACGCGTTACTACCGTATGCGCGGTCACAATACGGCCTGGGTGCCGGGTACTGACCATGCGGGTATCGCTACGCAAATCGTGGTGGAGCGCCAGCTGGATGCACAAAAGATTTCACGCCATGACCTGGGCCGTGAAAAATTCCTAGAAAAAGTCTGGGAATGGAAAGAAAAATCCGGCTCCACCATCACTGGCCAGATGCGCCGCATGGGTGCCTCTGCCGACTGGGACCGTGAATACTTCACCATGGATGCCGAGCGCTCCAAGAGCGTCACCGATGTCTTCGTCAAACTGGTAGAACAAGGCCTGATCTATCGCGGCAAGCGTCTGGTCAACTGGGACCCTGTCCTGGGTACTGCGGTATCTGATCTGGAAGTGGTGTCGGAAGAAGAAGATGGCTCCATGTGGCATATCCGCTACCCGTTTGCAGATGGTTCCGGCCATCTGACGGTAGCGACGACACGCCCTGAAACCCTGCTGGGTGACGTGGCCGTGGCGGTTGACCCGACGGACGAGCGCTATATCCATCTGGTTGGCAAGATGCTCAAGCTGCCGCTGACTGACCGCGAAATCCCGGTAATTGCCGACAGCTATGTTGACAAGGAATTTGGTACTGGCTGCGTGAAGATCACGCCTGCGCATGACTTGAACGATTATGCTGTTGGCCAGCGTCATAAACTGGAGATGATTTGCATTTTTACTCTGGATGCCAAGATCAATGAAAATGCTCCAGCTGTGTATCAAGGCATGGACCGTTTCGTCGCCCGCAAGCAAATCGTTGCTGACCTTGATGCGCAAGGTTTGCTGGACTCGGTGAAGCCACACAAGCTGATGGTGCCACGTGGCGACCGTACCAACGTGATCATTGAGCCGATGCTGACTGACCAATGGTTCATGGCCATGAGCAAGCCGGCGCCGGAAGGCACGCACTTCCCAGGTAAATCCATTGCTGAAGTGGCACTGGAAAAAGTCGCTGATGGTGAAATCAAATTCATCCCGGAAAACTGGACGACAACTTACAATCAGTGGCTGACCAATATCCAGGACTGGTGTATTTCACGTCAATTGTGGTGGGGTCATCAAATCCCGGCCTGGTATGGCGACAATGGCGAAATTTTTGTTGCGCATGATGAAGCTGGTGCAAAAGCCAAAGCAACTGCTGCTGGTTACACTGGCGCATTGAAGCGTGATGAAGATGTGCTCGATACCTGGTTCTCGTCTGCGCTGGTACCGTTCTCGACCATGGGCTGGCCGGAAGAAACACCGGATATCAAACAGTTCCTGCCATCTTCAGTCCTGGTGACCGGCTTTGACATTATCTTCTTCTGGGTGGCGCGCATGGTCATGATGACTACGCACTTCACCGGCAAGGTGCCTTTCAATACCGTATATGTACATGGTCTGGTACGTGATTCCAGCGGCCAGAAAATGTCCAAGTCCAAGGGCAATACCCTGGACCCTATCGACCTGATAGACGGTATCAGTGTTGATGAACTGGTCGCCAAACGCACCGCTGGCCTGATGAATCCTAAACAGGCTGCCAGCATAGAAAAAGCCACGCGCAAGGAATTTGCCGATGGCATACCTGCTTATGGTACTGACGCCCTGCGCTTCACCATGGCCAGCTATGCCTCGCTGGGCCGGAATATCAATTTCGACCTGGGCCGCTGTGAAGGCTATCGCAATTTCTGCAATAAGCTGTGGAATGCAACCCGCTTTGTCTTGATGAATACCGAAGACAAGGATTGTGGTTTTGGTGCTGGTGTCACAGAAGCTGACCTCGAATACTCACAAGCTGACAAATGGATCATCTCTACCCTGCAACATGCAGAGGCAGAGATAGAAAAAGGCTTTGCCGACTACCGTTTCGACAATATCGCCTCTGCCATCTACAAGTTTGTCTGGGATGAATACTGTGACTGGTATCTGGAAGTGGCCAAGGTACAGGTACAGCAAGGTAATGAAGCGCAGCAACGCGCCACACGTCGCACACTCTTGCGCGTGCTGGAAGTGATCTTGCGCCTGGCTCACCCTATCATTCCTTTTGTTACCGAAGCTTTGTGGCAAACCGTGGCTCCGCTGGCAGGCAAGACTTTGAACCCGGCTGGCGACAGCATCATGATCCAGCCTTATCCGCTGTTCGTCGCTGAAAATGTCGACACTGCGGCAGAAGCCTGGATGCAGGCACTGAAAGGCATGACCGACGCTTGCCGTAACTTGCGTGGTGAAATGCAATTGTCCCCTGCCCTGCGCGTGCCGCTGTTGTTGCAAGCCGCCAATGCAGAAGACAAGGCACGCCTGCAATCTTTTGTGCCTTATTTGCAAGCCCTGGCGAAATTGTCTGAAGTATCTGTGGTTGATGCTTTGCCAGATTCACCGGCACCTGTATCCATCGTCGGCGAATCCAAGCTGATGCTGAAGGTGGAAATCGATGTGGCAGCAGAACGTGCACGTATCAGCAAGGAAGTCGCCCGCCTGGAAGGCGAGATTGCCAAGATAGAGACCAAGCTGGGTAACGAAGGCTTTGTCGCCAAGGCACCTGCACAGGTCATCGCTGTTGAGAGAGAACGTCTGGCGAATTTCAAAGCTACCCTGCAGAAACTGCTGGAACAACTGGGTAAGCTGCCACCAGCATAAGATGTTGCAATATCGTGGGTTAAAGTAGGTACTCTAAAAATATTGTACGTGGTGAAAATTTTGCCACGTACAATCAAATCACATAAATCAGAGACCGCAGTTTTTCTTTTGGAGACAGCATGAAAAAAACAGTTCCACTTGTGTTATCCGTACTATCCGCATTTATCGCACTCACAGGTATGCCCCTGCTGGCGCAGGCTGAAGAAAGCCCCGTCGGCCTGTGGAAGAGCATAGACGACAAGTCAGGCAAACCCAAGGCGCTGATCCGTATTACCGAAACTGCCGGCGAATTGCAGGGCAAGATAGAAAAACTGTTTTTGGAAGCCGATGTTACCGACAAAAACCCAAAATGCGACAAGTGCGAAGGTGCCAACAAAGACCAGCCCATCGTCGGCATGACGATTTTGTCAGGACTGAAAAAAGACGGTGATGAATACACCGGCGGCAAAATCCTTGATCCGGGTAATGGCAAGCTGTACAGCAGCAAACTCAGCATTGTGGAAAACAACAAGAAACTCAATGTACGCGGCTATATAGGTGCACCCATGTTTGGCCGTACCCAGACCTGGTTGCGCGAGCAATAAATCACAGGCTTGAGCCCGCACTTCAGAGGGAGCTTAGGCTCCCTTTTTCAATTTCAATCCAGCAACTATGTTGTAAGCAGGCGACTTGCCATAAAGCCTAATAAAGCAGATGATGAGCTCTTGAATCCCTTATTTATGAGGCGGTGTCATGAAAAAAGCTTGGTCGTCCTTGTTTGCACTTGCCCTGCTGATATCACACGGGCTGGCCTGGGCACAAAAACCTGAGGCCCAGTTACTCAAAATTGCCACCGGCGAATTACCCCCCTATGCTACTGAAAGCCGACCTGACAAAGGCATCGCCCTGAGCATAGTGCGGCGCGCCTTTGAACTGGAGGGCTACCGGGTAGAATTTACTTTCCTGCCCTGGTCCAGGGCGCTGGCAGAAAGCCGTGCCGGCAAGTGGGATGGCACCGCATATTGGGGACATAAACCAGAACATGACGTGAGCTTTTTCCTGAGTGACAATGTCATCACCGAGCAATGGGTGTTTGTCTATCGCAATGCACTCGATTTCAAATGGCAGCAACTGGCTGACCTGCGCCCGTATCGCATCGCCATGATACAAGACTATACCTATACGCCAGAAATCTGGGCCATGGCCAACAAAGCTGAGCTGAAAGTGGAAAAGCTGCCAAACGACATGGCAGCACTGCGCCTGTTGTTGTTAAAACGCGTGGATATCGCCCCTATGGAAAGAAATGTCACCTGTGATTTGCTGGCACGCAATTTTTCCCCGGCTGATGCAGCGCAATTGTCTGCGCACCCAAAATTGATGACAGACAGTTTCACCACTCACCTGATGATGTCACGGGGTTTGGCGAGCAGTGCTGGCCGGGTCGCGGCTTTTAATGCAGGCTTGAAAAAACTGCGGGCGTCTGGTGAATATCAAAAATTGTCGTCGCAGGTAAATTGCCCACAGGGCTGGTCGGATGTGGCTAAAACTGCGCACTGAATCTATAGCAAACGCCTGCCCATGTCTTCATGACCAGGAGCACACAGGGGCAATTGCATGATGAAACTGCTGCCTATTTCTGGCTGGCTTTCAACGTGTATGCTACCGCCCAATACGTCGCTGACAAGGTTATAGACTATATTCAAGCCCAGGCCACTCCCTCCCTGTCCGAGTTTGGTGGTAAAGAAGGGATCAAAGACGCGTCCCAGATTGGCCCCTGCTATCCCTATGCCATTGTCTCTGACACTCAATTCCACTGACGCTGGCTCAGTATCAAGCAGGCGCGCACTGACATCGATGAGCCCGTTTTCGCGCCCTTCAAACCCATGCAGGATCGCATTATTGATGAGATTGCTGATGATCTGCCCCAATAAACCTGGATAGGCATCCATGCGGATTTCCGGCGGAATATCCATGCGTATTTCATGCACATTTCGCTTGATGCCTGCACCTATGGTCAGGAGGATTTCCCTGATCACTTCATCCAGCAGGAAGACGCGGCGCTGGGCGCTGGTGCGATCCACAGCCACACGTTTGAAGCTGCCTATCAGCTCAGCAGCGCTATGCAGATTGCGCAACAAAATATCGCTGGCCGCCAGATTATTGTCCACATAATTTTGTAAGGCTGCACGGGTAACGCCCTGTTCCATTTTTTTATTGAATTCCCGGCTCAGGTCATGGATGGTGCTGGCCACGGTGACAGAATTACCAATTGGCGTATTAAGTTCATGTGCCACACCTGCCACCAGAGAGCCAAGTGCTGCCAGCCTGTCACTGCGCTGAATTTCAGCATGCGCAGTATTGAGGTCATCCAGTGCTGTCCGCAACTCCTGATTTGAGGCATGCAATTGCCTGGTGCGGTCCTCAACACGTTGTTCCAGCGTAGCATTGTGGCTGGCTTGCTCGTGCATCAATTCACCCAGGCGCAAACGCATGGAATCCACACCAAGGGCCAGACTACCAAGTTCATCTGCTCTGGCGACACTGACAGCATCGGCCAGTTGCCCTTGCCCCAAACGATCCACATCGCGCTGCAATTGCTGCAGTGGGCGCATCATGCGTCGTTGGAATAACAGCCACAACAAGAAAAAGGAAATCAGTAATTGCACCAGGATGGCCAACCCGCCCTTGAGGAATTTTTTCAGGAATTCCTGCTCCATCAAATGACTGCTCATTTCTATTGTGACGCGCCCTATGACCGCACCATCCTTGCGAATGTCACGGGTTTCGCTGCGCAAACCTTGTTTTTGCACATTTGCTTGTTCGGCATGCACAAAGCGACCCAACGCTGCATCTTCAACAACGATGCGTACGACATCGGGATTAAGCATGACCGAATTAACGAAGCTTTGCGCACTGGTTGTATCAACCTGCCATAAAGGCACAGGCATGGTTTGCTCCAGCATGCTGGCATATTGCTGGAGCGAGCCACGCACACGGACTTCAAATTCGCGCTGATAGCTATCGCTGGCCAACATGGTTCCCAGCAAAATAGCGGGTATCAGTATGCCCAGACCTATGCCAAGTACAATAGCATTGCGCAAGGACAAGGTTAGCTGACGTGCATGACCACGCTGATCTGGTGACTCTGGATGATGTGTATGCTTGCTGAGCATGGCAGTGGCCAGTCCCGGTTTAGCCTGACTGCCTTACGGCAGAACTTGCCCGCACCTTGGTGCTGGCTGTGAGTGATGCAGCAATCTGTCTTATTGCGATGATCGTTCCAAGGCGTATCGCATTACACAATTATTCTACCTGAAATCGTCGCCATACTTGTTGATTCACATTTCACTGAGGCAAGCAGGAACGTCAACAAAAATTTCTTGACTCGCCTTGATGTAGATCATCAAGGCGAGGCTCCATACGCTTAGTATGAAGACAAGGAAATTTCTCCTCGTTACCACAACAACCCTAGAAGGAAGTCCATGCAAGTAGATCATCACCCCCTGTCTTCAGAATTTCCGGAATACAAGCAAGCCATACACGAATTAAAAACTGGCAACGCGCATTTCGCCAAATTGTTTAACGAATATGATGAAACTGATAAAGCCATCAATCGTGCAGAAAATGGTGCCGAACATCTGGGCGATGTAGCACTGGAAGGTTTGAAGAAAATACGTGTCAGTCTGAAGGATCAGTTATTCCAGATCTTGCAAACCAACGCTGCTGCTTAATCAATCCTGGGTAAGCTTACAGTGAACCGCCAGACTCAACTCTGGCGTTTTGCTCTGAAAACTTGTTGATCGGCATAAAAAGCAGCATCTTGCTGCGTCCACCAGCCTGGTAGACCAAGGACAGGTAAAGGTGTGTAGTCTGCCGTTGTCAAAGCTTGCTCTGCCAATTGCTGAGCGACCATTTTGTCAATATATGAACGTCGGCCTGGGCCATGCAGTTCGAAGTACTCTGGTGCTACCGTCACTACCCAAGTGTGGGCAGTAATCGCTTTATAGGGTTTGACCAGTTTTTCCATCAAGGCATGGCCAAAACACCAAACCTCTGCACAGCGTCCAAATTTTTCAGCCTGCGTGACAAAGGCATCCTGCCATGCATGGGCGCGCAGGGCCGTGATCAGGTTGGCCCCCTCCGCCGTATCGGCAACCACCAGCAAGGCAGCGTTCTCGTCAAAGATGGTAGCAGCATCCCGCGCGGGGCCGCGAGACTTGCCTATGCCACAAGCCGCAATTTGCGCTGCCTGCAGCGCATTCAATTGACGCTTGATGGCGGGGAAAGTCAGCCATACCAGAGCATTGAAAAAATCATGAAGATTCTCGCGGGTAGGCACCAGACCGGTCACGCTGATATGTGCTTCATACGCTGTGCCTTCAGGCAATTCTTCCTGAGTAATAAATCGTAGTGGCAGTTCAAGATGATTGCTCAAACCAGACTGCCCGGCAGTCTGATTGAGTTGCGCACGCCAGTCATCTGCCGCCAGCAAGCCTTGCGCCTCTTCACGTACAGCGGCAAACCAGGCTTGCGACCAGTCTATGTCATCAAAGAAACGTGGTGTCATGAAAATGCAGGCAAAGTTCAGGCGACGCGCATTTTCCAGTGCAGGGTTTCACCACCGTTGAGCGGCACGATGGTGGTATCGGCGAATGGCAATTCAGCCGGCATTTGCCAGTCTTCGCGCACCAGGGTAATGCTACCGCTATTGCGCGGCAATTGATAAAAGTCGGGGCCATTGAAACTGGCAAATGCTTCCAATTGATCAAGCGCGCCAGCTTGCTCAAAAGCCTGAGCATACAATTCCATTGCATGCAGGGCGGTGTAGCAACCGGCGCAACCACAGGCATGTTCTTTCAAACCCTTGGCATGAGGGGCAGAATCTGTACCCAGGAAGAAACGCTTGCTGCCCGAGATGGCGGCTTTAACCAGCGCCTGTCTGTGGGTTTCACGCTTGAGTACCGGCAGGCAGTAATAATGCGGGCGTATACCACCTTTGAAAATCTCATTGCGGTTGTAAAGCAAATGATGGGGTGTAATCGTCGCGGCAATCGGGCCGCCGGACTCTGCCACATAAGCGGCAGCATCGCTGGTGGTGATATGTTCAAACACTACTTTCAATTCCGGCATGTCCTTGCGCAATGGTTGCATGACGCGATCGATGAACACGGCTTCACGGTCAAACAAATCCATTTCGGGGTCTGTCACTTCGCCATGCACCAGGAAGGGCATGCCAACTTCCTGCATGGTTTCCAGAGTCTGGTAGCAATTTTTGAGGTCGGTCACACCGGCGTCTGAATTGGTAGTGGCACCAGCCGGATACAGTTTCACGGCATGGACGAAACCGCTGTCTTTGGCGCGACGAATTTCATCTGGGGGCGTATTATTTGTCAGGTACAGGGTCATCAACGGTTCGAAACTCATGCCTGCTGGCAAGGCAGCAAGTATGCGCTGACGATAGGCGGCAGCCTGTTCAGTCGTCGTGACTGGCGGCTTGAGATTTGGCATGATGATGGCACGGGCAAACTGTGCTGCCGTATGCGGCAGCACGCTGGCCAGGGCTGCGCCATCGCGCACATGCAAATGCCAGTCATCGGGACGGGTAATCGTGATTTGTTGCGGGGAAGTGCTTGAAGTGGGGGCAGTCATGGTAGCTCGCAGTGACGGAATACCGGCATTTTACCTTTTTCGTCCATCTTAAGCACCTTTGCAAGCATTGCTCAAGGGCATTTCACGGGAGGTGTTTCTGCTAAAATAATGAAATGACAAATTATTCAGCCTGACATTTCCTTAGTGGCATGCAATCACGGAATCGAGTTTGCCACCAAAACGCTGCAATGCCATGACCCGCATGATCAATGCCTGTTCAGGCAATATATCAAGTGCGTTTTGCGATGAAGTGCCCTGTGTCATCAATAAAGCTTTGTCCTGCGTATGCGCCAGACCAAGTACGTGCCCTAGTTCATGCCCTAACGGTTTGCCCATGATGAAATAGGGATTGGCATGTCGTTCCTGGCGCTTCATGAGTACATCGTTAAACACTGCTTTGCCTGCGGGCAAATTACCAAATGCATCCGCAACTTTACCTGCCGGTGCGGGCATAGCTGAGGCAAAAATCACTGTCAGTTGATTGCGATTTTCAGTCCAGGCTGGCAGCTCGCTTGCCGGACGAAATTTGAAATTGAAACCAATGCGCGCCTGCTGGTAATAACGGTTGACGAGCGCCATATAGGCTCGCAGTTGCTCAGGCTTATTCCAGATGGCAGAGTCTTTGAAAAACACGTCCACATCGACCACTATGGTTTTCTTGCTTTTTGCATCAGCACAGATTGCCGCATGCACAGCACAGTCAGGTTGCTGCTCAGGGAAAATCTTTAATTCGCGCAGTAAGTCTGCTGCCCACAGATGCGACCAGTCCAGTGCTTGCCATTGATATTTATCAGGTATTAATTTTCTGCAGTTTTTTGCATCAACTGCCCTTTCGCTCTCAGTGCCATGAACTGGTGCAACTACCAGCGTCAGGCAGGCAAGTATGAAGCAGACTACAGACTGCATCACTAAAGCAAAAGAAGAAGGGAATAAATGCATGAGAAATCGCTGAATGGCGGTGCCGTGATTGTGATGCTTCACATGCAAATACGCAGCAATTTTATTGTATCGATGAATGGTGACTTCAGTTACAAACGAGCCCGGCACTTTGCAGTGCCGGGCTCGTTTTTTTATCACTTTACAGGAGAATTACCCTCCTGCTATTACCAACCGAATTAAGCGATAAAGTCGCCAGCGACGATGGAACCTGCGCCAGTGATTTTAACGATAAAGTCAGTTGCATCAACTGCACCAACAGTGCCACCGATGTTTTGGAAGGCATATGTACCAGCTGCCGTACCTGCGGCTACAGTGATGATGTAAGCCTGAGTGTTAGCTGCCAGAGCCGCGCCAGCACCAGTTGCTGCTGTAGCGATTGCTGCTGCCAGAGTTGCTACGTCAGCATTAGCGATGTTCAGTGCGTTCAATGTTGTTGCTGCTGTACCTGTTTTGAATACGTCAGCGCCAGCAACTTTGAAGTTTGCCACTGTATCGATAGAACCGATGTTGGAACGTGTACCTGCAGAAGTTGCATCGATAGTATCAACACCAGTTGCAGTTGTAGACAGATTGATAGTATCAACACCTGTACCGCCTGTAATGGTGGTTGCACCGGTACCTGTACCCAGAACATTGAGTGTCTGTCCACCAGTTCCCAGGATGACGTTATTAATTGCCGTAGAAGCAGACTTGGTGAAGTTCAAAGTCACACCAGCACCGTTTTCATTAGTCACAGTCCATGCGGCGTTAGTACCACCAGTCACATTCACGGTTTCAACACCGGTTACTTTGGCAGACATATCCAGCGCAGCAGTAACAGCGCCAACATTCAGGTTATCCGCACCAGCACCACCGTTGATACCATTCGCTGCAACAGTTGCCGTGATGATTGCATCACCCACAGTGAAGCTATCGACACCAGTACCACCAGTGACAGAAATCAAGCCAGCGTTAGCAAGGAAGATATTTGCACCGTTAGCCAAAGTATAGTTTTCTACAGTCGCGTTACCATTGATAGTACCTGCCGTAGAGAATGTGAAGGCATTTGTACCTGTCGCTGTGATGCTGGTGAAAGCACTGTATTGAGCCGCAGACAAAGTAATACCAGCATTGCTGGCAACCACCAGGCTTTCGAACCCGGAGATATTCGCACCAGCAATATTGGATGACGCGACCAGGCTCAGGATATCAGATGTACCAGCGCCTGCAGTGAAAGTGCCGCTGTAAGTCTTGCCTTCCATGGTCAGGGTATTGTTACCTGCACCCAGGTTGACATTACCGGCCAGCATGGAGTTGCCAGAGTTGGCCAGGTACACGCGGTCATTACCAGAGCCACCGTTGACAGTAGTAACACCAGCCGTTGCCACGTTGAAGTACACATCGGATGATGTATTGTCAATTGTGACTGTCTTGATGTTGGTAATGGTATTGCCGCCACCAATAACAAGGCTGCCACCACCCGTGAAGGTGATCGTGTCGGCGTCACCGTTATTACCATTGATGGTCGTTCTAACAAAAGCGGCTGCTGCACCGGTGAAGTTATCGTTCACGCCTGCTGTGCTGTTAAATGTACCACCAGCAGTCAGGGCGATAGGTGCCAATGCCTGGCCACCACCATTGGAAGGTCCAGTGCCAACAGTACCAGCAGTCGCAGTAGCACCACCGGATGTACCGATTGCGTTCGATGTCGTCGTGTTATTCACACCACCACCCGTTGCATTGGAAGAAGATGTTACGTCGAATACCAAAGTACCACCTGTCACTGTAACAAAGGACAGATCAATATTATTCGCACCCGCCACATCATCGACGATAGTCAGTTGATGCGGACCTGCGCCAGTGAATGTCAGTACCGGACCAGACAGGTTCAAGGCAGCACGCGCTGCGATTAATGCCGCATATTGACTTGCTGTGATGACGACTGCTGAATTTGCTGTGATGTTTTCAATGTTGGACAGAGTTGCACCAGCCAGGTTGATCGCACCGTAAGTGACCAGTGTATCGTTACCTGCACCCAGGTTGATCGTGTCTGTTACAACGCGAGCAACTGCATTGGCTGTGGACTGTGCATTGATTGAAACACCGTTCTCTGTGACTGCATAGGTACCAGCGATGTAGTTACCCAGCAATACAACGCGGTCTGCACCAGCGCCCAGGCTCAGGAAGTTGGCGCCACGGGCCAGTGTCACGTCCAGCGCAGATTGTGCTGTCAATGCACCAGCATCGATAGATACACCG
>Ga0187843_10000583_pt1 | contig 25317 bp, 24 predicted proteins | sample SpaLakP09_SKY_43_FD_134516 | JGI IMG/M metagenome (GOLD analysis project Ga0187843, IMG submission 134516) | Oligotrophic lake water microbial communities from Sparkling Lake, Wisconsin, USA - SP09_SKY_43 | ecosystem: Environmental > Aquatic > Freshwater > Lake | place: USA: Sparkling Lake...
ATAGATCCCGTTCCCCTCCGCCTCCTTCAAGATCCAGCCAAAGTTGTTCCAGAAATCCGGCCCATGTCCCACCGATTCCGTGCAGACATGGCTGAGCTCGTGGAGCGCCACAAAGGTCATCACATTCTCATGGACGAGCGACTCATTGGCCCCCGCGCGTTCTCGCAAACACAAATGGATCTCCTCGCCCTTGTTCACCGAATAGGAGGTGTGGGCGGCGTCAGGAGTCGCCTCCAAGAACCGGTTCGGATCGTCCCGAAAGTTCTGGGCAATCTGCTTCACCTGGGGCTTGTCGGGATATTTCTTCAGCAGAAGCCCACAGAGCTTCGAGATCTTGAGACGCACGGAGGCCATCAGGTTGGCGGCCTGCTGTTTGTCGGCCATGTCACGGACCCTGTACGTGCGCCCATCCACGGTGGACTGCACAGGAACTAGGGGATAATTCGATGTAAACAGAGAGCCGATCCAGCTCGTCGTCTGTTTGAGCATATCGGTCATCCTTATCCATTCTTTAGAAGAGATTTAGGCGTGTTTACGGCTGTGTTGTATAAGGAGTCGCCATCGTCCTGGGGGCATCATCGCGCAATGGGTTCTCGGCCGATTCGCCCTTGCCCGTTGCATTATCGCCAGGGCTGTTCTGCTGTGATCCCTTGGCCTCCGTATTATTATCAGTCATGCGGTGATCGACCTTTTTCTGTAAGCCCGTGAAGTTGGTGAAACCGTCCGTAGAACGGTAGAGGGTGTAAATGCCGTAGACCAGAATAGCAGCAACGGCAACCGCAATGCCGATCTGCAGAGGCGTAAGAGTCTTGAGTTTATTCATATAGTCCATGGTTCTATAGTGGCTTGATGTAAATCTAGGATGCGTTGAACGCTTTAACGCATCCTAGAATGATAACGCAATGCGTCTAAGCACCGACCTCGAGAGGGCGGTGGCTGACGTCGGGACCGATCGTGGACTGAAAGAAGATGCTGACGGGGGTCTGGGGATTCGGGGGCTCGGAGCGAAGCTGGAGGTTCGCATTGCGGAGTGACTGGCCGACCGTATTCACGCCAATGAGGGCGCCGGCCGACAAGAAGTTCTTGCCCTTGAGGGAGCCGACGCCCATGGGATTCTGCTGGGCATAGATCGTGTTCTGGTCGGCAGGGAGGAGCTCGATGGGCGTGAGCTGGTCACGGGGGTAGCAGCCCGCCGGTGCCTCTGCCGAGGCGAAGGCGGCGGGGCCCTCCATGGAGGCGAGGTCAGCGAAGCCCTCCTTTTTGCTGTTGCCGCCGCTCTTGAATCCCTGTGTTCCCACAGCAGTACCAGGTGTGGCTGTAATAGTGGCGCCTGGTATTACGGCGCCTGCAGTGGGCATTGTAGCAGTAGCGGGCTTTGCAGTTGCAGTAGCGGGCTTTGCAGTTGCAGTAGCGGGCTTTGCAGTTGCAGTAGTGGGCTTTGCAGTTGCTGCAGCTCCCGCTACAGCAGCCGTCTTTGCAGCAGTAGCATCCGCAGCAGCATCTGCAGCCGCCGGCGCATCCTCAAACCCGTCACGACGTCCCAGGAGCCCCCCCAGTGAAGGATCGTAATTATAGGCGACATAGACAATGGCCAACACGACGGCACCGATGACAATTCCATTCGTAAAAGCGGATCGGACCATTTGCTTCTATAAATGATGCCGACAGAAATATTATTCAGAATCTTCTTCTTCCGAATCACTGTCCTCTGAATCGGAAGGATCCTCCCCATACTTCTGCAAATACTCCATATGGGTCCGATTGGCCTTGTATTGTGCAAGTTTTGCCCGTAGGTTCGCCTCCTTCACACGCTGTTTATCGTAGACGTGGCGGATAGAGGCCGGCTGGAGCTCGAGGACATTTTCCGTGCCGGTCAGGGGGAGCTCCGTAGCCTCCAGTTCATCGATTGCATTCTCCTCTTCCATATCCGGAAGTGCAATGAGCACGGATTGCTCGACGGCCGACCAGAGGAGTCGGAAGCCCTTTGCCGTAATCACGAGCTCTGCCGGTAGAAACGAATAGGATGCGACGGTGGTCGACGGCGCTTTCAGTTCATGGACGAGATGCTTCAGAAGTGTCGGGATAGAATAGGGCTTTGCAAAATAGGGGGTGGAGAACCGTAGGAACTCGGTCAGGAATCCGTGGAGATAGGGGGCGTCGTTGGCGACAACGGCCTTCAATGCATCTGCCGGGGCGGCCTCGTGTGCCGATTGAATCCCTGATTCGGTGGATATATGGAATGAATGGACGGTGTCCGTACCGGACGGTGTCGTAACCTTGGTGCTCGTGGGCTTTTGAAAGACAAACGCCATTTATTCTCTCTTCATCAAAAATATGAGGGTGATGCGGCGCACTGCACCGCAACTTCCTGAAAGGCTCCTGTAGATGACAGACTCCAAAGAGAAATTTAATACAATGATTCGCTCTTGGATTGACAAGTTTGCCCATGTGCTTCAGAGCACCGACACTCGAGAGTTTATCCAGGTGCTCGTATTAGACCCCTTCTTGAAACATATTATCGGGCAGATCTTCCCCTATATGCTGATTGCATTCTGCCTGTTCGGTGCAGTATTTATCTTCGTGATTCTTATCTTTGTACTGTTACTATTCCGAAGCCCTCCACCCTGTCCGTTCTGTTCAGTAAAGGCAGCGTCGATCTAGGGAAGGAGTTTTTATCTCCTCCCTTCAGAAATGATTGGAGGTACGGATCCCGGAGTCTTGGGGCACAATGTTCGCTCGTGGCTTCACTACGATCAGCTGGCCTCCACTTTTTACAAGCAGGCCACAAAGGCCAGGCAAGTAGCGGGCGAATTTGAGGGAAAGGTCATGGAACAGCTCGTTCAGAGCCGTATGAGCAATGCGGTCATTCAGATCGGCGGGGGACACTTAAACATGATCGAGGAGAAGATTCCCCGTTGTTTAACGTTACGGAGCATCGAGCAACTCCTGCATGGCTATTACGAAAAGAAGGGGCAGAACAATCGGGACGAGACGGAGGATATTATGAAGTATTTGCGGGCCAATCGGGGATCGGATAAGAAGAGGCGGTTGAAGAAGACTCTCACGGGAGGAGGGGGACATCCACCTACTGCGCCGCAGGCGCAGTAGGTGGCCTCCCCCTTACCCCCTGTCCACTTGAGTTATAGGGGCGGGTCATTCGAGTAGGCAATTAATCGGCTTAAATAGTGGTCACACTAGTAGACTAGTAAAGAGTCCACCCTCCTTGTATAGAATTGATGCAGAACCCCTGGAAAGCATTTCTTGTCCGGCCAAACGACGTCCTTCGATCCAAGCCGATTCGCACCTGCGACTGGGTCGAAACGCTCCTCCATTTCGGCGTTCTGCCCGAACTCAATCGCCAAGGATACAATCTCATCGTCGATCAACAGACCTTAGCCACCTGTGTCTTGAATCATCTCTATCGTCACGAACAGGACGCCGCGCACTGCAAGTTCACACTCTATAAGTGTTCTCACGAGTCCTGCTGTCAGAGGTATCCAGAAGAGTATGAGCGGTTCTGCGAGTTGCTGCCTGAATCGACCTGGTTCGCCTTTCGCAAATCATTTCAGGTCGCGGACTTTGCCGATGAGGGCTGGTTTGCGGATCGGATCTGGAACGCAATTCCTGATATTGTCTTTGCCCATGTGTGCCTGGACACGTCCCCGGCGAACATTGAGTTGTGGAACGACCTGAATCCGGACGAGGACGAGGATAGTGCAACGGAATAATAGGCTTCGACACTTCATTATTTAAAATGGGTATTTATGATACTCATTTTAAATGTTTGTTATATGGTTATAGTTATGGTTATGTTCATTGTTCTAAAAGAGTAAATGCGCGAGCGATGGCCGGCTCTGCCGGTCATCCATCATTTTACCGTTAGAGCTTGACGCGGAGTCAAGCTCTGTATTGGTCTAAAGGTAAATGCGTGAGCGATAGTCACCCTTTAGGGTGACTATCCATCATTTTACCCCGAGAGCTTGACGCGGAGTCAAGCTCTGTATTGGTCTAAAGGTAAATGCGCGAGCGATAGTCACCCTTTAGGGTGACTATCCATCATTTTACCTTTAGAGCTGTGCGTGGAGCACAGCTCTTTTACCAGCTAGACCCATTAAACGGAAGAAGCCCAATCAGATTCGCATTGGCCTTAAACTCCTGTTCGACCATCTTTTGCTTCAGAGCACTCGGCGTGAGCGGGGGCTGAATGAGCTCATTCGTGACCTTCAGATCATGGGCTGTCTGCGAAGGCTTGTCACCATAGCAGTTCACGCCATAGCGGAGTTCCGGGTTGTCCATGTAACCACCGTTCACTCCCACATTGCCGCAGGCCATGCGCTCATCATCCACGGAGCTCTGCTGGAGTGCATCATAGGTGCTCTTCTGGGTCGGATAGACAGCCGCCTGTCCCTTGATCCAGCCGTAATTGCACCAGTCTGCCCCCTGATCCCAGGCCTGTTTGACCTGGTCGTAGGTGGCGAGCTCGGCACCGAGTGCCTTGCATAAAGGTTCCGCATCGGAATAGATATACTTATTGGAATTGACGTTAAATACCGTTTTCCGACTGGGCACAATCTTATTGACAGTGGACATGTCATCCTCGGTTGGTTCTGCAGGAGGGGGGGACGGCTCTACCATCTTCTTCACAGCATCATAAGCCGCAGTAAGACCATTCTGAATCGTTGTCTTGTAATAGACAACCAGGGCAAGTCCAATCATGAGGACGCCAAGGCCGATAATTAAGGGAAGGCTGATCGACAGGGCGGGAGCCGTTGCCGGTACTGCGTCCACCGATTCTTGAATAGAATTGGCCATCGTATTGATCGTGTTGGACGAATTCCCTTGAACTGACTTAAATGAGTTGGCCATGGTATTCACGGCGCTTGTTCCTGCATTTGTAACACTATTCACAACATTTGTTGCTGCATTCGTTACAGCATTTGCAGCATTTGTAACGACAGCCGACGCATTCTTGGTCACATTCGTGACGGCTGCTGATGCATTCTTGGTAACATTTGCGACTGCCGCTGACGCATTCTTGGTAACATTGTTGACTGCGGCCGACGCATTCTTGGTAATATTGGTTGCCGTATTCTGTACCATCGAATTCCCCAGCTTGATATTGGGGGATTTGATTGACATCGTATTGGCGGCGGACATATCCTCTAGTGTTAATCCTTAAAATTAAAAATTGATTTGTAAGTCTTTGCAGAAGTCTTACAAATGAATCGTCGTACCATCGCATCGCTTGTCTATGCGTCTATTCTGACAACAGGGGCTATCCTCCTAGGCGTCGGCGGTGGGCTTGGAATTGTACCTGTTACCGTTCTAGGGGTCTTTCTGGTGGGCGCCGGTGCCGTGGGGTTCCTCCTTACGAGAATGTATTAGACCCCATCTTCCATGGTACGGTTGCCGCCGCGCATATTAATGAAGTTACGCTGCTGGGGCGTGGTGCAGATGCAGCCCATATCGGACGAATAGGAGGCGGAGCAGCAGCCGGGCTTGGCCTGGTTATCGCGGAAGATAAAGAGGCTGTCGGGGCCCGGCTTGAACTCGGGGCCCAGCAACGGCTCATCGGGGTCCGTATAGCGCCATGTGCTCACTGTGTTCTCCGTGCTGACCCGCACGTCATCAAAGGAACCGATCGGCTTGTACTCCTTTCCTGCTCCTCCCGCATTCTCGAGGAAATAGGAGGCAAATCCTTCCATGGATGAGGGGCTCAGCGAGGAGTAGACCATGACCAGATTTGCTACAAGAATCAATAACAGACCCGTAATTAAGAATCCGGTCTTCATTCTATTCTGGTAGAGATAATTTGGATCGCGGCCGGTTCAGGCGTCGAGCTACAAACGAATAGGTGTGGGCGATCTGATGGAGGCCGACTTCGGTAAAATCACGCAACTCAATGCGCTGTCCACCGCGATGGGCCATGAGCTGCCCCGACTCAGTAATCACATGGTACCCGATCAATTCCTCGGCGGCCGGCTCCAACGTTGTCTGACGCACATAGGTCGCCGTAGATATTTTTTGAATGCAACTGGACATCCAGCCGGTTGAACCGCGCCCCTGAACACGGCCCTTGACAAGGCCAATGACGCGGCTGGAATTGTTATACGAGAGTTCGATTCGATCCCCTATCCGTAGGTCTTGAAGGGCTCGAATCCCCGCTGTGGTCGGAATTTGCATCTGGGGGTCCATGAGGCAGAACGTGTCATTCGATGACAGATCGGTGACTTTTCCCAGGAGGCGCGACACGAGCTTGTCCCAGCCCTCCTGTCCCTCTTCGTCGTCCGCCTCGATCTCCTCCCAGTCTCGGAACTGGATCGTTGCGCCGGCTGCCGTCTGAATCGGAATGATCCGATCGCTTGTATTGAGACAGTAGAGGCGATGCACTCGGAAGGGCACAGCACGGGCTCGTTCATCCTCGGCGACCGAATTCCATCCAGAGATCCCCTTCACAAGATGTGAGCCGGATACATGAATGCCCTCCAGATCGAAAAGGGGTGTATCCGTTCCTTCAAGAACAAGAATCCCCTCTATTCTGGACCCGTTCTGCAGTGTCATGCCGATCTTCACTTCATCGATGCGGCAGGTACCGCCACCTTCTACACAAACGGGCGTTTCAGGCACAAAACAGAAGGCGCCCTTACGGGACGCGGCATCATCTCCCCGAGACCCCCCTAGACTCGTAATCGCCACGATCACCGGTATAATCAGCAGCGGAATTAAGGGCCACAGGACGAAAAAGAGAATGATGAGCAGTGCAATCATGATATCCAAGATAATAAAGACCACCTTGATGGTCAAATTGATCATGTTGTTCATGGTTTGAATGAAGGAGAGGCCAATGAATACCGTACTCAGAAGCATCGAGTTCGCCTTCTGAAAGGCGCTCTTCAGCTTCTGAAAGACGATGCCGATCTGATAGGTGATGTCGTTGAATTTTTTGAAGACCGGTTCAAAAAAGGACATGAACTCCTTCATCATATTTGCAATGATCTCCCTGATCGAATTAAAGGCGTCCATGACAATCTTGACGCCATTGGCCTGTTCACCCATTACAAAGGAGACCGGCGCCATGACAATGGACATAATATCCTGCACGATCTGTTTCATGCAGAACTGGAAGTTCCCTGACGCGAAGTCGCTCGAGGACTGCGGATCGTCGTCTGGTTTCAGATAGGAGGCTGCGATCATCACGAGCGGATTGCATCGTTGGTTCGCCCAGTCCGCCATAATGGTAGCACGCTCCATGTGGACATAGCTGTAGGCTGCATACGACAGAAATCCAATGGTAATCAGAATAATCGGCCATAGAATCGATGATCTAGAGGCGGATTGATTCAGTTGTGGATTTCGTATGGCCTCCATCCCCCTGCCCAAGTGGACTTAATTCTTCTTGATAAAACTCTTCTATGTCCGGAGAGGCAATCTCGACATAATCTCGAATCCGCTCCCCTGTATGCAGCTCAATCTGTGAAAACGGTAGAATCACAAGCCCTCTGTAGATCTGGGGCGTTTCAAGGCGAATCGGCGACACAACGGTTCCGATGCGGACCCACTGGTCCTTCGACCACATCAGCGTGGCCGAGCCAAGGAATCCATCGGCATACGGGCAGATCTCATAAACCTCCTTCTGAAGAGTTCCGATAACTCGACCCCCTGTGGACAGCACATCGCCGATCATCACATCCTGCACCTCTTTCAGTGTTTGATCGGCCATGCGAATGCGCATCGTTGGATCCATCGTCGGCGAATATTCAAATGAACGGAGAGGGGCTCGACGGGCATTGACTCGCTGTTCAACGGCCTGCATCATCCGAACCCCTGCTTCGGCCGTTTCATCGTAGTCCCGAAAGACCAGGGAGCCGATCGGAATCTGATGATCCTCGGTGTTGAGGCAGATCAGGGACTGATGAGCTCCGCCGATCGGAATCGCCTCTGGATGATCGCCCGACTGAATCCATTCCCCCCGGTGACGCACATAGTGGTGGGCGCTCACCTCCACGGAACGCAGATTCACCATGGGCTGGCCGGGAGTTCCGAACTGAAAGGTGGCGGTCACACGGCTCTTCGTCGGGAGCAGCACGTCGCCGATCCGCACGTCCGCAATAGGGATTGTCCCTTTCTGCTCGACCTGCACAAGGGTCTCGGGAACGAAACAGAACATCGCAAGGAACTTGAAGATTGACGTGTTGCTGAAATTGACAGCACCTTTAATGCCCGACATACCCATGAACATCACGGAAAAAAGCAGGGCCTGCATGCGCGTGATCATATTCTTAATGCGGATTGCGCTCAGGCGGATCTTAAAAAAGAAGTTCATGATGCGATCCGTAAAGTCCTGGAAGATCACCATGAGGCCGCCGCCCATGGTCGCAATGGTTTCGCGAATGCTGTTTGCGACGGCAAAGATCTTGCCGATCATCTCGGAGAAAATGGTTAACACGGAGGTAAAGGGCCCCGTGACCTCCTGTGCGTGCTTGGTAAAGATATTCTTCATGCAGTACTGGAAATTGTCCACCGTGTTTGCACCATAGACACTCGCAAAGGGCATAATGGAGGGTAGACAGCGATTCACGTCCCAGTTCGCTTTCACTTCTTCGATATTGTTGAACACCTGGTATCCCGTGCCCATGCCGGCCAGAACAAGTGTTATTAAAATCAGAAAGGCCATCGCATTGAACATGTTCCAGAGAACGGGACCTGGCCGCTGCTGTGAAATCGCCAATTCAAAGGCTCTCTGTTCTTCGGGTGTCGGGACACGCTCTGGGCTCGTCCCGAGAGTTTCCTGTGTTGGAAAGAGTGTGCTGATGACTGTGCCCATAGCCCCTATCCGTACCGTTAAAAATATAAGTAAGCCGCCACCGCAGGAGGCGGCTTACTTATATTCTTAACACTAGTGCTTAGTATTAAATTACGCCCCCTGCAATTTGCAGGGGGCGTAATTTAATACTAAGCGGTACCGTTAAGAATATAATTAAGCCCTGATCACAAGGTGTGACCCCTAAGTATAAGCCCCCACTCATAATGAGTGGGGGCTTAGCACTAGAACCATTTTATGCTGCAGTCGGCTGCGCCTTCACCCACTCGGCGTCCATTTGAAAGACGGCGGCCACAGTGGGTTCCTTGGCCGCCGCAAGTTTGACAACCGCGCGGAGCCGATTGTAGACCGATGTCTTTCCATAGGCCTTGATAGCGCTCTCCAGTGCCTTTTTCCGCTGGCTATCCGCCAAACGATAGGAATAACCGTACTTAATGAGCAATCCTTTCCGGAGAACCCCCTTTCCCGAATTGGTCTTCTTTTTTGCACAGGACGCGCCCACGGTCACCTCCGATTTGGTCGGCTTCGCCGTATAGAATTGCCGTTTCCGACGCACGGTATAGCCCTTCGTAAGGACTTCATTCCGCACTTTTCGTGTATATCCCTTTCGTAAAACATACCCCTCGGGACAGGGTTTGCTGCCGCTTGCTGGCTTCACCATCTCTACTGGTACTGCCTAGTATAATTTCACTGCCCTCCCATATCATACAGATAGGTATGGAACATATTGTCCACAAGTATCTTATAGAGATCGAGTGTATATCGGTCATTGTTCTGCCGCTCTTCATCGCACTTATGGCCGAGTTCTTCAAAGGCCTGCTGGGTTTTTGTCGAAATATTCGCAAGAACGGGAAGCGCCGGCCCCTGTCCTCTCAGTACATCCCGAAAAAAGACATGGAGTTGACGAATCGTCACCTCATAGAGATTGAGTAACCGGATGTCCTGTGCAGCCTTCGTCAAAGGGTCCTTCGAATAGACAATATCTGTATAGATCATCTGTTTGAGCTCAAACAGTGATTTGCAGAAGTCCGGATTAATGTTCTTGCAAGCAGGGGTATTTGCATCCACTGCATCAAACGGAAACTCATCCTCTGATTCGGGCATCTCTACCGTACCAACCGCAATTAGATTTTTAATGAAATCGCAGGGCTATCGAACGATTCCATACAAGACGAAAAGGGTGCCGGCTGTAAAGAGGGACATCCATGACACACGAAGGGCATATTCCATTTGAAACCCTTCGCGCCGCCCACCGCCCGCGACGGTTATCGTGGGACCCGATGGATGGGCCGGTTTTTCCCAGTGGGCATCTCTATTTGCGTCGACTGTCATCGCCGTCATTTGATTGTGCAGGGCCTGCGTTTGCTGACAGGAGGTCTGCGTTGTATCAGTACAGATACTTGACGTGGATTTCTTATAGGAATCTCCGACGTCCGCCATTCTACTGTGTTCGGCATATTATTCAGAGGACTTAAATAATATACTAGACTCTATGCATAGAATGAATATTCAAGGTGTCGACAAGCAGTCCATTGAGGAGGCGACGAGGGAGGCCGAGGCCAAGCCTATTGCATTTGCCCCTGGGGCGCGCGCCAACTACATCAAGGACCATGTTCGCGACATCCAGGCTCGCATGGCGGCCGGCCGTTCCGAGGAGGCGATCAAGACCGAGTTTGCGGCGTTCGCCAAGGACTATCCGGAACTCATGAAAAAGCTGCTCGCCAAGGCCGACATCTCCCATCTCGGAGTCATGCTGAACGCCCTCGAAAAGATGGAGACAGGCAACCTGTCCCAGCACCAGGCCTCCGTCATGGTCGGGCAGCGCCTTGTAGATACGTTCGTGAAGCCTCAATTAAACGAATCCTCGCAGGGTAGACAGGGGCGCTGAACGCCTTGCACCAGTTGTAGCTCACCTGTTCGTGTTCTAGGAGCATCCGTTTAATCTCCTCAGGCGTCTGGGTCTTCACCAAGGAAAACACCTTCTCCAAATAGACAATCTGTTTCTTTACAGACTGCGCAATCATCTGTTCCAAGCAGGACGAAAAGGGTTCGGGCAGCGCATTTGCATAGAGCCGAAGGGGCGGATCCTGGCGACAGGCGGCGGCCGACCAGGCACGAAGAACGGCCAATGCAGCTGGCTTCGGCGTAAGAAAGCAGTTCCCCACAAAATAGAGCTCGGGATTGCAGGGTCTGGAAATGGCCGGTTTGTAGAGCGTCCATTTCACAAAATGCTGGGACAGGAAATACACGAGATCGCGTGTCCCAGGATAATAGAGATCAAAAAACTTCAGGATAAAGAGGCCGCCCTGTCGAAGAACCTCGAACCCTGTGCGCACCGACGCCAGCAACAGGGGAAAAATCGTCTGTTCCTGCGAATCGTAGTCCATGGAGAAGTCGAATCCACCGTCCCCCGTAAAGAGATGGGGCTTCACTTCACAGGAGGCAATGAAATCGTTCTGATTCTGATAGTTGAGCAGATCGCCCGTGCCGTCCGACCCGTACTGAATATGGATGTTGCGATGGCGCTGCAGGAAGTGCGTGGCCCGCTTCCAGCCCGGCACATTAGGCTGCTTCGGCTTCAGCGTGATTGCATAGCAGGTCGATGCAATGCGTTTCCGCTCACAGGCATCGATGAATCCTTGAATAAATCCGCCCGGCCCCTCGCAGACATGGGCCGACACGAGTTTCGTGGCCTGCTTCGATATGCCGCCCATAAAATCGGCCACGGACAGGAGCTCGATCATTTTAAAATAGGAACGGCTCAGGGGATTGAGAAGACAGATCGACTCGGGAAAGTTCGAATACTTCTTCTGGGTATAGACCAACTCATAGGGGTTTACGATCTTTTTATAGTATTCCCATTCACTCGTGCCCGATGAGTGCTCGTACTCATTGATATGTTTTCGGTGCGTATGAAGGATGGTCTGCTGTTCTGTAAAGGCATGACACCATACACCCGGCAAAATAACTTCGTTCTCGCTCGTATCTGCGAAGGTCTCTGCATACTCTTGATCGTAAGGTGTACACCTATACCATGCAATCGTGAGCCATGGTTCCATACACTCTATAGTGTTTGCTGCTTTAGATCTAGTCTTTTTCAATCAATTCGATCGGCTCCTCCTCCATCCCCGTCATTGCATGGGGCAAATGCATATTGATCTGGAATTGCTGCACGTTGCAGAAGTCGGCTTCGGGCTCCGCCAAGAGATCGCCCACGTCCCCTTCGGGCTCCTCTTCGTCATCAGGAACCGCGTCCAGCCCCTTCGTAAGCTGCTCCAGCATCACATCGTCCATCATGATCTGCGAGAAGGCCGTGCCGCCACGGAAGGCCTGGCCCATCATGATATTGGCGCTCACGCCCGTCACAGGATCGACTTCGCCGAACCGCGCAGCATTCAGGACAATCTTGGAGGTCTCCTCGAACGACATCTTGCCCAGCGGTCCAATGTCGTTCTTGTTGATTCCGTAGCGATCAATGGACACGAGACGGCCTGAGCGCGTAATATAGTCGCACAGGATCCCCAGATGCCGGTAGTTCACCGGTGCCTGCTCGAAGATCGGCAGCAACTCATTGATCAGGATAGCGCGCACGGCTTCTAGGCCCAGGATATCCATGACGTCGTGCACATTCGTCGTGTAGAGGCGGCTGGCGTCGACGGCCGGATGATTCATGACCTTGATGTAGTTGGAGCCGTCCGTGTCCAGGATATACTGGGTCAACTCGGCATAGCGCCCCTCCTCGCCCTCCAGCGTGACCTTCTGCTTGTCCTGGCGAAAGGTGACGGCCTTGATCCCAGGGACGCCGCGGATCACGCAACTGTTGAGGATGCGATTCTGGAACTTCTTCAGATTGCTGAAGTCATCCGTGTCCGACGGGCTCTCGTCGATGCGAATGCGCATAATGAGCTTGTCGGCATTGTAATCCGTGTAGGTCGTCTTCACATCGCTATACACCTGCTCAATCACGAAGACGACGTCCGCCATGGAGATGTTCTTGTTGTACATCTCCTCGCGATTGAGCTCCAGTCGTAAGAGCCACTTGCTCAGCTTCCGATTGTTCTTGGGATTCTCGAGCTCAATCTCTTTGTAGAAGGCAACCAGATCCCTGTCCTCGGCCAACACCGTCTCTTCGTCGTCGGGATCCCAGTAGATCGCCACCTTGTTCGTGATGTTGCGGAGCAGCGTGAGCTCCAGATCCTGCTTCAGCTCCCTGGCCTTCTCTTTGGACTGGCGGAACTCGGGCTTCATGTAGATCGTCAAGGAGGACGCCTTGGGATTCTTCGTAACCTTGAGAAGTTCTCGCAAACGAGGAATACCCTGGGTCACATTGTTCTTGCTTGCAACACCCGCCAAGTGGAAGGTGTTTAGGGTCAGCTGGGTCGACGGCTCCCCAATACTCTGCGCCGCCACAATGCCCACCTGCTCGCCCGGCTGCACCCAGGACTTCATATGGGCAATCACAATGAGTTCACAAAGAGCATCAAAGGCGTCCTTCGTGAAACGCTCCTTCACGATGATGTGGTGAGGCGCCAGATAATACCGCAACAGGGCGCACCAGACACGGACATGACCGGCCTTGGTACGCTCGATGAGCTTCGGCAACCGCTCCAACACTTCCGTCGGCGTCAGATCCGTTCTCGAGTCGGGCTTCAGTCCAAAGCGGGTCTTCACGTTGAGAATCAGACGCGCCAGATTCACGGGCGCGTTGATGGCGCCGCTAAAGACGGAATTCTGGAACATATCCTCGATCAGGATCCGCTGGTCCTCCAGCACGTCCTCAAGGAACTTGTCGAGGATCTCTGTCTCATCGGGGCGACTGATGCCGTCATTCAGCACCTCAGACCAATCCACCGTGGTCATGCCGAACTGCTCCCGAATCTGCTGCTTGGTGATCTTGGAATCGAGGGGCAGCGCCTGGCTCTCGAGCTTCGTGGCCATGATGCCGTCCTCACCGTAATAGAACTGCACCACGTTCATGTTGGCGTCACGAACGGTGCCGTCGTGCTGGACCACAAGATCCTCCAACGCCTTGATGAGCTGGCGCTGAATATATCCAGTTTCGGCCGTCTTAACAGCTGTATCAATAAGACCCTCGCGGCCCGACATGGCGTGGAAGAAGAACTCCTGGGGCGTCAAGCCCCGAATAAACGAGGACTCGATGAAGCCGCGGGCCTCCGCACCATCATCGTACTTCTTGTAATGCGGGAGGGTACGATCCGTAAACCCATAGGCAATGCGCTTGTTTTCAATGGACTGCTGGCCCAGGCAGGCAATCATCTGGGCAATGTTAATCCAGTCGCCCTTGGAGCCTGAATTGATCATGGCGACAAGGCGATTCTCAGAGCTCAGGGAGCCCTTGGCGGCATCCGAGGCCTTCTTCGTAGCCTGCTTCAAGAAGCCGAAGGCCTGATCCTCGAACTCCTGCTGGTTCGACTTGCCCGTGTTGTTCTCGAAGATGTCCGAGTGCACCTGGAACTGGATCTCCTCGATCTGCTTCTTGCATTCGGCAATGACCTTCGCAATCTCGCCCTCGGTCTTGTCATCCGCCACTAAGTCCGAAATGCCCACGCTGAATCCGTCCAGCACGAGGTAGTCCTCGACGACGCGCTGGAGCGAGTCGAGGAACATGCTCGTCTCCTTCGGACCATAGTCGTTGTACAGAACATGGACAATGCCCTTGCCTGGGGTCATGTAGACTGTGCCGTCCACCGTGCCCTGCTTGATGTCGCCCTGGACAATCTTCACAAAGTTATCGGGATCATCGGCCTTCTTGTCCTTGTCATATCCCTTGTTGCCCATTGCAATGTTGAGGGGCGGCAGCAGCTGACTGAGCACCTGCTGGCCCGTGAAGCGTCCCTCTGCGCGCGGCACAGGCAGCAGGCCCTCATAGCGCTTGTTCTTCATCATCAAATTCATAAATTCTCGTCGCGTAAATTCATTTCCAGGGCGGGTGAGGCGATAGGAGCCCACCACCGAATCCTGGAAGACACCGATAAGAGGTCGTGCGTGCCTGGGGGTCACGACATTGTGAGGGATCGCGGCAATCTCCTCGAGTTCCGTGGCCGCCTCGTAGCTCTGCGGGACGTGCATATTCATTTCGTCGCCATCAAACGTTTCTACCCTTGCTTTCACAAGGGACTAGACTATATCTTATGCTGCGATATGGTAAACCATATCACAACCGACCCCCATTTAGTCGTTGCACAGCATCCATAACACTCCACTCTGAGTGCTTTAGGACTTGGCTCAGGATTGCCCATTGTTTAATGCTCTCATCTGCATCTCACATCTCTTTGCGTTGTCACGTTCTATCTGATGCCTTGGAATCGGGTAGAAGGCTCGTTATGAAGCGACATGTCGCTTCATAACTCACGTTCTATCTGATGCCTCTGCATTGGATAGTATCTGATTCGGCCATTAGCCGCAGCCCCTCCGTCGTTTCCGACAGAGGTTCGTATCAAAGAGCTTTAGGGGTTTCCCTGAATTTGAGGATCTCGCACCAAGCAACACCTTGCTTCAGTACTAGACGATTATATCCGATGATTCATTGGCGAGATGAACCACGGAAAGCACTTACACTATTTTCCTACGAAGGAGGTGCTTCACCCTTCGCAGTAGTCGCCTGTTGCCAACATTTTTGTATAAGATCTTCCACAAGACAGTCCGAATTGTTGATTAACAACTCATCTATAAATTCACGTGCTTTCTCATAGGCCTCTCCAGGCGATATTGTTTTTCCGCCGAAACAGATTCGTATTTGCTCCTTGTAGCTTGTCATTTCGCTTGTTGTGATGTACACAGCGATAAGCTTGGAAGCAGATGTGATCCTAAGTTTAGTGATGGTTTTGTCTTTGAATTGTGCTATCCGTTCATTCTCCTCGCGAATCGGACATTCCAATTGCTCAGCAAAGTACTGCGCGTCTTTCATAGCCTCTTCAAAGCTCTTGCCGCCCTCCTGACCGAAACATAACCTTTGATCAGTACCATCTTTCATATGAAGATTGACATAAACCAAGGCATAAACCCCATTTCTCCGAATAGGGCGTAACGATACAGAGGCAACAATAGCCTTGTAATGATGTTGAATCGTTGTCTGCGATCTGTGTTTTTCCCTGGAATGACTGAGCACATTCAATCCATTGGGCACAACTGTATTTAGTTGCATAATCCACTTCGCCTCCAACTCATCTAATCGTTCAAGCACATCTGACTCCAGCACTTCTACTGTAAACTCATCACGACCATAGTCCTGAATTGCCTTTGCAAGTGGGGTTCCACTCTTCTTAGCACTGGACACATGATCGCTCCACCTTCCCTTAGGACCATAATTATACGGTGTTTCTTTGCGGTATTTAATATCACTTGTCTGACCTACGTATGATAGCCCCGTCGGCTTACACGTAATCTTATAAATGCTACCGGACATACTATACTGTTAGTATAGATTATCTTTAAGCTCTTACACACTTTTTATCAGCGTTATACGGACGCGTCACCAAGACATTGAGTCGAAAGGTCTTTCCTGGCAACACCTTGACCCTGTGCGCCATCATGGACATCTTGTGCAGAGTCGGCTGACGATTGAAGAGCACGATGTCCCCGTCCAGCAAATGGCGATTCACAACATCCCCGTTGTACAGCACGATCTCCTTCGTGTTCACGTGCTTCAGGGAGATCATGCGGCCATCGGCTCTGACCACCGTCTTGGCGCCCGGCCAGATGTCCGCGCCGTTCTGCACCAGCTTGTATAGCTTGTTGCGATTGTACTGGGTCACGCGCTCAGGGAAGGTCAGATTCGTCGCAATCTCCAGGGGCACCCCCAGTTCGTCGATGGAGAGATTGGGATCGGGTGTAATGACCGAACGAGCGCTAAATTCTACGCGCTTGCCCTGAATGTTGTAGCGAATGCGGCCCTCCTTGGAGCCGATGCGCTGCTGAATAGACTTGAGAGGACGCCCCGACCGCTGGGCCGACGGCGCCACACCAGGAATCGAATTGTCCACCAAGGTCGCCACATGGTACTGGACGACGTTCGTGTACTCGTCAATGATCCCCTTGGGCGAGTTGCGTTCGATCTTGTCCTGGAGCGTCCTGTCGCTCTTGATGATCTCGAAGAGCTTGTGCGTCAGATCGTCCTCGGACCGCGTGTTGTTATCCTGTACCACCGAGGGGCGCATCTGGGGCGGCGGAATCGGTAGGACTGTGCAGATCATCCAGTCGGGCCGGCACCAGAACCGACTGAGGCCCATGAAGTCCACATCCTCGTCCGAGATGCGGCGAAAGAGCCGATGGACGGATTCCACCTCCAGGATCTGCTCCTTGGCCGCGCCTGGCGTATCGCCCTCGAAGAAGGCGCTGATGCTCGCAATCTGCTTCTTTTCGTACTTATAGGGTTGCAGGGCGCCGCAGCCGTCCTCCGTCTCCTGGCCGCAGCGCCCAATGGTGGCGCAGGCCTTCAAGACTTCGTTCCAGCGCGCCTCCTCCTTGCGGAGCGCCAAGGTTGCACGGAGCCCCTTGTCGATCTTCAGCTTGGCGCAGCGAATGCAGACACACTTGAGTACATTCATAATGGTGGGTAGGAACTGGATGAAGTAGACGGGACGAGTCAGGCGGAAATGGCCGAAATGCCCCGGACATCCGTGATTCGTCTGCCCACAGGAACGACAGATCTTGCCGTTGTCCAGAACGCCCATGCGGGGATCGAACAGACCGCCCGTCTTGGGCTCATTTCCTTCGAAGGTGGCGCTGGTGACCACCTCCACGACGGATCGCTTCTCAATCTCATCAGGGGACATGATGCAGAATTGGACGCCGATCACCGTTTCAATATCGGACCGATGCTGATGAAATCCTGACGGCATCTGATTACTCAATAGATTAAAGTCTCTAAACTCCCTTTTTTGAAGAGCCGCAATCAAATTTATAAGAGTTGCAAATGCTTTATGTGCCCTCGACCTAAACAGATGCGACGAAAAGGGGGTCAGGATGGACTATGTCGAAGAGGATCCAGGACTTCACGTCACCTACACCTGGCGCAACTGTCGCCTCGTGCACCGTGAGACGACCCATCGAGGAACTCTTGTAGAACTGGTACACAGGCCCATCTGGGGCCTGAGTTGCTACATGGACGGCGTGATCCAGAGCTGTGAACTCGACGAGGGGCTCTATCACAAAACGTTTGTGGAGGCGGTGCTGTCAAAGGACACCCAGCGGGTCTGTCTCTTTGGGGGTGGCGAAGGCGCCTTGGCCCGAGACGTTCTCACCTATCCGTCTGTGCAGCAGGTCGACATGTACGAATGGGATGCCGACGTGGTTCGTATCTTCCGAGACCATGTGTCACAAGGGGTCTGGTCCAACCCGAAGCTCCGTCTGTTCCACGAGGACGCCTTCCAGATCCGCGGATCCGACAAGCCTCTCGCCTATGATGCGGTCCTTGTCGATCTCTTCGATTTCGATGAAGACTCCTTGAGTGCCTGGATTCCGTTCTTGGAGAACGCTGCGGCTTGGTGCAAAACAACCCTCGGCCTCTATGTGACAACCCAAGCCCCCCTTCCTGGGACAGCCGCTCCCCTTCTTGAACGACTCACGCGTGTTCTGAGAACACTTCGTTTCACCGTGACCCCCCTGTCCGTCTATATCCCCTCGTTCCATGGCTATGCGACGTTCTTGATCGCGAAGAGGACTTAGACCGTTGCGAACCTATAGGTTCGCAACAGCCGCCAGTTTACGCGGACTGTAGTCCGCGTAAACTTTAAGCCTTTAAGTCCCCTAAATTTGATTCCACTGAATCCGAGAACAACGAATAGGAATGGAGGCTCTGCGCATCACACTTCATTGGACCTCGGAGCGCTTAGGCATTTCGGAACTGGAGCTGGTGGAGCTGCTCCAGTATCACTACGGCTTGGGAATGGGTCCTGAGCATGCACAGCTTCAGACCATTCTGTGGGATCTCGAATCTGTCTGCAGAACATGCAGATTTGGAGAGCCGGTTTCAAGGGAGTACGCGCATCCCGTGGATCGTATTGAAGATCTGATGATCACTTTGGAGAGCTGGTAGAATCTGATAGGGAGTAGCATGTTTTTTGTTCAGAGGGCACTGTCTTGAGAACAGGGGTTGCAATAGGTTGAAGAACACCCTTTGCAATACTCGGCGCAACAAAGCAGCCGGCATCCTGTTGGTCTCGAGAACGCCGAAGACGTTCCAGGGCTGACTCCATTTCTCGGGTCGCCTCCGTATTGACAACTCGTTCTGTATAGCGTGTTCCTTGGCCATCGAAGCGTCGGAGGCCACATTTGAAGGTGCTCATTCTACTACATATTCGTGTGTTTTACATTCATTTATATATACGTGGTATCTATAAATGAGTATCTTCCTAACAGGGGCTACCGGCTATGTTGGTAAACACCTCTTGCGAAGTCTACTGCTGCTTACCGACAAACAGATCCGTATCTGCATTCGTGAAAAGAAGGGGGTCTCGGCGAGCGACCGGTTTCAAAAAGAGATTGTAGAACATGGGTTGTTCAAGGGGGTTGAGATCGGCACCCGAATCACAATTGTGAAAAAGGAGGTCGGTGGCCTACAGAGCGGCGACCTGTCGGGCTGTACAGATATTATCCATTGTGCCGCAAATGTAAAATTCAATTCTCCCTTGGATCTTCTGATGAAAGAGAACGTGGAAGCACTGAAAATTCTGCATGCTCTCTGTAAAGAGAAACGGTTCTATCATATCTCTACCTGTTATGTCCATCCTACCAACACACAAGGGATCTATGAATCGAAGAGAATCGAGTCTGGGTTGGAGAAGTCCGATTTTGTCTGCGACTATGCCTATACGAAGTACTTAGCCGAGCAGTATCTATATGAGCAGTCTGGTGTCATTGATATTATACGACTATCCTGCGTGGGAGCTCCTATTGAAGATCTGGCGCCTATGCGGGGCGGGGCCCACTTAGGTATTTTAGAATTGCTAGAGAGTTCAAAACTTCCCGATCTCTGGATTTCAGAGAATTTACAATTTAGTGTAGTCCCTGTGGATGTTCTTTGCAATGGGATCATTCATCGAATTAGCAGATCCCATGATGGAATTGAGATTGTTCAGTATGCCGCCCCTGCAACTAGCAAAACATATAATATTAGTGTAAATACTATCACGCAACAAAAAACGTATTCTACAAAACTATGGTCAGGAATGCCATATGCCCATTTTTTAGCATGGATGGGTATTTTCTATTGGTTTACACCGTCAATCCTTAAACGTATTACTGATGCAAGCGATGTTATATCGTATGTGAAAACGAATCAAACATTTGATTCAGATATTGTGCTACCAGAACTAACACCTGAAGAATACACGCAGAAAACGCTTGCCTATGTGAGCCGTCTTGTTAAAACAAAAAATACTATTCTGGATTGGTTTCTGTATCTGTTTTCGCATCTGAAGTCGTTTCTTGTTTGGATGTTTGATTCACTGATTGAGGAGTAGCTGATTTTACTGGCTTAATTAGATTCTTTATGGTATGAAACCCAATATTAGCAGCGAGATATCCAATTAAAAATAGAAGTATCGAATGAATAAATCCCTTTGCAGAAAAATCGCATGTATACCATATGATACCGCTCATTAGCGCAATTAAAAAGACTCTACTACATGTTTTATATACGCTTGTTTCTTCAGGAAATACGCTATCTTCCGCACGCATAATTCCCCCAATTAATGCGATAAAGAAACCCCGTTGGAATACATCTGGCCAGCTTGTAAATATAAATTTATCATAATTTACCAGTGTTGTTATGATTGGTATGGGTATGCATGCTTTCCAGAAATCACAGTCAATCTTTCCAACTGACCAATAAATGAGAATTACAATTAAAAAAAATGCAGACGTTGTCGGATTTTGAATAAATAATATAGTCATTAAACACACCATAATAACCTTTATAAGTTCATCATAAACAGGCGATAATGTAATATTATTATCGTGTACATCATCATATAGTTTATGAACACCTCCCGCTAATAATGCAATTATATGTTCCATTAGAACAGGCTCTACTAGACTGTATCAACGCGAATCTAAAATTTGAGCACATGCACTGCTGTACAGCACTACACCATGCCGTTCCTACGAACCAAGAATTATCAGACCTTTGAAGTGGTGGATGAATCCACCTATGAAATCGTGCACACCTTTGAAGGAGCCGGCAATGCAGCAAAAGCATTGCCTAGCGACGATGTGGAACTCGACCCGTCAGGCAGCCTTGTTCTAAAAAGCCGTGCCCCTCACCCCCCTTTGGCCGGATATCTGGAACTGAATAGCAAGACGACCTTCGGCCACACCAAATCAGGTCTCCCACTCTATCTCTTTGCCCCCCTGAACCCTGCCTATCCGTCGTTCATTGTCGGATCCAAAGAGAAGGATCGGAGCCAGAAGCGCGTGGCGATCATAGAGTTCCTGGAGTGGACCGAGAATCTGCCTCGGGGATCTCTCAAACAACTCCTAGGAGTTGCCGGAACTCTGGAGGCCGAAGAAGAGGCCCTCTTGTGGAACGCCTGTCCCTATAAGAATCTGAAGGACGGCCTGGCCATTCTGGAAGACGACTGTCCTTCGAGAACACAACTGACAGGGGTCACCTTCAATATCGATCCAGAGGGATGCAGGGACATCGACGACTGTATCACGATGGCCGGTGATGCCGAAGGCACCGCTCTCACCATCACCATTGCCGATGTGGCCAGTTGCGTAGAAGAGATGGGGGCCGTCGATCTCATGGCGGCCCAGCAGGGGCAGACATTGTACCGCGACGGCATGGCCATTCGGCCCATGTTGCCCCCGTTCTATTCGGAGGACCAGTGTTCTCTTGTCGCGGGTCAAACAAGGCGCGGTGTTTCCTTGACATTCCGTTTCAACCAGGATCTCGTTCTTCAAGGGCCGATTACCTGGTCCGAGTCGTTGATCACGAATCAGACCAGTTATAGTTATGAGACCTTTACAACATCAGAGCATGCGCCTCTGTTGGGGACACTTGTGTCCGCTCTAGAGAATGAGACGATTGAGGATCCCTCTCAGGATGCCCAGAGGCATGGCTCTCCACCGCTAAAGGCGGTGGAGAGCGACCCCCATATCTGGATCCAAGCCCTCATGCTCCGCTACAACAAAGAGGCCGCCAAACGTCTTCTGGAGGCCGGCGTAGGAATCCTGAGGACGCATGAAGCCCCCGATCTCAAACGGCTCGAAAAATACATCGCCATGGACGAATCCCTCGCCAAGTTAGCGCATTCGGCCGCCTCGTACACTCTGATCGGAAGTAAGCCGGCCTATACCCATTGGGGCATCGGCACGGAGGCCTATTGTCACGCCACATCCCCTATCCGTCGCTATGCCGATCTGGCCAATCAACGCATTCTCAAGCAGCTCATTCGAGGGAATCGAGAGGGGCTCTTTGTGTCAGTACCGGTCTCTGATCTCAATCAGCGATTCAAGATAAGCAAAGGCTATGAGCGAGACAGAGTCTTGTTGCAGGTGCTCCTCGGGTCTGGAGCCCGTGAATTTGATGCACGGATTCTGGATCTGGTTGAAACAGACGACTCATTAAAAATAAGTATATGGATAGAGGAGTGGTCGCAGAGGGTCAAGTACAGAGTGAAGACATTTGAGAAAACGGAAAGAGGGTACAGAATCGGGTCGGTCGATGAAACGGAGGTCCAGGAGGTTGCAGAAGGGGATCAGGTGCGCATTCGCTGTGGACTGAATCTAGGGGCGAGGCGGTGGAAGGAGCGCCTTGTTCTTCAGATTCTAGAGTATCATTCATATCCATAAGTAGAATGATACTCGGATGGTACTGTTAAATACGCGCGACCTCGCGCGTATTTAACACTAGTATCGGAGTATCATTCTAGCCCATAAGTAGAATGATACTCCGATGGTACCGTTAAATACGCGCGACCTCGCGCGTATTTAACACTAGTATCGGAGTATCATTCTAGCCCATAAGTAGAATGATACTCCGATGGTACCTATTTTTGTCCTCATGGGTATTTTTATTATCGGCAACCTATCCTCTTCATAAACAAAATACGTACCCTCTTCAGCTGTTCTGTTTGCTAGGACTCGTAGGAATTCCCTATATGGCCCTGACAGAACCTATTCTAAAGCTGATTTTTCTTATCCTTGCACATCTACTCCCGTTTCTATGGCTCCCCGCCCTTATCAATCGGCAGGGAATCCTATTTGCCCTCTTTATAATCCTAGTCTATGTGCTCATTATGACGTCCATGCATAAAAATATACCAGGACTCTATTATGAAAAACTTACTAGACATCATACCACAACCTATGCATTTTTTCAAGAACTCCTAGGCTTTCAGATACAGTGAATCAGGCTGCACTACGCCGCGTACCAGCCGAGACCGCAGAGCCGTTATTTTTTCCACCTGGTCCGCGTGTTCGCAGAAGGTCGCCAGGCTCAGCCACTCATCCAACACATTGGCCAGCTTCAGCAAGCCCCGCACAAAGTTCCCTTCGAAGACGCCGTATTCCGCACACAGAGACGCAATGTGCACATCAACTTCCGTGAGCCACCTGTAAATCGGCTCCGTCCACTGCAGCGTAATGTTCCAGTCATCCTCGGACTTCATAGATCCGCACTTGTATTCGAGCATTCCCAGCCGGTTCGCCTCGCCGTTCAAGAACTCTAATACAGGCACAATATCCCCTGGAATGTCGAGACTCGACGGCTTCAGGTACAGCTCCTTGTTAAAGTCCTCCAAGAACACGGAAAGGAGTGTGGCGAGGGACTCGGCGTTCAGGGCATGCGCTGCCTTGCTCAAGAACAGCTCCGTCAGGAGGATCGGATGGGCCTCGTTGATCTCCGTGGCGAGGATCCCTCGGAGCGTCAGGTCGTCGGCTGACAGCTCCTTTACGTCCTTGGCCTCGTCCTTTAAGTACCCTGTTTGGCGCAGAAAGGCCACGGGAGTTCGGAGCTGGTTCGCGTGTTGGGTCAGGGAGGTGCCGCACGCATGGGCCCTCTCCAGCTCCTTTTCGTTCTGCCGGAGGGCATGGTAGTTGTGGAGGGCCGATTGAAAGCTCTGCGAATCATTCGTGGCCATCCACTTGCTGAGCTCCTGCTGCGCGCGCTTCCACCGGTTGCCCTGGGCGTCTTTGACGGCCTGTTCCAATGCAATCTTCAGTTCGCACTTGGCGACAAGCTCATCGCTGAGCTTATCGCGAATGGTGATGCGCGCCTTCTGCAGAGCGATTACCTCCTGGTCGTTCAGTGCAATCTCGCCCAAACGCTGCTGGTACCAGTAGCTCTGCTCCATGATTCGGAGCCAACCTACGTTATTCGCATTCAGCGTCTTCAGCAGGAAATCGTATGAGAAGTCCATCTTGCTGCTGACCTGCTGCCGGCGCCCCTTCATCATCTCTTTCAGTTCATAGGGGCCCACCGGCTCGCGGTCGGGCAGATAGACCACGAGCCCCTTGTCATCCTTGCCGCGGCGCCCCGCACGCCCCGCCATCTGAATATATTCGTCCGTGCGAAGAGTGCGCAAACGGTTCACATCGGAGTCGAACTTCTTGAAGCCCGTGAAGACGACCGTCTTGGTCGGCATGTTAATGCCGACCGCGAAGGTCTCCGTGGCGAAGAGGACTTTGATGAGCCCCTTGCCGAACAGGATCTCCACGATCTCTTTCAGCAGAGGGATCAGGCCGGAATGGTGATAGGCGATGCCCTTCACGAGGAGAGATTTGAGCTCGTGGTACTGGGGCAAAGTCTCCAGCGAACTCTTAAAGGGATGCAAGTGGCTCGCCATGATGTGGTGGACTTCGGCGGCCTGGGCGCCGTCCAGGAAGGAGTGGCTAATCTTGCCGGCGTTCTCTTCGCAGCCCTTGCGGCTGAAGGTGAAGACGAGTGCCGGCAAGAGATGCTGGTGGCGGAAGAGATCGAGGCAGTGATTGAGCTGGTGCTGGAAGGACTTGGGGCGGACTTTGCCCTCCACGGCGCCCTTTTCACCTGTGACGACCTTGTTGTGCACCTTCTCCTTGAACTTCTCGTGGCCGTGCCGAATGGCTTCAATCGACTCCAGGTAGGTCTTATAGGTTTTGTCGTGGAAGACCTCATCGGGGCTCAGAATGACCTGGAACTCGTCGGTGACGGGATCCAGGACCGTGTGAGTGAGAGGCACGATACGGTGATTCGTTTGAATGAGATGCAGCGGGATGTGCTTCAGGGCTCCGAGCCATTGGGCAAAGGGCGTCGGGTTTCCGATCGTGGCCGAGAGCCCGATGATCTGTACGGTCGGCGGCAGGAGAATGAAACACTCTTCCCAGACCTTGCCGCGATCCGGGTCGTTGATGTAGTGACATTCGTCGAATACCACCAGTCCAAGGTTCTCGAGCGACAGGGAGGCCGTGAGACCGAGAGACTGTGTCTTGGAGCCGGTCTTGTAGAGCAGATTGCGAAGAATCTCGGTGGTCATGACGAGAATCTGGGCGTC
>Ga0187843_10000585_pt1 | contig 25285 bp, 28 predicted proteins | sample SpaLakP09_SKY_43_FD_134516 | JGI IMG/M metagenome (GOLD analysis project Ga0187843, IMG submission 134516) | Oligotrophic lake water microbial communities from Sparkling Lake, Wisconsin, USA - SP09_SKY_43 | ecosystem: Environmental > Aquatic > Freshwater > Lake | place: USA: Sparkling Lake...
ACCGCGATCAGCATGGTGGCGTACATGAAGAACAGCTGGCTGGTCACCGGCATGCCGGTGACCAGCCAGCTGTTCTTCATGTACGCCACCATGCTGATCGCGGTGCCGACCGGCGTGAAAGTGTTCAACTGGATCGCCACCATGTGGCGCGGTTCGATGACCTTCGAAACCCCGATGCTGTTCTCGGTCGGCTTCATCTTCGTGTTCACCATGGGCGGCTTCACCGGCCTGATCCTGGCGGTCACGCCGATCGACATCCAGCTGCAGGATACCTATTACGTCGTGGCCCACTTCCACTATGTGCTGGTGGCGGGTTCCCTGTTCGCGCTGTTCGCGGGCTTCTACTACTGGGCGCCGAAGTGGACCGGCCACATGTACAACGAATTCCGCGGCAAGATGCACTTCTGGCTGTCGCTGATCACCTTCAACATCACCTTCTTCCCGATGCACTTCCTGGGACTGGCCGGCATGCCGCGTCGCTATGCCGACTACCCGGCCGTGTTCACCGACTTCAACGCCATCGCAACCATCGGCGCCTTCGGTTTCGGCCTGTCGCAAGTGTACTTCCTGTTCTTCGTGGTGCTGCCATGCATCCGCGGCGGCCAGAAGGCAGCCGACAAGCCATGGGATGGCGCGGAAGGCCTGGAATGGACCGTGCCTAGCCCGGCCCCGTTCCACACCTTTGAAACGCCGCCGACAGTCAAGTAATGCACGGGGCGCGCGCCTGCCGGTGCGCGCCCTTTGAAACAGCAAGTGAGTACCATGTCAGATCCTAAGAAACCGAACAATCTCAAGACCGGCCTGATCATCGGCGGACTTGCCGTGTTCTTTTTCGCCATGGTGTTCATCAAGCGTATCTGGATGTAATGTGGTGAACAAGGTATTGAACCGCAGGATGCTGGGCAAGCTGGTCGTCATTGCCGTGCTGATGTTCGGCTTTGGCTACGCCCTGGTCCCGGTGTACAAGCAGATGTGCGAAGTACTGGGAATTAATGTATTGACCCAGGCCGACGGCATGGCGACGTACGACAAGAACACGCAAGTGGACAAGTCGCGCACCATCACCGTCGAACTCGATGGCAATGCGCAGGGCCCGTGGCGCTTCCGCCCGACCACGCGCAGTATCGAGGTGCACCCTGGCGAGTTGAATACGGTCATGTATGAAGTGGTCAACACCCAGAACCGCGAAGTGCAGGCCCAGGCCATACCGAGCTATGCACCGCAGTCGGCAACACCGCATTTCAAGAAGGTGGAATGTTTCTGCTTCAAGCAGCAGACCATGAAGCCGCGTGAAGCAAGGCAGATGCCGGTCGTGTTCTTCATCGATCCGGCCCTGCCGCGCGAAGTGAAGACGATCACGCTGTCGTACACGTTTTTCGAAATTGCAGGCACCCAGAAGGTCGCCAGTGAGTGAACTGAAGAAAGCGAGCGAACGGAAAGCATCCTTCGGCGCCACGATGAAGGCGGTGTTCTGGTCGTTTTTCGGCATCCGCAAGCGCAGTGATTACGAAAAGGATTCGGCCAGCCTCAATCCGGTCCACGTGATCATCGCGGCCCTGATCGGCGTGGCGGTGTTTATCGGCGTGCTGGTGATGCTGGTGAAGGTGGCGGTGTCGCAGTAGCAGTAGCAGTACAGAATTCGCAGCAAAATTTTAAGCAGTACACAAATCACCGCATACAGTTTTTAGGAGATGAAGATGAGTTCACCACACGCAGGCGCACCGTATTATTTCGTGCCCGGTCCATCCAAATGGCCATTGGCAGCCGGCATGTCCCTGCTGGTCACCATGATCGGTGCTTCGGGCTGGGTCAATGGCGCAGCCTGGGGTCCGGCCATGAACATCGCCGGCATCCTGGCCGCCATCGTGGTGCTGTATTTCTGGTTCGGCGACGCCATCGGCGAATCCGAGTCGGGCAAGTACAACCACCGCATCGACCTGTCCTTCCGCTGGTCCATGAGCTGGTTCATTTTCTCCGAAGTCATGTTCTTCGGCGCTTTCTTCGGCGCCCTGTTCTATGCCCGTTCGATCAGCCTGCCATGGCTTGGCGACCTGGACCACAAGATGATCTGGCCTGATTTCGCTGCGCACTGGGGCAATACCCCGGCCGGCACCATCGATGCCTTCCAGACCATGGGTCCGTTCCCGATTCCGACCATCAATACCGCACTGCTGCTGACTTCGGGCGTAACGCTGACCATCGCCCACCACGCACTGCGCGCCGGCCACCGTGCCAAGACCGCCTTCTGGCTGTTCGCCACCGTGCTGCTGGGCGCCATCTTCATGGGCTTCCAGGCTTACGAATACATGCACGCTTACAGCGAACTGAACCTGAAGCTGACCTCGGGCATCTACGGTTCGACCTTCTTCATGCTGACCGGCTTCCACGGCTTCCACGTCACGCTCGGCGCGATCATGCTGTCGGTGGTGCTGTACCGTGTCATGAAGGGCCACTTCACCCCGGAACACCACTTCGGTTTCGAAGGCGCGGCCTGGTACTGGCACTTCGTCGACGTGGTCTGGCTCGGCCTGTACATCGTCGTCTACTGGCTGTAAGGCGGGGAGGGGCAGCCCTCTCTTGCTTCAAGAATAAAAAAACCGGGGACAGGCCACCATGCGGTGGGCTGTCCCCGGTTTTTTGGCGAGAAGAAACTAGCGAATGCCGGTCGGCTGGATCCAGCCCATGTAGTACGAGGCCAGCAGGATCAGGAACAGGGTGATCGACAAGCCCACGCGCATGGCCAGCGCATTGACGGTACGGTTGCTTCTTCCCTTGTCGCGCATCAGGAAAAACAGGGCGAAGCCCAGGCAGGCGATGATGAGCAGGAACGCGACCCCGACGAGATAATTCATGATGTACACAGTTTGATGAGTAAGGCACCATTGTAATGCGTATCCGCTTCCGGTTTCGGGCAATTCCCTTCGTGGCAACGGTGCTGCTGGTTGCGCTCGGGGTGTCGCTGGGCCAGTGGCAGGACCGCCGCGCGGCGGAAAAAACCGCGCTCCAGGACAAGCTGGCCGCGCGCGGCGCCGCCGCCCCGCTGGTGATCGGCCCGGCCTTGCTGGCGGCCGGGCAGGTGGAATACCGCCCGGTCACGGTGGCGGGCGAATTCCTCAGCGGCTGGCCCATGTTCCTCGACAACCGTCCGCTGGCGGGCAAGACCGGTTTCTACCTGGTCATGCCGTTCAAGATTGCCGGCTCGGACACCCATGTGCTGGTGGCGCGCGGCTGGCTGCCGCGCTACACGGGCGAGCACGACCGCCTGCCGGACTTCGACACCCCGGCCGGCACCGTCATCGTGAGCGGGGTGGCCAAGGCCAGCCTGGGCCGCGTGATGCAGCTGGGCCAGCCGGCCGCGGTCAAGCCGAACGCGATCTTGCAAAATATCGAGCCGCAGCAGTTTGCCCAGGCCGGCAAGCTGGCGGTGCAACCGTTTTTCATCGAGCAGACCGGCCCCGTGCTGGCCGGCGACAAGCTGGTGCGCGACTGGCCGGCGCCCGCGCTGGGCGTCGACAAGCACAAGGGCTACGCCTTCCAATGGTATGCGCTGGCGCTCATGGCGCTTCTCTTTTTCGTTTTGACAGGATTTCGACGTGGAACAAACTAAACCGACCGAGGTGCAGCGCAAGGGGCGCTGGAAATTGCTGGCCGTGGTGGCCGTGTGCGCCGCGCCCATGATTTTTTCCTACCTGACGTATTACGTCATCAAGCCGACCGGCCGCACCAATTACGGCGACCTGATCGACCCGCGCCAGCACCCCATGCCCAAGTTGGGCGCCAGCGCGCTCGACGGCAAGCCGGCCGAGCTCGATGCCTACAAGGGCAAATGGATCATGCTGCAAGTGGCGCCCGGCGATTGCCAGCAGGCATGCAAGGACCAGCTGGTCGCCATGCGCCAGCTGCGCCTGATGCAGGGCAAGGGCATGGAGCGCATCGAACGCGTGTGGCTGGTGACCGACAACACCCCGCTCGACACCATGCTCATGAAAGTGATCGACGGCACCCACATGCTGCGCGTGGCGCCGGCCGCCGTGAACGCCTGGCTGCCGGTGCAGCAGGGCGGCGCCGTGTCCGACCACATGTACCTGATCGACCCGCTGGGCAACCTGATGATGCGTTTCCCCAAGGATGCCGACCACAACAAGGTGAAGAAGGATATCGCCAAGCTGCTCAAAGCGTCCGCGATCGGCTAAGCGATGCATTTGTCTTCCCTTGCCCAGCTCGTCCTGTCCGGCCTGCTGGCGGCGATCCTGCCGCTGGCCATGGTGTGGATGTCGTCCGACCCCAACAAGTTCCGCAAGCTGGTCTGGCTGACCGCCTTCCTGACCTTCGACCTGATCGTGTTCGGCGCCTTCACGCGCCTGACCGATTCGGGCCTGGGCTGCCCGGACTGGCCGGGTTGCTACGGCGCGGCCAATCCCTTCATCGCGCATGAACAGATCGCCGCGGCCGAAGCGCTGATGCCGACCGGCCCCGTGACCGTGGTCAAGGCCTGGATCGAAATGATCCACCGCTACCTGGCCATGGGCGTGGGTTTCCTGATCATGTCCTTGTTGGGCACGGCGCTGCTGCAATGGAAAAAATCGAAGGCGCCGCAATGTCATCCGCTGCTGCCGGCGATCCTGTTTGTCGCCGTCTGCGTGCAGGGCGCGTTCGGCGCCTGGACCGTGACGCTCAAGCTGCAGCCGGTCATCGTCACCATCCACCTGATCCTGGGCATGACCCTGTTCGCGCTGCTGTGCTGGACCGGCGCGCGCCAGGACCGGGCCCTGGCCGCGCCCGTGGTGCTGGACAATCCACCGCGCAAGCTGGCCATGGCCGCGCTGGTGGTGCTGTTCATCCAGATTGCCCTGGGCGGCTGGGTCAGCACCAATTACGCCACGCTGGCCTGCCCTGATTTCCCGATGTGCCATGGCAAGCTGGTGCCGGACATGGACTTCGAACACGGCTTTACCCTGTGGCGCGAGCTGGGCAAGACGGCGGCCGGCCACTACCTGCCGTTTTCGGCCCTGACCGCGATCCACTGGGTGCACCGCAACTTCGCCTTCGTCGTGCTGGCCGTGCTGGGCTTGCTGGCCTGGCGCGCCTGGCCGCAAGCCGGCCTGCGCAAGCAGGCGCGCGCGCTGGTTGCCGTGCTGGCCGTGCAGGCCCTGAGCGGCATCGCCACCGTCTTCTTCAGCTTCCCGCTCACCATCGCCGTGCTGCACAACGCGGGCGCCGCCCTGCTGGTGCTGCTGGTGACCATGTTAAACTACCAAATACAGTACCGGGCACGAACTCTCTCATGACAACCCAGACCGCAATACAGAAACCGGGCAACCGCATCGCCCAATACTGGGCGCTGACCAAACCGCGCGTCACCCAGCTGGCCGTATTTTGCGCCGTGATCGGCATGTTCCTCGCCACCGACGAATTGCCGCCGTGGCGCATCGTGCTCGCCGCCACGCTCGGCATCTGGCTGCTGGCCGGCGCCGCGTTCGCCGTCAACTGCCTGCTCGAAGCCGAGATCGACGCCCGCATGGCGCGCACCGCGCGCCGCGCCAGCGCCACGGGCGAGCTCACCAAAAACCAGACCATCGTGTTCTCGTCCATCATCGGCGGGGCCGGCATGGCCATCCTGTACTTCCTGGTGAACCCGCTGACCATGTGGCTGACCTTCGTCACCTTCGTCGGCTACGCGGTCATCTACACCATGATCCTGAAGCCGGCCACGCCGCAGAACATCGTCATCGGCGGCCTGTCGGGCGCCATGCCGCCGGCGCTGGGCTGGGCCGCGGTGGCCAACGACTTGCCGATGCAAGCCTGGCTGCTGGTGCTGATCATTTTTGTCTGGACCCCGCCGCACTTCTGGGCGCTGGCCATGTACCGCCGCGACGACTATGCCCGTTCCGGCCTGCCGATGCTGCCGGTCACGCACGGCATGAACTTCACCGGCTACCACGTGTGGCTGTACTCGATCGCGCTGGCGGCCACCACGCTGCTACCCTACGCGGTGCGCATGAGCGGCCTGATCTACCTGGTCTCGGCCGTGGCCCTGAACGTGGTCTTCATGTGGCACAGCTGGCAGGTGCACAGGCATTACTCCGACAAAGTGGCGCGCAGCGCCTTCACCTGGTCGATCATCTACCTGTCGCTGCTGTTTGCAGCGCTGCTGGTGGACCACTACATCAAGCTCTGATGAAAAAAATCCTCGCCCTGTGCGCGCTGGCCCTGGTGCTGGCCGCGTGCGACAAACTGTCCACCAAGCCGGTCGTTTTCAGCAGCGTCGACCTGACCGGCGCCGACTACGCCAAGGACTTCAAGCTGACCGACCACACGGGCAAGCCGCGCAGCATGGCCGACTTCAAGGGCAAGGTGGTGTTCCTGTTCTTCGGCTTCACGCAATGCCCCGACGTGTGCCCGACCACGATGACCGAACTGGCCGCCGTGATGAAGGAACTGGGGCCGAAGGCCGAGCAGGTGCAAGTGCTGTTCGTGACGGTGGACCCGGAGCGCGACACCCAGGAACTGCTGTCGCAATACGTGCCGGCCTTCCATCCGGCGTTTCTCGGCCTGCGCGGCGACGCGGCGGCGACCGCGGCCACGGCCAGGGAATTCAAGGTGTTTTACGCCAAGGTGGCGGGCAGCACGCCCGAGAGCTACTCGATGGACCATACCGCAGCGAGCTATGTGTTCGACCGCAACGGCAAGATACGCCTGTACGTGCGGCCCGACCAGAGCATCGCCCAGATCACCCAAGACATCAAACAACTGCTGGACTGACCCATGCACACAAACAGCAGTAAAAATTATGCCAAGTTCGGCGCGATTGCACTGCTGGTCATCGGCTGCCTGTATGTCCTGAGGCCCTTCCTGGCCGCGATCCTGTTCGCGGCTTGCGTGGTGATTTCCTCCTGGCCGCTGTACCTGTTTGTGCTGGCGCGCATGAAAGGCCGGCGCACCCTGGCCGCGCTGACCCTGACACTGAGCCTGACGCTGCTGGTGATCGTGCCGATCGCCCTGGTGGCCTACAACCTGGCCGACGACGTGGGCCGCTTCTACGAACAAATCAAGCTGGCGGTGGTGACGGGGCACGTCGAACCGCCGGCCTGGCTGCGCACCTTGCCCATGGTCGGCGAATCGCTGGACAACTACGTGCGCAACCTGGTGTCGAGCCGCGAACAGATGATGGAGCTGGCCAAGCGCATGCTGGAACCGGCGCGCCACTACCTGCTGGGCGGCGGCATCGTCCTGGGCGTGGGCGTGGCGCAAATGAGCCTGGCCGCCTTCGTCAGTTTTTTCCTGTACCGCGACGGCCTGACCCTGGTGCGTGCGATCTCGGTGGCCATGGACCGCATCATCGGCGAAAGTGCGCCACGCGTGGCCAAGACGGTCAGCCTGACGGTGCGCGGCGTCATGTACGGCATCCTGGGCACGGCGCTGGCGCAGGCGCTGGTGGCCGCGCTCGGTCTTGCTATCGCCGGCGTGCCGGGTGTGCTGCTGCTCGGTTTCGGCACCTTCGTGCTGTCGCTGGTGCCGGTGGGCCCGCCGCTGATCTGGGGCGGCGCCACGATCTGGCTGTTCAACCAGGGCCAGGTCGGCTGGGCCATCTTCATGCTTGTGTGGGGGGTGTTCCTGATCAGCGGGGTCGACAATATCGTCAAGCCCTACCTGATCAGCCGGGGCAGCAGCTTGCCCTTCCTGCTGGTGCTGCTGGGCGTACTGGGTGGCGTGCTCGCCTTCGGCTTCGTCGGCCTGTTCATCGGCCCGGTGCTGCTGGCGGTGGGCTACTCGCTGATCCGCGAATGGACCGGCATCGAACCGGTCGTCGTCACCACCACGGCCAAGTCCTAGACTGATTTCTCAGTCCTGGACTTATTTCTTCTTTACAGGGGACTGTCCCAGGTTTTGGGGCAACAAGTTGCCCCGAAACCTGGGACAGTCCCCAATGGGAAGGGCGTGAACAGGATCAGTCCTGGTCGTCGATGTCGCTGCCGCGGCGCGATTGGGGGATGACTTTCACCAGGACGATGCGCGGGCCGTTCATTTTCTTGACCACGATGTCGAAGCGGGGGAATTCGATCTTCTGCCCTTGCTTGGGGATGTCGCCCAGCTTGACCATGATCAGGCCACCCACCGATTCCACTTCGTCCAGCCCCAGCGTTTCATTGTCGATGTCCAGGCCCAGGATGCGCTCGAGCGAGAAGATCGGCAGGCTGGCCTTGCCCACCAGGGTGCCGTCCGGCTGGCGCAGCCAGTCGTTTTCGTTGAGCCGGAATTCGTCGCGGATTTCTCCGACCATGGCGCCCAGTAAATTGTCGAGCGTGATGAAGCCGACCGGGCGCTTGCCCTTTTCGCCGATCAGGGCGAAGTGCGGCGCGCCGTCGCGAAAGCGGCGGAACATGGTTTGCGCCGGGGTGCGCGCCGACATGGTTTCCACCGGCCGCAAGTAGGCGTTCAGGTCGGTGATGGCCTTGCCCGCCTGCTGCGCGAAAAACAAGTCCTTCAGGTGGATCACGCCCAGCACGTCTTCGCCGTTGGCGTCGAAATAGGGGTAGCGCGAAAACCGGTTGCGCACCACCGTCTGCAGGTTTTCTTCCAGCGTCTTGTTGGCGTGCAGGGCGATGACTTCATTGATCGGGCGCATCAGCTCGGACACCGACAGCAGGCTGAAGTCGAGCGACTGGGCCAGGATGTGGCGCTCGTCGCGCGTGAATTTTTCGCCCGGCTGGCTGGTGCGCAGGATCAGCTTCAGTTCTTCGGTCGAGTAGTGGGCGTCGTGGCCGCCCGCACCGGACAGGCCCGCCAGGCGCAGCACGGCGTTGGCGCTGCCGTTCAGGACATAGATGGCCGGGTACATGGCCCAGTAGAAGACATACAGCGCCGGCGCGGTCCACAGGCCCACCACTTCCGGGCTGCGGATGGCCAGCGACTTGGGCGCCAGTTCGCCCACCACGATGTGCAGGAAGGAGATGACGCTGAAGGCGACGATGAAGGAAATCGTGTGCAGCAGTTTCTCGGAATGGATGCCCAGCACCTGGAACAGCGGTTCGAGCAGGCTGGCAAAGGCCGGTTCGCCCACCCAGCCCAAACCCAGCGAGGCCAGCGTGATGCCCAGCTGGCAGGCCGACAGGTAGGCGTCGAGCTGGCCGTGCACCTTGCCCAGGATGCGGCCGCGCCAGCCCTGGCTTTTCGCGATCGCGCGCACCCGGGTCTTGCGCAGGGAAACAATGCCAAACTCGGCGGCAACGAAAAATCCGTTCAGGACGACCAGGAACAGGGCGAGTACGACGAGAAAGGCATTTTGCATATAAAAAAGGGGTGTTCTTCGATTGGCTCAGTACGCCGGAATGCGCATTGTACCTTTCATGGCGAATTGAACACACCTTGATGCACCGAGGAAAGGATCGCCTCGACCGCCGGGTGCTTGATCTTGCGCTCGTTCGAGATCGCGTAGACCTGTTCGCGCACCTGGGGCACATTGCCCACCAGGACGGCGCCGAATTGCTCTTCGAGGTCGGAAGCGAGCGCCGCCGGCGCGAAAAACAGGCCGGCGCCACGCCGCCCGAAGGTGTTCAGCAGGGCGTTGTCCTCGAATTCGCCCACCACGTCGGGCCGCACATTGTGCAGCTCGAACCATTGGTCGATGCGCCCGCGCAGGGCGTTGTTGCGGGTCGGCAGCAGGAAAGGGGCGCCGTCGATGCTGCCCGGGAAGCCGTCCGCATAGATGGCGGCCAGCGCCGGGGCGCCGACGACGATGGTGGCGCTTTCGTACAGCATATGGCTGAACACGCGCAAGGTGGTGCCGGAGCGCACCTCGCGGTCGGTCAGCACCACGTCCAGCTTGTGCAGCGCCAGGTCGGCCAGCAAGGCTTCGAACTGGTCTTCGTAGCAAACCAGGCGCACCGGCTTGTCCAGGTGCAGGGTCGCTTCCAGCAGGCGGAAGGCGGTCAGCTTGGGCAGGGAATCGGAAATGCCCACGGTCAGGCGCGTCTTGCCGCTGTCGGTCTCGCCCAGCGCTTCCTGCAGTTGCTCCCCGAGCAGGAAGATCTGGTCGGCATAGGCCAGCGCCAGGCGCCCGGCCTCGGTCAGGGCCAGGGTGCGTCCCTGGGCCATGAACAGGGCCTTGCCCATGGCTTGCTCGAGCTGGGCCAGCTGGGTGCTCACGGTTTGCACGGCCAGCCCCAGCCGTTCGGCGGCGCGCGTGACGCCGCCTTCCTTGGCCACCACCCAGAAATAATAGAGATGCCTGAAATTGAGCCCGGTATTTTTCATTGTTCTGTTTTTCGGAAGTAATTCTCTCATTATCTCCTATTTTTAAATTGAACATCGGGGGCTACACTAGCATCCACGAATTGTTAACAATGAAAGGGAAACAAGATATGAAGCATTTCACCTGGTCCTTCGTGGTCACCGCCGTCTGCCTGGTACTGGCGGGCTGGTGGGGCTTCGAACACGGCGGCCTGACAGCCATGCTGACGGCGCTCGGCATCTGCGCCATCCTGGCGGTCATGGAAGTGTCGCTGTCCTTCGACAATGCCGTGGTCAACGCCTCGGTCCTGAAAAACTGGGACGAATTCTGGCAAAAGCTGTTCCTGGGCGTGGGCATCATCATTGCCGTGTTCGGCATGCGCCTGGTATTCCCGCTGGTGATCGTGGCCGTGGCCGCGGACCTGGGCATGGGCGAAGTGTGGAACCTGGCGATCAATGATCCGAAGGCGTTCTCTACCCACCTGACCAACCACCATGCGGAAGTGGCGGCCTTCGGCGGCATGTTCCTGTTGCTGGTTTTCCTGAACTTCCTGCTCGACGATGAGAAGGAAATGCACTGGCTGGGCCATATCGAGGAAAAGCTCGGTTCCCTGGGCAAGGTATCCTCGATCGCCGTCATGATTTCGCTCGCCACCCTGATGGGCGCGATGACCCTGGTCGAAGAAGGCCAGAAACTGATCGTGCTGATGGCCGGCCTGTGGGGCATCCTGATCTACGTCGGCGTCGACATGCTGTCCTCGCTGCTGGAAAAGTCGGAAGAAGATGGCAGCAATGTGGGCGACATGGTCAAGCGCGGCGGTATCGGCGGCTTCCTGTACCTGGAAGTGCTGGACGCATCGTTCTCCTTCGACGGCGTGATCGGCGCGTTCGCGATCACCAATGACGTGGTTATCATCATGCTGGGCCTGGCGATCGGCGCGATGTTCGTCCGTTCCATGACGGTGTTCCTGGTGAAAAAAGGCACGCTCGACGAGTTCGTGTACCTCGAACATGGCGCACACTATGCGATCGGTATCCTGGCGCTGATCATGCTTGCAAGCATGAAGTTCCACGTACCTGAAATCTTTACCGGCCTGATCGGCGTGGCCTTCATCGTCGCCTCGCTGTGGTCGTCGGTGCGGCACAAGAAACTGCAGCTGAACGCTGCTTAAGAACCCGCGGCAAACGGAAGAACACCAGTTTGCTGCGCCCGTAAGACCCGGTGTTCATTGTTATTTATTGAATTGGAGATCCACATCATGGCTATCAGTCTGCAAAAAGGCGGCAACGTCAACCTGAGCAAAGAAGCACCCGGCTTGTCCAAGATGATCGTCGGCCTCGGCTGGGACACCCGCGCCACCGACGGCGCCGCGTTCGACCTGGACGGCGCCGTCTTCCTGGTCAATGCCGGCGGCAAGGTCCGCTCGGACGCCGACTTCGTTTTCTACAACAACCTGAAATCGACCGACGGTTCCGTGGTCCACTCGGGCGACAACACCACCGGCGCCGGCGAAGGCGATGACGAAACCGTCACCATCGACCTGTCCAAGGTGCCGGCCGATGTCGACAAAGTCATTTTCGCCGTCACCATCCACGACGCCGAAGCGCGCAAGCAAAACTTCGGCATGGTCTCGAAAGCGTTTGTCCGCTGCGTCAATGCCGCCGGCAATGCCGAAATCGCCCGCTACGACCTGTCCGAAGACAGCTCGACGGAAGGCGCCATGATCTTCGGCGAAGTCTACCGCGCCGGCGCCGACTGGAAATTCCGCGCCATCGGCCAGGGCTTCAAGGGTGGCCTCGGCCCCCTGGCAAAAAACTACGGCGTGAACGTGTAAGTTTGCTGCGCGACGAAAGGATTTCTTATGCCAGTTTTTACAGTCACGGGTGATGTCGATCCTTTCCTGCACGTTTCGATGACGCGCGGCGAAATGATTTACTGCGAATCCGGCGCCATGGTCATGATGGAGGCGCCGCTCGACCTCAAGGGCAAGATGCGGGGCGGCCTGGGCAGCGCGCTGATGCGCACCTTTGCCAATGGCGAGTCCTTCTTCCAGCAAAACATCGAAGCGGTGCGCGGCGACGGCGATTGCCTGCTCTCGCCAACCCTGCCCGGCGCCATGCAGGTGGTCGACGTGGGCGCGCGCCAGTACATCCTGTCCGACGGCGCCTTTGTCGCCGCCAGCCAGAAGGTGGACCTGAAGGTGCGCACCCAGAGCATCGGCAATGCCTTGTTCGCCAACAGCGGCGGTTTCTTCGTCACGGAAACGGCCGGCCAGGGCCAGGTGGTGGTATCGGGCTTCGGCTCGATGTCCGAACTGGTGGTCGAACAGGGCAAGGATATTACGATCGACAATTCGCACGTGGTGTGCTGGGATAGCACGCTGCGCTACGAAATTTCGATCACGACGGGCCAGAGCGGCGGCTTCATCGGCAACCTGATCAACAGCCAGACCAGTGGCGAGGGGATGGTGCTGAAGTTTTCCGGCAATGGCAAAGTATATGTGTGTTCACGCAACCGCGAATCGTTCCGCGCCTGGATGCAACAGGGCGCGCGCTAACTTAGGAGAAATACCATGTCAGTCAATTTGCAAAAAGGCCAGAAGATTTCGCTGGAAAAAGAAGCCGGTGGCACCCTGACCAAGATCACCATGGGCCTGGGCTGGGACGCCGTTAAGACCAAGGGCTTTCTCGGCTTCGGCGGCAAGACCGAAGCGGTCGACCTCGACGCCTCGGTGGTCATGTTCGACGAAGGCAACCGCCCGGTCGACACCGTCTGGTTCCGCCAGCTGAAAAGCAAGGATGGCAGCATCGTGCATACGGGCGACAACCGCACCGGCGCCGGCGACGGCGACGACGAACAGATCATCGTCGACCTGTCCAAGGTCCCGGCCACCGTCAAGTCGCTGGTGTTCACCGTGAACAGCTTCACCGGCCAGAGCTTCGCCCAGGTCGAGAATGCGTTCTGCCGCATCATCAACAATGCGGACAACAAGGAAGTGGCACGCTACGACCTGTCGGTGCAGGGCGCGCACACGGCCCAGATCATGGCCAAGCTGTACCGCCACAACAATGAGTGGAAGATGCATGCGATCGGCGAAAACGGCAGTGGCCGTACCTTCGACGACCTGATGCCCCTGATCACGCCGCACCTGTAATCGCTGTACCCACCCCCGCGCGGAAAGCTGCGCGGGGGTATGCCTTTTCTCTTGCCAATCGGATACGATGTCGTTCATGAATCGTATTCTCTTCCTCTGCCTTGCCCCGTTTCTTTTCCTGCTGGCTCCGCTTGCCTTCGCCGAAACCCTTCCCCCTCCCGTTCCCGCGCCGTTTCCGCCCGGTTTCACCGAATCGCAGGTCACCGACCCCGCGTCGGGCATGGCCGTGCAACTGGTCAAAGGCGGCAAGCCGGGCGCGCCGCTGGTGGTGCTGATCCATGGCCTGGGCCAGCAAGCCTCGCGCGACTGGATCCCCGTGCTGCCGGCGCTGGCCGGACAGTACCAGGTGCTCATGTTCGACCTGCCGGGCTTCGGCCGCTCGGAGCGGCCCGATGTCGCCCTGTCGCCCCGCAAATATGCCGATCTGGTGGCTTGGCTGATACAGCACAATGCAAACGAACCGGTGTTCGTGGTCGGCCATTCCCTGGGCGGCGCCATCGCCCTGCGCCACAGCCACGATTACCCGGCCCAGGTGAAGCGCCTGCTGCTGATCGATGCCGCCGGCATGCTGCAAACCACGGTCTTCGCGCGCCACCTGAGCACGGTGCCGGACGGCGAGGGCGCGCCCACCATGCTGCGCGGCGTGTTCGCCGAGGGCAGCCGCATCCTCAACCATTTCTCGCGCCAGCTGCAGGACCTGACCGCGGGCAAGGCCGGCATGCTGGCCGCCCTGGCCGGGTCCGACCAGGCCCGCAGCCTGCTGTACAAGGATAGCGGCAACATCAATGCCGCCCTGGGCCTGGTCAACGAAGACTTCAGCCCCGTGGTGCGCCAGGTGAAGGTGCCGGTATGGATGCTGTGGGGCGGGCGCGACCCGGTGGCGCCGGTGCGCACCGGGCTGGCCCTGGACTGGCTGATGCCGCTGGCCGAACTCGATATCCTGCCCGGCGTGGGCCATGTTCCGATGGCCGAAGCCACGGACGAGACCGTCAAGTGGATGCTGTCCTCGCTGCAAGGGCCCCTGTCGCAGGAAGGGCCGCCGGCGCCGGGCGCGTCGCAGGGCGACGCCGTTTGCGACGAGCGCAAGGACATGGTCTATCGCGGCCACTGGCGCTCGATCCGGCTCAGGCATTGCGCCCGGGTGCGGATCGAGGACGCCACCATCGGCCAGCTGGTGGTCGAACGCAGCACGGTCGACCTGGTCAATGTGGAAATCATCGCCAGCGGCACGGCCCTGGAAGCGAGCAATTCCACCATCGCCGCCACCGGCCTGCGCATTCGCGCGCCGCGCGCCTGGAACCTGAACAACAGCCGGCTCGACCTGGCAGCCTTCCAGCTCATGTCCCCCGACCTGGGGCAAGACCGCAACGGCTCCTTCCTGTTCCTGTCGCTGGGGCACTGGTGCGACGGGGCCGACGAATGGCGCCTGCACGACGTGTACCGCACGCGCAAGGGCAGCCTGGGCCCGCAATTGGGCAAGACGCGCGAGGGCGGCTGCACCCTGGCCAGCCGCTAGGCTTTCTCCATTTTCAACAAACCGCTTGACGCGGTCCGCGTATTTATATACTGTATTAGTTAATTAATACAGTAGGTTTAAATGACCAATCACTCCGCCAGCCTGTTTTCGATCGCCACCGGATCGTCCGAGCCGATATACCGGCAACTGGTCGAGCAGGCGCGCCGCCTGATCGCCGGCGGCCAGCTTGCGCCGGGCGACGCCATGCCGTCGGTGCGCGACATCGCCCAGGCGCTGGCGCTCAATCCGATGACGGTGTCGAAGGCCTACGGCATGCTGGAAATGGAGCACCTGCTCACGCGCCGGCGCGGCCTGGGCATGGTGGTGGCCGACGCGCCGCAGCAGTCGCACAGCGTGGCCACGCGGGCCGAACTGCTGCGCCCCACGCTCGAACGCGCCGCCCTCGAAGCGCGCCAGCTGGAACTTGATCCCGAGACCGTCCTTGCCCTGTTCGCAAAAATAATGAAAGAGAAGTCATGAACGCACCCATCATCGAGCTGTCCTCCGTCAGCAAGCATTTCGGCAATCAGCAAGTCCTGAGCGGCCTTGACTGGGCCATCGCGCCGGGGCAGGTGGTCGGCCTGCTGGGCCGCAACGGCGCCGGCAAGTCGACCCTGATCGAATGCCTGCTGGGCCTGCGCGAAACCGACCATGGCAGCGTCACCATCTATGGCGAGGACGTGAACAATCTGTCCGACGCGGTGCGCGCCCGTATCGGCTACGTGCCGCAGAAATCCGACCTGTTCCAGTGGATGACGCCGCGCCAGCTGCTGGACTACTTCAAGGCCCTGTACCCGCGCTGGAACGATGCCAAGGTCAAGGGCTTGCTGGCGCGCTGGGGCTTCGACCAGGACAAGTGCGGCAAGGCGATCAGCAAGCTGTCCGGCGGCGAGATGCAGCGCCTGTCGATCATCCGCGCGCTGGCGCACGACCCGTCGCTGCTGATCCTGGACGAACCGGTGGCCGCGCTCGACCCGGTGGGGCGGCGCGACTTCCTGCGCGAACTGATCGACGGCGTCATCGAACGCGATACCACGGTCGTGTTTTCCACCCATATCCTGTCCGACCTCGAACGCGTGGCGCTCGACGTGGCCTTCCTCAAGGATGGCAAGATTGCGCTGCAGGGCGCCCTGGACGAACTGATGGAGCATGCGCGGCGCGTGGTGGGCCCGAGCGCGCTGATGGCCGGGATGCGCTTCGGCGGCGAACTGCGCCGCCACGACGGGCGCGACGGCATCACCCAGCTGATCACGCGCGGCGCCGGCGCCGACCTGCAAGCACTGGCCGCGCGCGAGAGCAGCGTGCGCATCGAGCCGATGACGCTGGAAGACCTGTTCGTCGAGGTGACGCAATGAGCGTCCCCCGCCCGCGCTTGCGCGCCTCGCTGCTGCTGGTGCCGCTGATGGCGCTGATGGTGCTGTCCGGCGCCGTGCTGGGCGCGCTCGCCTACAGTGAACCGGCGACGGTCGAAGTCCGGGCTGCCGGGGGAAAGCCATGATCGCAAGGACCATTTTCTGGCAGGCCGTATTCGGCAATGCGGGCAAGTACGACAAGGCCGCCACCATCACCCTGCTGCTGTTTGCCGGGGTGGGCGCTCTGCTTGGCGCCTGGATCAATGAGCAGCGCCTGCTGGGGGCCTGTGAAGGCAGCGGCCTGATGCTGGCAACGCTCGCCGGCCTTTACTGGTTGCGCTTCGCCACCGGCGCCGCCACCCAGAACAGTCCGGCCAATGCCGCCCTGGTGCCGCGCCTGACGTCCCATGCGCGCAGCGCGGCCATCATGGCCTGGTTGCTGACCATGGCGCTGATGCTGCCTTTCTGTTTTTCGTCGCGGCTCGGCGTCCTCTCGTTTGTGCTGCTCAGTATCGGTGTCACCGGCGCGGGCATGTACCGCGCCGGGCGCGAGGATGGCCTGGTGGTTGCCGTGCTGGCCATGCTGCTGTATGTGGTCGCGGTCAACTGGCCATCCCTGCGCCCGGCCCTGGTCAGCGCCCCGCTGCTGGCAGTCGGCGCGACCGCCAGCCTGGCCTGTGGCTGGTTCGGGCTGCGGGCGGCTTTCCCGCGCGGCGGCGAAGCCCACTGGGCGCTATTGGACAAGCAGCGCAAGGCGAGCGCCCTCGACAACCTGTCGAACTGGGACGAAGTGCTGACCAAGGACGGGCGCCGCAACCGCGTCTACAGCTTTCTGCTCAAGCGCTATGGACGTATCGGCGCCGGCAAGAGCACCATGCTGATGATGGGCCTGGGGCCGGGCATGCACAGCTTCCACTACGGCTATGTGGTGTTGGTTGCCATCGTTCTTGGCCTGCTGGTCAAGCCGGTCGCCGTCTGGCTCTCGCTGCCGGTCGACAATCTCGTCAACAACATCGGGGTACACCTGATGGGCGGCGTGGTGGGTCTGGTCGCCACGACCGCGATTCGCTTCGCCATCACGATCCGCGCCACTGCGGGCGAGCAGGCCTTGCTGATGCTCACGCCCGGCATGCCGCGCAAACCTGTGCTGAACCGCGAACTGGGGCGCCGCCTGCTTGGCACCGCCCTGACCGAATGGGCGGTCGTCTGCCTGACGGCGTTCGCGCTGGTGGCGGTATGGGGCGGCGACCGCTTCGCATTCCAGAACACCGCCATGCTGATGGCCGCCTGCCTGGTCGCCGCCGGCTTCTCGCTGGACGACTATGCACGCAAGGCCGACGTATCCATTGTCGGCGCGATACTCCTGTCCGCCTGGATCGCCATCATGCTCTTTTCATCCCTGATCCTGGTGGAGTCTCAGCTGACCTGGTGGATCATGTTCAGCGCCATGCTCGGTTCCGCCCTCCTGCATATCCGGATGCGCTGGCAGCGCATGATGCAAGCGCCTCTCGCTTTCCCCGCGGTGCGCCTCGCATGAGCGCCCACGTCCTGCGCGCGGAATGGCGCGCCAGCGTGGCGATCGCGCGCGCGGGCCTGCACTGGCGCGCGAGCCTGGGCCGCAACTGGGCCAGCTCGATGATCCTGGGCGCAGCGCTGCTGCTCGCGGCAATCATCTTCGCCGCCACCGGAGACGCGCACAAGGCAGTGCGCACAGGCGCGATCCCGCTCGCCATGCTGGCCGCTTTCTGGTGGTTCGTCATGCTCATTTCGGCCATCGAGCAGAATCATGCCGGCGCCAGGGTGGTGCCGGGCATCCGGGCGCGCTCGGCGCGCACGCTGGCCGGGCTTGCCCTCGCGGGCGCCACCCTGTTCGGCGTGCTGTTCTGGGCTGGCGGCGTGTCCTTCGTGACTGCCTGGCTGGCGGCGTGCGCGATTGCCGCCGCGATCCTGTGCGTGCTCGCGTATTTTCCGATCGTCTTCGGCGCCTACCTGCTGGGCCTGGCCGCGCACAAGTGGAGCGGTATCGACTTTGCCGCCTTGTTTGCGCTCGCGAGCGACGACCTCAAGGTGCTGGCAAGCCTGGTCCTGATTCCGCTCGCCGCCAGCCTGGCGTTCAGGCGCCTGATGCAGGAAGCGGGCCGCCGGGGCGGCAATTTCGCAGGCATGTTCCGGCAGGACATGGGCACTGCCTTCGCCTTCGCCTTGCCGGTCGCGGCGCGCAACGCGCGTCCGGGACTTGACGCCGGAACGCTGCTGCTGCATGGCCTCGGTCCCGGCATGCATGCTTCGCTGGCCGGCCTGGTGACGCCCTTTGTTTTCACCGGCATCGGCCTGGCCTTGCTGGCGGCTGGCGGCATGAACGTTTCATGGATGGCGCTGCGCTTTCCGATCGCCTGCCTGCCATTGATCCTGCAGGCTGCCGCGTTGTTCGTCATGTTCCGCGCAATGCGCTTCGTGCCGGGCGAGCAGGGCTTGCTGCGCCTGGCGCCGCTGGCGCCCGCAGCGTCCATGCTGAACGCGGTCCTGGGACGCGCTTTGCTGCGCCGCTTCACCAGGGCGTGGGCGCTGACGTCGGCCGTGGCGCTGGCGCTGCTGGCGCTGTTCGGCACCGGCATTCCCGACCTGCTGCGCTTTGCGGCCGTGTACTGCCTGCCGCTGCTCGCGGGGACGGCGCTGCTGCATGATTACGCGCGCTGGCGCGTCACCAGTACCGGCTTGCAGGTGGCGGCGATGATCCTGGTCACCTTGACCTTGCTCATGCTGCTGCTCGCCATGGCGCGGAAATATCCTCCTGCCGCCTGGGCCGCGACGGGCGTGGCCGCGCTTGCCCTGTCGCTGCTGCTGGCGCGCCTGCGCTGGCATGCCATGCTGGCCGCGCCGCCGGCTTTTCCGGCGGGCCGCATCGGCTAGCGCTTCTGCACCAGGGCGCTGCCAACCCCGTGGCGCTTGCCTTCGCTGACGGCGGTGACGGTGCCGTCGGCGTTGAACACGATCGCGTTGGCGGCGCCGATTTCTTCGACCAGCTTGTCCCATCCATGGCCCAGCTGTTCGAGCGCTTTGGCTTGTTCGCTGCCGGCGAAACCCGGCTCGGCATAGCTGCCCGCACGGTTCTGCTGCGACAGGCGCGGCGCATTGATGGCCTGCTCCATGGTCATGCCGAAGTCGATGTGGTTGACCAGCGTTTGCAGCACGGTGGTGATGATGGTCGAGCCGCCCGGGCTGCCCACCGTGAACACCGGCTTGCCGTCCTTGAACACGATGGTCGGCGTCATGCTGCTGCGCGGCCGCTTGCCGGTTTCCGGCACGTTCGGGCGCGGCCCCTCGAAATCGAAGTCGGTCATTTCGTTGTTCAGGATGAAGCCGTAGCCCGGCACCACGATGCCGCTTCCTCCCCAGTCCTCGATGGTATAGGTGTAGGCGACGATATTGCCTTCCTTGTCCGACACCGCCAGGTGCGTGGTATGGGCGCTCTCGCGCAGCAGCGGCTTCGGCGCGGGGCGCAGCGGGACGCTCTGGTCATCCTGGAAGGGATACGGATCGCCCGCGTCGGCCCTGGGAGCGGTGCTGGCCAGCCTGATCGAGGCACGCCGCTGCGCCGCATATTCCTTGGTCAGCAGGCCGGCCACCGGCGCGTCCACGTATTCGGGGTCGGCCAGGTAGGCCGCGCGGTCGGCGAAGGCCAGGCGGCTCGCTTCCAGGTACAGGTGTTCGGCGTGCGCGCGCGGCATCGACTTCAGTTCGTAGCCTTCCAGGATATTGAGCGCCATGCCGATGGTGACGGCGCCGCTGCTCGGCAGCGGCATGCCCACCAGTTCGTAGCCACGGTAGGTCGTGCGTACCGGCAGGCGGATGCGCGACTCGTAATTGGCCAGGTCGGCCAGCGTCATGTTCCCCGGACGGACGCTGAAGCCCGGCGCCACCGGCGGCTGGTTGACTGCCGCCACGATGGCGCTGGCCATCGGTCCTTCGTAGAACGCCTTCTGGCCGCGCGCGGCGATCTCGCGGTAGGCGCGCGCCATGTCGGGATTGCGCAGCAGGGTGCCGACCGGCAGCGCCTTCCCGTTTTTCAGGTAAAGCGCGCTGGCGCTGGAAAAGGTCTGGAATTTCTTCTCGTTGACGGTGCTCCAGTGATGGAAGTTGTCGTTGACCGTGAAGCCCCTGGTGGCCACGCCGATGGCGGGCGCCAGCACCTGTTTGAAGGACATGCTGCCGTAGCGGTCCAGCGCGTCGTGCCAGCCGCGCACCGTGCCCGGAACGCCGACGGCGGGGCCGGTCGTGACCGCGGTCTCGTATTCCAGGGCCTTGCCGTTGGCCTGGAACACGGCCGGCGTGAAGCTGGCCGGCGCCATTTCGCGGTGGTCGATGGTGATGACGCGCTTTTCCTTCGCCAGGTAGATCACCATGAATCCGCCGCCGCCGATGCCGCAGCTGAACGGATCGGTCACGCCCAGCGTGGCCGCCGCCGCGACGGCCGCATCGATCGCGTTGCCGCCCTGGTTCAGGATCGTCATGGCCGACTTCGACGCTTCTTCGCTGATGGTGGCGACCGCGCCGCCGGTGCCGGTGGCGACGGGCGTCTTGGCCACGGCAAAGGGTGCAAGCAGCAGGAAGGCGAGGGCGGTGGACAGCTGGCGTGGCGTGTTGGTCGTCATGGCGTCTCTGGGTGGATGGTGAAGGTGACCGGATGCGGCGCCGCCGGGTCGCTGGTGGCGCGGTGCGGTGGGGGAAGCGCCGTGCCGATCGCAATGCGCAGGCCCTTGATGGTGGCTGCGGGCGCATCCTGGTGCAGGGTGAACGATTGCTTGCCGCGCGCCGTGGAGAGGGTGAGCGTGTAGCTGACCATGCCGGCCCAGATGCACTGCACGTCGGTCGGGCAGCGGCTGTCGGCGACCTGGTCGTAGCGCAGGGTGGTGCTGCGGCTCAAGGGCGCGCTCTGTTCGGGGAGCAGGGTGATGCTGGCGGCGTGCACCGGATCGTCGGTCGGCGCTGCGGCGCATCCGGAAAGCAGGAGCAGCGCCAGGAATGAAAGATGGTTCATCAGGCAATGATAGCAGCCCGCCAATGAAAAAGGCACGCCGCAGCGTGCCTTTCCATGTTGCCGCCGCCGCTTACACGAAGGCGGTCAGCGCCGTTTTCATCTTCTTCAGGGCCGCCGCTTCGATCTGGCGAATGCGCTCGGCCGAAACGCCGAATTCTTCGGCCAGCGAATGCAGGGTGGCGCCCGAACCGTCGTCATTGGCCAGCCAGCGCGCTTCGACGATGCGGCGCGAACGCGCATCGAGCTTGCCCAGCGCCGTTTCCAGGCCTTCGGACTGCAGGCGCGTGACCTGTTCGGCTTCGAGCACCTTGGTCGGCTCCGACAGGTCGGACGACAGGTAGGCGATCGGCGAGAACTTGTCGTCTTCGTCGTCGGTCGGCGATTCGAGGGCGATGTCGCGGCCGGACAGGCGGGTTTCCATCTCGATGACTTCTTCGCGCTTGACGTCGAGCAGCTTGGCCAGCGCATCGATCTGGGTCGGGCTCATGGCGTCCAGGCCCTGCTTGTTGCTGCGCAGGTTGAAGAACAGCTTGCGCTGCGCCTTGGTCGTGGCGACCTTGACCAGGCGCCAGTTCTTCAGGATGTATTCGTGCATCTCCGCCTTGATCCAGTGCATGGCGTACGACACCAGGCGCACGCCCTGGTTCGGGTCGAAGCGCTTGACCGCCTTCATCAGGCCGATATTGCCTTCCTGGATGAGGTCGGCATGCGGCAAGCCATAACCGAGGTAGCCGCGGGCGATCGAGACCACCAGGCGCAGGTGCGAGAGAACCAGTTCCTGGGCGGCGCCGAGGTCGTTATTCGTCTGCAGGCGCTTGGCCAGGGAAATCTCTTCTTCGTGGCTCAGCATCGGGAGGCGGTTGACGGCCGAGATGTAGGCGTCAATATTGCCAAGATTACCAGTAAAACCGAGTCCGAGAGCACGATTGCTGGTCGGAACCAGTGCGGATTGTGCGGACAACGTAGTCATGTATTCCTCGTGTGGTCGGGTGCAGCAAAGGTTGGCATGGTTGCCGGCGGTGGGTTTTGTTATCTCCCCGCCATGCAGTTTCGTATATTAGCACTCTCCGTGCCTGAGTGCCAATTGCTGAAATAAATGAGGCTGATAGGATATAAGTTGCTGGAATGCATGTAAAAACCAGCCATCCAATACTATGGGACAGCCGTGCCCACTGTCTTTGATGCAACGCAAGTATCTCAATAGTAGACGGGAACATTTAGGATAGGCTTAGACCCACCGGTGTTCTGTTCGTTCACACACGGTGGGATCTTTAATTGAGGCGTGCCAGGTGGCGTTGCACGGACAGCAGGGCGCCGGCCAGGCCCAGGGCGGCGCTGATGGCCAGCAGCAAGCCCAGTCCGGCCGGATGCAGGGGCGCCAGCTGGAATTCGGACGCATACAGGCGGGCGAATTCGGCAATGGCGGTATTGAGCGGGCGCAGCGCCAGCGCGACCGCGCCCAGCGCCACGCCGCCCGCGCACAGGCCCAGCAGGGCGCCCATGTAATAGAAGGGGCGGTGGATGAAATTATCGGTCGCTCCGATCAGCTTGCTGACGGCGATTTCGTCGCGCTGGGTCAGCACTTGCAGGCGGATCGTGTTGAACACCACGGCAATGACCACCAGGCCCAGGGTGAGCGCGAGCAGCAGCAGGACCAGGCGCAGCACGCCCAGCAGGGCGGCCAGGCGCTTGACCCAGGCCGAATCGACTTGCACCGTGTCCACGCCGGGCAGGGCGCGCAGCTGGGTGGCGATGGCGTCGACGATGCCGGCATCGGCCGCGCTCTTGAAACTGTCCAGTTTCAGCACATAGCCGTCCGGCAGGGGATTGTCGCCCAGGGTGTCGAGCACGTCCGACAGGCCGCTCTTCGCTTTCAGGGTCTCGAGGGCCTGTTCGCGCGGGACGAACACGATGCGCGCCGCCTGCTGATCTTTGAGGATGGCGCGCAGGGCGGGTTCGAGCGCCCTGGCTTCGTCGCGCGTGGTGGCCGGGGTCACGAACAGGCTGATCTCGGGATCGACCGACAGCTGCTCGGACATGGGGCGCACGTTTTCCAGCAGGGTCAGGCCGGCGAAAGGCAGGGTCAGCGCGATGGCGACGACCATCACGTTGAACAGGAAACTGCCGGGCGCCTTGAACAAATGGCCGAGCGCGGCGCCGATGGCGAAACGGTGTTGGCGGAACCAGCTTTTCATGCCGCACCTCCGACCAGTTGGCCATGGTCGAGATGGATCACGCGCGCGGCGCGGTCGAGCACCTGTTCGTCGTGGGTGGAAATGATGCAGGTCACGCCGGCCGCCTGGAAGGCGCGCAGGGCATCGAGCACCTTGTTGGCGCTGGCGCGGTCGAGATTGGCGGTCGGCTCGTCGGCCAGGATGATCTGGGGCCGGTTGACGATGGCGCGGGCGATGGCCACGCGCTGCTGTTCGCCGCCCGACAATTCCTGGGGACGCGCATGGGCGCGCTCTTCCAGGCCCACCCGGTCCAGGGCGGCGCGGGCGCGCTGTTCGGCTTCGGCGCGCGAGGCCCCGGTCACCAGCAGCGGCAGCATGGTGTTGGCCAGCACCGACCTGTCGGTCAGCAGGCGCTGCTGCTGGAAGATCAGGCCCAGGTTGCGGCGCAGGTAGGGCACGCTGGCTTTTTTCAGGGCGCCGATATCCTGGCCATTGACCAGCACATTGCCCGCGGTCGGGCGTTCGATGGCCGCGATCATTTTCAGCAAGGTCGACTTGCCGGCGCCGGAGGGGCCGGCCAGGTAGACCAGTTCGCCCTTGTTGATGGTCAGCGAAATCTCGCGCAGGGCGATGGCCTCGGGGGAATACTGCTTCGACACATACTTGAACTCGATCATGGGGCCTGTTCTTATCTGTTAGCCGAGCAATGCTTCGACGAATTCTTCAGCGCTGAAAGGCTGCAGGTCTTCAATTTTCTCGCCCACCCCGATGAAATACACGGGAATCGGACGGGTACGCGCAATGGCCGCCAGCACGCCGCCCTTGGCCGTGCCGTCGAGCTTGGTAATGACCAGGCCGGTCAGCGACAGGGCATCGTCGAAGGCCTTGACCTGGGCCAGCGCATTCTGGCCCGTATTGCCATCGATGACCAGCAGCACTTCGTGCGGCGCGTCCTCCATGCCCTTGCCGATGACGCGCTTGATCTTTTTCAGCTCTTCCATCAGGTGCAGCTGGGTCGGCAGGCGGCCGGCCGTGTCGACCATGACCACATCCATCTTGCGCGCCTTGCCGGACTGCACGGCGTCGAAGGCCACGGCCGCCGGATCGCCGGATTCCTGGGCGATGACGGTCACATTGTTGCGCTGTCCCCACACCATCAGCTGTTCTCGCGCGGCGGCGCGGAAGGTGTCGCCCGCCGCCAGCAGCACCGATTGCTCGTATTTCTGCATGTGCTTGGCCAGCTTGCCGATGGTGGTGGTCTTGCCGGCGCCGTTGACGCCCGCGATCATCATCACCAGCGGTTCGTGGCGGCCCAGTTCGAGCGCCTTTTCCAGGGGGCGCAGCATGTCCGTCATCAGCACCCGCAGGGCGGCCTTGACGTCGGCCGCGTCGAGCAGCTTGTCTTCCTTGACCTTGCGGCGCAGCTCGCCGAGCAGGAAGTCGGTGGCATCCATGCCGGCGTCGGCCATCAGCAGCGCCGCTTCCAGCTCTTCGTACAGGTCTTCGTCGATGCGCGCGCCCACGAACAGCAGCGACAGATTGCTCGAGGTCTTGGACAAGCCCTGTTTCAGGCGTTCCATCCAGGATTTCTTGCGGTCCGCTTCGGAGCCCAGGCGTTCGGCCGTTTCCGGGATCAGGGGCGCCGGTTCGGGTTCGATCACCGGGGCCATCACGGGCGGCGCCACGAAGGTGGAGGTGGTGCCGTAGCGGCGCGCCAGCGGCGCTGGCGCCGGTTCGGCCGCGACGACAGCTTCCGGCGGGCTCGCCGGGGGCGGGGCGGCCTGCGCGAGCACGGGCGCGGGCGCAGCGGCGTGTTCGAC
>Ga0187843_10000586_pt1 | contig 25234 bp, 23 predicted proteins | sample SpaLakP09_SKY_43_FD_134516 | JGI IMG/M metagenome (GOLD analysis project Ga0187843, IMG submission 134516) | Oligotrophic lake water microbial communities from Sparkling Lake, Wisconsin, USA - SP09_SKY_43 | ecosystem: Environmental > Aquatic > Freshwater > Lake | place: USA: Sparkling Lake...
AGACTTTGGGATTTCTGCCTGGCGCGTTGGCCGATCATCTCACTTCATTTGGGGGTGATCTGGCTGGCAAGGGTCAAATGAGCGCGCTGCGCTGGCTAGATGCAGGCGCTACAGCAAGTTATGGGACAGTATCAGAGCCTTGTAATTACTGGCAGAAATTCCCCAATTCAACTGTATTGCTGAAATGGTATGTGAACGGCGCCACTGCAATTGAAGCTTATTGGAAAAGTGTGGCTTGGCCAGCGCAAGGGGTATTTGTAGGCGAGCCTCTAGCTGCCCCCTATGGGCGTCTGTAGTTTTTAGATTATTTTGTGATGCCTAACTATTTTGGTCGAAGTTTGTAATAAAAATGAAACCTAGATTTAATATAATTATTCAATAATATAGAATATTTAAATAATTTTAGTCATTTGGAAGAATTTTCAAGGAATAAAGATGCATAGTAACCCCCATGATTTATTGAAAACATCAACACCGAATCTTGCTAAGCTGGTATTGGTGATCGCGATTGTTGGCTTGGTTACTGGCTGCGGGAAAAAACACGGCGGTGAAGAGAAATCAAGCCAATCGATCGTCAGTGTGGATGGTGAAGAGATCACAGTGCATCAAGTGAATAATGAATTGCAGCGTGCTAATATTCAGCCTGCCCAGCAAGAGGCGGCCAGTCGTCAAATTGTGCAAGGACTAGTTGATCGTCAAATTTTGCTGCAAGCCGCTCACAAAGAAAAATTAGATCGTAAACCGCAAGTGATGCAGGCGATTGAAAATGCAAAAATGCAAATTTTAGCGCAAGCGTATATGCAAGAACGTGTTGCTTCAGTAGCAAAGCCAACTATTGCTGAAATTGATGAATACCGTGCGCAGCACCAAGATATTTTTGCTAATCGCAAAGTTTATGTGACTGACGAAGCAGTATTTGCTTTGGAATCAGGCAGTGCCGCCAAGTTGCAAGAAATTGCGAAGTCTGAAAAAACGCTGAAAGATTTAGAAGGTTGGTTAAAGTCACATCAAGTCAAGTATGCGGTGAAGCGTGTTGCGCATGCTGCTGAGACGCTACCACCGCAACTCCTCGCCCAGTTTGGTAAGATGGCCGTTGGTCAAATGGTGTTTATTGGGGCGAATGGTCCGAATGCGCAAGCAATGGCGGTAAGTATGGCTGAAATTAAAGAGATGCCAATTTCAGAAAAAGATTCAAAGCCTTTGATTGAGCGAATTTTGACAGAGCAAAAACGTAAACAAACGGCGGAGGCGGAAATGAAGCGCCTCCGTGAATCTGCCAGAATCAGATATATTGATAAGAAATTTGATCCAGCCAATTCGCCTAAAGTTGAAAAGCCAGTGGCAGCTGCTAAACCAGTGACTGATGAGAAAGAGCAGGCTAGGCAAAAAATTGAAAGTAGTGTGAATAAGGGCTTGAATGGACTTTAAGCTAGTTTTTTGATTTGTTTTAAATGTTACTAGGCACTAATTTAGTCTTTAATTTTTACCTTTAATTTAAGGGGTGGTGTGATGAGGAAAATCCTCGCGAGTTTAATGTTGTTGCTGGGTGTTTGGGCGCATGTCGCTTCAGCAGATGAAGGTAATTATCTGTTGGGTCCAGGTGATATGTTGAAGATTACGGTCTACAACAACCCTGATTTAACCTTGGAAACCCGTATTACTGAAACTGGCACGATTAGTTTCCCGCTATTAGGTGAAGTTGAGCTAGGCGGCATTACTGCGTCGGCGGCTGAAAAGAAACTTTCTAATCAGCTAGAATCGGGTGGTTTTGTGAAGCAAGCACAAATCAACATTTTGGTTGTGCAGTTTCAAAGCAAAATGGTTTCAATCTTGGGGAGCGTGTTTAAGCCGGGTCGTTACCCGCTAGATCGTAGTATGAATCTCACTGAAGTGCTCGCGCTTGCTGGTGGGGTTCCTGCTGATGGCTCCGATATGATTACAGTGATTGGTAAGTCAGGCAAGGTTGAATATGATTTACGCAATATCGTTAAAAAAGGCGATGGCTCACAAAACATCAATTTAGTTGGCGGCGAGATTATTTATGTGCCGCGCGCGCCTATGTTTTATATCTACGGTGAAGCGCAGCGCCCGGGTTCATATCGTATTGAACGCGACATGACGGTAATGCAAGCGCTAGCGATGGGTGGTGGCCCAACAGCAAGAGGCACGCAGCGAGGCGTTCAATTGCATCGTCGCAATACTAACGGGCTGGTGGAAGTGCTGAGCCCCGAGCTGACTGATCTCGTTAAGCAAGATGATGTTCTCTTCATAAAAGAAAGTTTGTTTTAGGACGCTAGCCATGAATTTCTCTGAATTTTTACTCATCTTAAAAGCAAGGCGCATGATTTTTTTCGTGACGCTAAGCTTAGTGGTCATCTCAACCTTAGTGGTTAACTTGATTACCCCTAAATCCTACAAAGCAGTTGCTTCCATTGTGCTTAATGCTAAAGGCACTGACCCAGTCACTGGTCTCACCTTGCCAGCCTCCATGATGCCTGGTTTTATGTCGACGCAAATTGATATTATTACCAGTGAAAAAGTCGCGATTGCCGTGGTTGAAAAGCTAAAGCTCACTGACAATCAGGCGGCTGTTGCTAAGTTTAATGAGGACACCAAGGGTAAAGGCGAAATCAAAACTTGGATGGCCAACTTATTGCTCAAGAATGTCGACGCGAAACCATCACGTGATAGTAGTATTGTGGAGATTTCATTTACTGGCGCCGATCCGGAGTTTGCAGCCACGATGGCCAATGCTTTTGCTGAAACTTATCAAGAAACCAATATTCAGCTTAAAGTGCAACCAGCGCAAAAAGCGGCGGAGTTTTTAGGACTGCAAACACAAGTGTTGCGTAAAAATCTTGAAGAAGCGCAAGCTAATCTTGCTAAATACCAACAAGCAAAAGGCTTAACCAGCGTGGGCGGTAGCATGGACGTGGAAAGTGCGCGTCTTAATGATTTATCATCCCAATTAGTTGCGGTACAAAACCAAGCTTACGAGGCTAGATCTCGTCAAGAACGTACTGGCGGCACAGGTGATGAATCGCCAGATTTGGCAGCTAACCCAATGGTGCAAGGTTTGAAGATGGACATTGCTCGTGCAGAATCAAAATTCTCAGAGCTTTCACAGCGCTTAGGCCCAAGTCATCCGCAGTATCAACAAGCCATGGCTGAGATCACTAAACTCAAAAGTCAGTTGCAAGAAGAAAAAGGTAAGGCCCGCAGCACGATTGGCGGTACAGCAAGTATTCAAAAGCAACGTGAATCAGAAATTCGTTCAGCGCTTGCCGCTCAAAAGGCTCGCGTATTGGAGCTCAACCTCACGCGTGATCAGCTCTCTGTGTTGCAACGTGATGTTGAAAATGCTCAGCGCGCCATGGACCAAGCCAGCCAGCGTTTCACGCAAACAACGCTTGAGGGCAGTGCCAATCAGACCGATATTGCGATCCTCAACCCTGCGACGCCGCCACTTGTCGCAGCAGGCCCAAAAGTCAAATTCAATACAATTTTGGCGTTTTTCTTAGGGAGTTTGTTAGGCATCTTCATGAGCTTGACGGCAGAAAAAATGGATCAGCGTGTGCGCTGCAGAAATGTGGTTTGTGAGCTACTTGACTTGCCTGTATTAGCGGTCATCAGCAGTCGCCGTGTCGGACCATTTTTTAAACGCCTCAAGCCTTTATCTCCAAAAGCCAACTAAATTTAGAGTTAGGAAAATTTTAATGGAAACAAATATCAATACTGGGTCAAGCTCAGCTGGACAGTCTAAACAAAGTCCTATTGGTGGGCTGTTAGTCGAGCTGGGTAAAATATCTCAGAATGATGTTGAGAGAATTGTTAAGGCTCAGCAAGATAAGGGAATGCGATTTGGTGATGCGGCGATCTATCTAGGGTTGATTACTGAAGCGGATATTAACCAGGTTTTGTCTATTCAGTTTAATTATCCGTATCTTCAAGCGGGCAATGGTAGTTATAGCCAAGAGCTCGTTGCGGCCTATGCACCATTCACTCCACAAGTAGAATCACTCCGTACTTTACGTACTCAGTTAATGAAAAAGTGGTTTGGCGAGGGTAATAAAGCATTAGCGATTGTCAGCGTGAATCCTGGTGAAGGCGGTACTAATTTAACCGCCAATCTGGCTATTTTATTTTCGCAATTAGGGGTGCGTACCTTATTGCTCGATGCCAACCTGCGTGAACCGCGTCAACATGAACTTTTTAATCTGACTGAGAAGCGTGGTCTTTCAGATATTCTAGCGGCGCGTAACGACAAAAGCTTAATTAGCAATATTGAGGCTTTTCCAAATCTATCTATATTGGGTGCTGGTACCTTGGCGCCTAATCCACAAGAGCTACTCAATCGAGCCACGTTCGCAAGCTTTATGAATCAAACGATGGAATCGTATGACGTCATCTTGGTGGACACCTCACCAGCCGTGGATTCTGCGGATGCGCAAGCCATTGTGGCACGTTGTGGTGGAGCACTAATAGTATCCAGACTTGATCACACCAAAATTTCAGATTTAGCGGCAGTTAAAGCCCAAATATCTGTGACGGGTGCGGAAATTGTTGGTGCCGTCATTAATGATTTTTAAGCATTCTGTTTAAACTCTATATTTTTTAGATTCACGCTGAGCTAAATATATTTAATACCAGGGAATCCTAAATTTGTTGTGGGCAACTTAATATCAACCTAGTCTAGTGAGTCGGAAATAACCTCTGATGCGCTAGGCTAGTTTTTTTATGGTTTACTGAAAAATAAGCCCTCATAGGGACGAGACAAGTATGCGGTTGTCATCCGATTGTCATGATCGACCTTCAAAATAGTGATATGAATGAGACGCAGACTTTAAATGTAAAATAGGCGTTGGCATTTCGCTTACATGACCAATATTGATAGAAGCATCCTCATATGAATAAAGTTGCACTGATTACTGGAATTACGGGCCAAGATGGCGCTTACCTAGCCGAGTTCTTGTTAAAAAAAGGTTATATTGTTCACGGCATCAAACGTCGCGCTTCCTTATTTAACACGGACCGTATAGATCATTTGTATCAAGATCCACACGTTTCAAATCGTAATTTAGTCCTGCATTATGGCGATTTAACCGACTCTACCAATCTGATTCGTATCATCCAACAAGTTCAGCCTGATGAGATCTACAACTTGGCGGCAATGAGCCATGTAGCGGTAAGTTTTGATACCCCGGAATACACTGCGAATGCCGATGGTATTGGTACTTTGCGCATATTGGAAGCGATACGTATTCTTGGTTTGGAAAAGAAAACACGTTTTTATCAAGCTTCGACTTCGGAATTGTATGGCTTGGTGCAAGAGATCCCACAAAAAGAAACGACACCATTTTATCCACGGAGCCCTTATGCGGTTGCTAAGCTTTACGCTTATTGGATCACCGTCAATTACCGTGAGGCTTACGGTATTTATGCCTGTAATGGCATCTTGTTTAACCACGAGAGCCCAATTCGCGGTGAAACTTTTGTTACACGTAAAATCACCCGTGCTTTAGCACGTATTAAGCTCAATCTGCAGGATTGCCTCTATCTCGGCAACATGGATTCTCTTCGTGACTGGGGTCATGCGAGAGACTATGTTGAGATGCAATGGCTCATGCTGCAACAGGAAGAGGCGGATGATTTTGTGATTGCAACGGGCATCCAATACAGCGTGCGCGACTTTGTGAATATCGCCGCAAAAGAATTGGACATCAATATTACTTGGCACGGTGAGGGCGTAGACGAAATTGGCGTGGATGATAACGGCAATGTGATTGTGCGAGTTGATGCGCGTTATTTTAGACCAACCGAAGTGGAAACCTTGCTGGGCGACCCTTCAAAAGCCAAAGAAAAGTTGGGCTGGACACCTACCACGACATTCCACGAACTGGTTGCTGAGATGGTGCGTGAAGACCTCAAAAGTGCAGAGCGTGATGAGCTAGTCAAAGATCATGGCTACTCGGCCTACGATTACCACGAATAATGCTTGATCGCCTAGACGCTAAAATCTATGTTGCTGGCCACCGCGGGATGGTGGGTTCCGCCATTGTGCGTCAGTTAGAAGCCAAAGGTTACAACAACATCTTAACCCGCACACACGGGCAATTAGATCTGCTTGATCAAAAAGCAGTCTTTGCATTTTTAGCAGAAGAGCAACCAGATTACATCTTCATTGCCGCAGCTAAAGTGGGCGGCATCCAAGCCAATAATACCTACCGCGCTGATTTCATTTATCAGAACTTAGTGATTGAAGCTAATCTCATTCATGGGGCCCATCTTGCTGGTGTTCAGCGCTTGTGCTTCTTAGGATCAAGCTGTATTTATCCGCGTGATTGCGCTCAGCCGATTAAAGAAGAGTATTTGTTGACAGGCCCGTTGGAGCCCACTAACGAACCATACGCTATTGCTAAAATTGCGGGGATTAAGCTTTGTGAAAGTTACAACGCGCAATATGGCCGTCAGTATGTGTCAGTTATGCCTACCAATCTTTATGGCCCCAATGATAATTACGATTTAGCCAATAGCCATGTATTGCCCGCACTGATTCGTAAAGCGCACGAGGCTAAGCAAGCGGGCAGCCAAGACCTTGTTATATGGGGTTCTGGTACACCTAAGCGTGAGTTTTTGTATGTGGATGATATGGCGGATGCCTGCGTGTTCTTGATGGAAAACAACATTAACCATGGCATTTACAATGTCGGCACAGGCTCTGATGTCACCATCCGTGAACTAGCCGAAGCAGTGATGTCGGTCGTGGGTTTTCAGGGCGGCATTGTCTTTGATCAAACTAAGCCAGATGGCACTCCCAGAAAGTTACTGGATGTTAGCAGATTAGAAGCACTGGGCTGGCAAGCTAAAATCCCATTAATCGAAGGTATTGCACTTGCCTATGCGGCAGCATCTTTTGTGACAGAGGATACAAGTGCATGAGCGGGGTGACTGTATTAAGTGGCTTAGCCTCGGACTTCCGGCTTATCAAGCAACATTTATGGGCTAACCCTGCAATTTGGCTGTTGTGTGCAGGTTTGGCATTAATGTTTACACCAACCCTGTATGACTTATATTTCGTGAATGAGTTATGGCTTGATGATCAACATTCGCACGGGCCAATTATTTTGGCCATCTCGCTATGGTTACTTTGGAAACGTTGGCATCAAGCGCCTGATCTATCAAGTTACACTTCATCGCCATTGCTCGCATGGGCTTGCTTTCTCATTGCTGGCGCCTTATACGTGCCAGGCCGTGCATTAGATATTATTTACTTTGAAACTGGCGCTTTTGTTTGGGCTTTAGCTGGGGTGATTTTGATGGTTGGCGGCAGTAAGCTCCTCAGTCTGTTGAAATTTCCGCTATTTTTTATGCTGTTTATGATTCCATTGCCCAATACGCTCATTGGTCCGCTTACTGGGGCGATGAAGCTGGCAGTATCTGCCGTCACGGTTAAGATTTTGGGTTGGGCCGATCTGCCTGTTGCTAGAAATGGTGTGATTATCAGCCTTGGGCAATATCAACTATTAGTCGCGGATGCTTGCTCTGGTATGCGCACTTTATTTATGCTCGAAGCACTTGGTATTCTTTACCTAAACTTAGTGCGCTTTTCATCTCGGCTGCGGAACATCGTGCTACCTATTCTAATTATCCCAATTTCATTCACAGCTAATGTGATTCGTGTGATTGTGTTGTCGCTCATCACATACTATTTAGGCAGTGAGGCTGGGCAGGGATTTTTACATGGCTTTGCCGGCATGGTGCTGTTTGTTGCTGGGTTATTAATGATGTTAGGCGCAGACCATCTGCTACGTTTATTAAGTGCGAAACTTCATGCGCGCTGAGACGACAACCATGCCTACTCAAAAGCCGAATCTTCAGCATTGGCTAGTGGTAATATTCATGCTTATCTGTACGCTTTTTGCTTGGTGGCTCACCCCCCAAGAAAAGTGGTTTGAACATTTAGGCGAGCCGCAGTTTGAACAAATTATCCCCCCAAGCTTTGCTGATTGGGCGCAAGTTCCTGATGGAAGCAACACGCTCATTGTTAACCCGCAACAGCAAGAAGCCTTGGATGATTTATACACCCAAATCGTTAGCCGCACCTATGTGCAGAAAAGGACAGGTCGCCGCTTAATGCTATCGCTTGCTTATGGGGACAATCAAACCTTTTCGAAGCAGTTGCACCGCCCAGAGGCTTGCTACTCATCGCAAGGCTTTAATATTCAAGCATTACATGCTGAGCAAATACTAGCCAATGGCCATTCCATTGAGCTCCAACGTATGACCGCGCAAGTGAGTGATAGGCAAGAGCAAGTCAGCTACTTTATTCGTATTGGTGATCGCGTAGTGAGCGGTCCGGCGACCAATATAAATTTAGCCCGAATGCACATGGGGCTTAAAGGATATATTGCTGATGGCCTGTTGTTTAGGGTCTCCGAGATATCGGATGACGACAAGTCCTCACAGCAACTCCAAGATCAGTTTATCAATGACTTGTTAAAGGTACTAAGTCCGGCTCAGCAAGCCATGTTGATTGGCCAAAATTAAACCATGGCTGACTTACTCAATATTCTCTATCTTGGCCCGATCAGCGGTACTTGTTTAGATCGCGCGAATGCTTTGCGTCGACTAGGCCATCAAGTGACACATTTAGATTTGCGAACACTGTTACCCAAAACCTCATGGATAGATAAAGTGACTTGGCACTTAGGGGGCAACTTGCTGGCCCCTCTATTGATACCCAAATTACGCAAAGCCTTAAAAGATCAGCAATATGATCTATGTTGGGTGGATGGTGGGGAGTGGGTAACGCCCAAAGTGATTGAGTTGTTACGCCAACATGCCCCAAAAATCGTGAGTTACAGCATTGATGATCCACTGGGTCCGAGAGATGGTCCACGCTTTAAAGCCTATCGTCAGGGCTTGCCTGCCTATGACTTAAATGCGGTAGTGAGAAATGAAAATGTGGCAGAGGCTTATGCTTTAGGGGCCCTTGAAGTGTTAAGGGTATATCGTAGTGCGGATGAGGTGTCTCATGCACCAAGAAAGCTCTCAGAAAGGGATCATCAAGCATGGGATGCTGAAGTGCTTTTTTTGGGTACATGGTTTCCTGAGCGAGGTCCATTTTTATTGGATTTAATTTCCCTGGGTGTTCCGTTGACGATTCAAGGATCTGGCTGGCATAAGGCACCAGAGTGGCCGCAATTAAAAGCCTATTGGAGGGGCGGTTCAATTGCTGGGGATGATTACGCTAAAGCGATTCAATGTGCCAAGGTGAATCTAGGCTTGGTTTCTAAGGAAAATCGAGACCTTCATACTACACGGTCTCTAGAAATCCCTGCCCTTGGCGGATTGCTATGTGCCGAACGAACAATCGAACATACCCAAATGTATGAAGAGGCAAAAGAGGCATTGTTTTGGAAGGATGCCGCAGAATGTGCTGCGATGTGCAAATTAGCCCTTGCGGATGAAGCTCGTCGCCAAGTCTTAGCTAAAGCTGGTCAGCAAAGATTGAAACGGAATGGTCATTTTAATCAAGCCATCCTTGCTGGAATTCTGGCAACTATAGCTTCTGTTGATGCACCTATGCATAATTGATTGTATCTGAAATAATTTATTTTTTATGTTCAATACCTTAGAGCTAGTGCCATTACTTTTTTTGCATTTATTCTCAACGCTAAAAGATTAAGGTGGATACTTAAATGATTGCTTCTTCTATAAAAACTAGTCGTAATGCTTTTGGTTTTTTAAAGTTTTTGTAAGAGTTTGTGCTATTTACTGAAGCTTGAATATCAGATTTATAAAATTAATTGATGAAAGAGAACACCAATGGCTGAAAAAGTAACCCTTGCTGTCTCAGGTAAGTTTCATGCATTCCATCTAGCCAGCCAGTTTGCAAGTATGGATAGACTCTCGGCACTTTATTCGGTACATAGAACTATAAAGCCACCTAAGAACCTTAAGTCTGAACAGTATCGTAATCGATTTGATCTTGCGCTGGGAGTCTACCTTTCATCACATTTACCTTTTTTAAAAATGACTCATTTGAAGAAAGATAGAATCTTTGAAACTTGGTTAATTAAACATCTAAGAAATTCTGAGCCAGGAATACTTCATAGTTGGAATGGCAATAGCCATCAATTGTTTAGAGAGCTAAAAAGTCGAGATTGGTTGAAGTGTGTAGAAAGGTCATGTCCTCATAATATGTTTCAGCATGAAATAATTAGCGCTGAAGCTGACTTTTTAAATGTTGAATATTTAGTTGATAAAGCATCCTTAGATCGTTCAATTGAGGAGTTATATTTGTCGGACATTATCGTTGCACCATCCCAATATAGTGCAAATTCTTACTCTGATCCAGAGCTGGTAAAAAAAGTCAGAGTTAATCCTTTGGGCGCTAATTTGTATTATAGAAATCGAGAAAAAATAAATTCTGGTTTAGTGATTTTGATGGTGGGTAATAGTTTCCTTAGAAAAGGGACTCACTATCTCATCGAAGCCTTTAAGATGATTGACAGAGCTGACGCTGAACTATGGATTCGTGGAGACGTCCCCGAGATTTATCGTAATAGAATTTCCGATAAGAGAATTAAAATTATTCCACCTGTGTTGCCTGAAAAGTTAGTTGATTTGTATAAAGCCGCAGATGTGTTTGTTCAGCCTTCAATAGATGAAGGGTTTGGTATGACGGTTTTGGAAGCTTTATCGTTTGGTCTACCAGTAGTGGTCACGGAGAATGTAGGAGCAAAAGATATGCTTAATGCAGCAGTTTCAATAACAGTACCAATTAGAAATCCAGAGGCTTTGGCAACGGCTATTCAGCAAGCAAGCGAGCTTCCTAGCATAGCATTCGATGAGGCTAGAAAAAAAATTCTGGGAAACGTTTCATGGACTGCTTGTGCTGAAAGAATGTTTGACTCGGTATATCTTAGATAGATGTGATATTTAAAATTTTTTAGATATCAAATGTTCAAATATCACTTAAAATCAAATGGAAAAATTTAATGCAAGGTAAGAAATTAAAAAAATTTACATTAGACAATCGAAAACTGCCTTTCAATCGATTATGAATATATTGGGGCATTTCGAATATACATTTGCATAGTTACTTGAACATGGTTGATGTTATTAAATCTATTCTCTCGACTCGTTCGATAATAATTTTTTAGGGGTGGCAATGAGAGTTTCTTCATTCATTATTTTGGTATTACTTTTAACTTCCTTAGCGGCTTTTGTTGCTCAACTGCTCATCGATTTTTCAACAATTAATATTGCTACATCTTGCATTGCACTTTTAACAGCGATTGTGATTTCAAGCTACATTAAAAGAACAGATGCCATTCAAACGGATCCTATATCTACATTTGCAATTTTCGGGTTTGCAATTACCACCCAAGTTGGCGCCTTGTTGTTTCAGTCTTTGGCATGGACATCGCTAAGTGAGGGATTGCGACAACCGATAGAAACGTTCGCTACACTTTTTGTTTATCTTATCGTGGCTTTAGTCGCGCATAGTTTTTTTAGGATGCTAACAAGCAATACAACCGCAAAGCCGTCTATGATGTCGGCCTTACTGGAAAGAGCGCGACTTTACGAAATCCCACCTTCTGGGACTCTTTGGATGATGGGCTGGTTTGGTGTGCTTGCTATCTTTTTTGGCCGTGGCGCTGATATTAATAACAAAGTGTGGGATGGCTTTAGATTTTTAATTTACACGCCATTTTTAATTCCTATTTACATCAATTTAATAGGTAAAACTTACGCCAATGCTTCAAGAGAGCTTTTCTTTTTGTCAGCATGGTTTACGTTACTTGTGATGTTCGGGATGTTGCTAGGTACACGCGCTATTATTTTTACAGGGTTTATGATCATCGGGCTTATTTACTTACTAGCTGGATTACGCAGCAATGCCTTTTTACAAAGTAAACAAATTTTCAAGTTCAGCGTATCTTTTGTCCTTTTTTTGTCGCTTCTGGGTCCGGCTTCTGACCTGGCAACCGCCATTCAAATTACTAGGCAGAGCAATGATAGATCGATAGAGCATACGCTTGATGTTGCCCAAAAGCCTTATTTGCTTGAAAATTATAGAGCGACAGGAATATCCAACGCAAAATATAGCGCGTATGACGAGGCTTATATCAACAATTCCATATTTTCAAGGTTTGTAGAAACCAAGTTCCATGATAATGCGCTTTACTTTTCATCACATTTATCGGATGGTGGTAAAGAGGCGCTTGCTGAAAAAACAAGTGATTTGTTATTTGGAATCTTGCCGCAGCCAGTATTAGATTTTTTTAAAATAGATGTCGATAAATTAACATTAAAATTTTCTATGGGTGACTATTTAGCCAACTTGTCTTCGGGCATTCCACTTGGTGGTTACAGAACTGGGTCTATGTTTGCGCAAGGTCAAGCGCTCATTGGGTCATTTTTCATCGTCACGTATTTTATGATTTGTATGGCATTGTTTTATTTGATGAGCTTACTAAGCAGTAAGTCCAATGATGTCGTCAGACTTTCTGCGCTAGGATTGCTGTTGATTTGGAACTTTTTCATGGCAGGAGTTACTGCCGAATCGCTTCATCAAATGACGGCCTTCCTTGCCCGCAATTTGATGCAATCTCTTCTCATTTATCTGCTTTTATATTGGCTCTGCAGTTTGTTTACCAAACCTGTGTTGTTAAATAAAACCGTGACAGAAATTGCTTAAGGTTTATCTAAGAAAGGGGATGAATAGATGTCATGTGAGTTAATTTGTACGGGTTGGTATTCTTCTGAAGCAGTTAGAACATATGAAACCTTTGGCGATGACAGTATTCGTAATAATTCTTTTAGACCATTATGGTGGCACTCGGTTGATACTTTCATCAAGCCCCAGCATGTCTTAGTTGTTGATTCTGCTTCTCCAGTGAAGCCAGAAGATTATTTATATACATCTACTAAGTTCAGCAATATCGAGCTTCTCAAAAATCCTGGTCATTCACAGAACTGCGAAACTCATTATTGTGGATATATGGCCTCTGTTATCCTGGGCTTAGAATTTGCGCTTCATAATGATGTGGATTTCTTTCTTTATGTTGAACAAGATGCACTTGTTTATGGGGCAGATTTTGTAAAAAAAATTCAACATCAGCTTTTGAGCCACGATCTTATTTTTGGCGCTAGCGGCCATCCAGACGGGGACATCCAACAATCAATCTTTGCAGCAAACAAGCGAGGAATTAGAAAGTTTTTATCTCGATTACATTCTATAAATAGTACGGATCGACAAATTGCTCCGGAGATGAAGTTTATGAATGCTGCCTCAGCATTGCACTCATTCCCATTTATAGGGCTTCTCTCAGCTGACAATCCAAGAATATTGGCAAGGGCGAGTACAAAGCTGTTTTTATCTTCGATGTCAATTTTTAAGCAATATGCGGTCTTGCCTTTTGGATATGGCAGAATTAGGCCGATTAATTTTTCCGACGATATTTTTTATTTTCAGCATGGGTCGGTTGATGAGATTAGTGCATACAAAAAATTGACCGGCTTCAATGATACGCTGAGTAAGTATTGATTGTTCAGATGAAGATTGATGATTAATGACTGCCACTAAACGTTTTTTGTCAGGAAGTGCTGCATCATGGGCCAGAATCATTTTGAATGTCGCCACTCAGTTTGCACTGGTTCCTATATTTCTTTCTCATTGGTCTGTAAAGGAATATGGTTGTTGGTTAGTAATTGCATCTGTTACTGGACTGGCATCTCTCTTTAGTATTGGGCATCAATCATATCTTGAATATGAGTTTTTGAGGGTTGGGGACAAAAATCCATATCAGCTTTCCTTGCTATTTTACTCCTCTGTTCCGTTTGCGCTTTTACTCTGTTTGGTAGAACTTATATTTGTGGCTGCCGCCATTTTCTTTGGTTTGCTTGACTCAATGTTTGCTGAAAGTCATCCATTAGATAAACATTTACTCAATGAATCTTTTTGGGCGATTATTGTTTTTTCTGTGGGATGGCTAGTCAATACGGGTATTGGCGGTTTGGGTGGCCGTTTAGTTTCCCCTTTTGGTCATTTTCCAAGATTTGCTTGGTGGAGTTTCGCTTTGGCTTTGTCAACGGCTGCAGCCTCGGCGATAGCGGTTTATGCAGGCGCTGGCTTGCTAGAAACTGCCATCGCGGTAACTCTGACTAGTACGATGATCAATATCCCCATTCATATGGATTTATGGCGTTTATTTAAGCAACATCATTTAATCCCTATTAAACCAGATCTGAAAATGGGTGCACATCTCACTATAAAGTCTATGGCATTAGCGCTGACCAATGTGATTGAAAATCTTCGGCAACAGGGTATCCGAGTATTTTTGAGTACCATTGTAGGGTTGTTTCAAATGACAGCTTTTTCTACAACAAGAACAATTAGTAATGTGTCTTTGCAAGGCATTTCCACAGTGATTAACCCTGCCATGCCTGAGTTTATGCGATATTTGCGGGAAAAAGATGGCGCACGTGTGGACTCCGTCATGGGTTTTCTCTTATTTTTAACCGTGATCGTATTTGCACCAATTTTAGTTGGTCTTCAATTGATTATTCCTGACATATTTCTGTTATGGACACGTGGGAAAATAGAGTTTGATGGTTTTTTATTTGGACTTTTTTCGATTAGTTTGATGGTTTATGCAATAGGTAGGCCGCTTTTTGCAATAGTTCAAGGTAATAATCTTGTTAAATCGCAACTCATTATTTCCACAACAGTGGGCTTGATAGCAATCTTTGGAGTCATTGCAATGTCGTCTTACTTTGGTATTAGGGGCGCAGCCGCTGCTTTACTTTTTGCGGAAATTGTAGGATGTGCTTTAGCTCTTATTTATGCAGTTAAATGGCTATCTATTCACCAGATGCAACTGCCATATAAGCTATTTTATTTAGCGGGCACATCAATCTTAATGGCTACTTTTGGCATCTTGCTAATGTCAGCAATGCCTGGGAAAAGGCTTATGATATTTTACTGTGTATTCATATTATGTGTATTAGTAGGCTATGTTTTTGTTCGGCAACTTCCTAAGATAGCAATAGATAAACTTGAAACTATTTTGTTAATGCTGATACCGCAAAAGCGGGCGCTATGAACCTCGTCCTATTCACCCATCCTTACTTTTTAAACTCGCAAAGCATGCCGCGTTTCGCGCGTATGCTTGAAGAGGCTTATTTATTGAGAGGGAATGAGGTGAAAGTTTGGTCGCCTCAGCCTGTTGCTTATCAGCTTGTGCCGAGTGGGCGTTTTTCTAAATGGGCAGGTTATGTGGATCAATATATTTTATTTCCACTTTGGGTACGTAAGCAGTTAAAAAAACAGTCAGCGGATACTTTGTATGTGTTTTGCGATCAAGCCCTTGGTCCATGGGTGCCACTAGTCAAAAATAAACCGCATATTGTGCATGTACACGATTTGCTGGCTTTACGATCTGCGCTTGGTGATGTGCCAGAAAATCCGACCTCGTGGTCTGGCAGGATTTATCAACGTTATATTCGGCAGGGCTTTAAGCAAGCCAAGCACTTTATCTCTATTTCAAATAAAACCCGTGACGACTTGCATCATTTTGGGCAGGCGTCAGCAATGAGTTCTCATGTGGTTTACAACGGCTTTAACTATCCTTATGCGCCTATGGCTAAAGCTGATGCGATACGTGTGCTCAATGATGCTAATTTGCCAGTGCAGTCTGATGGCATGTTGTTGCATTTAGGTGGCAGCCAGTGGTACAAAAATTTAGTGGGCGTGATTCGTATTTACATTGAATATGTCAAAGCCGAGAACAATCCTTTGCCACTTTGGTGTATTAGCCCCAGCCCTAACCCTCAGGTGCAAGCTTTGCTTAAACAAGTGCCGTCAAATGGAAAGGTATTGTTTTTTCAAGGGATTGATAATCATGCTTTACAAGCGGCTTATTCTTTGGCGCGTGCCTTTGTTTTTCCGAGTCTTGCTGAGGGCTTTGGTTGGCCAATTATTGAGGCCCAAGCTTGCGGTTGTCCAGTGCTGACTTCTGATGAAGCGCCGATGAATGAAATTGGTGGCGTTGCATGTTCTTATATTCCAGTGCTAAAACGCACAGATGATGCCCAATTATGGGCGAAAAATGCCTCAAATACATTAATTGCTTTGCTATCACTTAATGAAGCAGCGCGAAGTAAGCTGGTGGCGCAGGGCTTAACGCATGTGCAGCAATTTAACGCGGAGTATGCGATAGAGAGCTATCTGAATCACTATCAACAAGCCATGCTTACAACAAGCCATACATAAAAATATGATTAACTCCACTAATACTCTTGCTGCATTAAGCCCCCAAAGGATATCCCCATGAAAATCCTTCACATCATTTCTTCGATTAATCCCAAAGGTGGGGGTCCGATGGAGGGCGTGCGTCAAGTCGGCATGAAGAAGATAGAGATGGGGCACTCCATCAGTGCGTTGACCTTGGATGATCCGGCTTCACCTTTCATTGAGGAGTATCCATTTAAGGTGCATGCCATTGGTCCATCGATAGGCAGTTATCGTTATAACAGCCGATTAGTGCCATGGCTTGAAGAAAACGTAGATCGTTATGATATTGTGATTATTAACGGACTTTGGCAGTACCATGGCTTTGGTGCTTGGCGCGTATTACATCGCAAGAAAATCCCTTACTTTGTGTTTTGTCACGGCATGTTGGATCCATGGTTCAAACACACTTACCCGCTTAAACACTTAAAAAAATGGCTGTATTGGCCTTGGGCTGAGTATCGATTACTCAGAGATGCAAGAGCAGTCTTTTTTACTTGTGAAGAAGAAAGAATCTTAGCCCGTCAATCCTTTTGGTTATACAAAGTACGTGAACAAGTGGTGACTTATGGGACTAAAACACCACCGAGTGATGGTGTTGCACTGGCAGACACTTTTTACACCCAATATCCTGCACTACGAGAAAAAAGAGTGTTTCTGTTTCTAAGTCGCATTCAAGAGAAGAAAGGCTGTGACTTAACCATTGAAGCGTTTGCTGAAGTGGCGAGCCATGACGCCAGCCTTCACTTAGTGATCGCTGGGCCTAGCCAACACAAATATCAAGAAAAGCTTCAAGCACTCGCACAGCGTTTAGGGATTGCTGACCGTATTACCTGGACAGGCATGCTGCAAGGCGACATGAAATGGGGCGCCTTTTGTGCTAGCGAAGCTTATGTCTTATCTTCACACCAAGAGAACTTTGGCATTGCGGTGGCAGAAGCGCTTGGATGCGGGGTTCCAGTATTAATCTCTGACAAAGTCAATATTTGGCGAGAAATTGAAGCAGACGGCGCTGGCATTGTGAGTCCAGATACCTTAGCGGGTACCAAAGAAAGCTTAAAGCGCTGGTTAGCTTTAGATGAAACCGCCCGCCAACAAATGGGGGCGAATGCTAAGCGATGTTTTGAAGAGCGCTTTACAGTAGAAGCGATGGCTAAAAGCACTACTACAGCAATTCTAAAGTGGTTGAAATATAAAGATGATGATGGCTCAAAAAGTCATGGTTAATTTAGGCCGAAATTTATGGTTGGAAATTTTGGGGTATTTTGATGCTTAGTATTTGTATTCCAGCGTATAAACATATTTCATTAACTCATGAAGCAGCAAAATCTATTTTGCAACAAGATGCAGATTTTGAATTGATTGTCCTTGATGATTTTTATTTAGTTGAGCCTACGCTTGAAAATTTATTTGCAATAGAAGAATTGAAAACATACCTCAACTCTGATAAGCGAGTTAAATGCTTTAGTAACGAAAAGCTTCTTCCAATTCAAGTAAATTGGAATAAAACTGTTTCATTGGCTAATGGTAGTTATATTAAGCTTTTAGGGGCTGATGATAGAATGTTGCCAGGCAGCATAAGTAAAATATTGCAAATGATCAATGATAAGCCCTCGGTGGCATTTCATGGCCATTTGGCCAATGTTATAGATGCTAGTGGCTTATTAATAAGACAACAGCGCTTTTATGGATCCGATTTTGCAAATAAGGAAATAACGGGTGCGGAAGCGTTGAAGGCGAAGATTCGTCAGCAGGTCCGCTTTAAAGAGCCAGCCTGTAACTTCTACCTTAAAAATGCATGGGAAAGAATTGGTGGCTATGATTCGAAATTTCGCTTTACGTTTGATATTTATTTTAATGCCAAAATGATGTTTGCCTTCAAATCAACTCTTTGGAATGAGTACTTGGTGGAGTTAAGGCGTCATCATGCTTCTGACGGTGCGCAACTCCCTGCATCATTGGCTCTAGCTGATTTAGAAGGTTTTGTTGGTGAGTTATTAAACATGATTGGTGATGAAGCTACGTTATTTGATAAAGCTGCTGCGCATGGTTTGATCCAGTATCGCTTAATTGAGTTGGTGGCGCAACGTATGAGATTTCTACCCTTAGATATGTGTCAATTGATTGCTAAAAATATTGGTTTATTTGTAAGCAATCCAATTGCACTTTGCTGGATGGCTAAATTGTTAATTAATCGTGGTATTTTAGGTGATGTACAACAACACTAATGACACGAACAACTTATTGAGCCTTATATTAGTAAATCTATACGTAATTCAAAATTTAGATTTAACTTAAATAAATTTTTATGGCTATTTGATTAAGATTAAACGAACCTATATATAAACAAATATAAAATATAAACAAATATAAAAAAAGAATTTTATTGCTTAACTAATTCCATTTTGTGGTTATTTCTTGGGAAGCCGAAAAGGAAATACATATGTTTACGCACGAAAGAATATCTTACTCGATTGCTGACGATTAACCGTATGAATATAAAAAGCTATATTATCGACCTTACCAAAAGTAACTCATCCTGGCCGTTTTTATTCAAAATGAAGCGAGCCTTTTGGCAGTGCTTTCTAAACCCATTATTTTTGATTTTACCTAAGCCTGCTAGTGGTTTACGCATTTTTATTTTAAAATTAATGGGTGCAAAGATTGGCAATGTTTGTTTAATTGAACCTGGCGTCAAGGTTTTGATGCCATGGAATTTGGAGATGGGTGATTACGTCGTTCTTGGTCGAGATGTTGAAATTTACAATTATGCACTTGTTAAAATAAATGATATGACGGTTATATCCCAGCGCTGTTTCTTGTGTACGGGTTCTCATGATTATACTCATCCACACATGCAGTTGATTTGGAAGCCCATTACTATTGGCTCTGAATCTTGGGTAGCGACAGAAGTTTTTTTAGGGCCAGGTGTAAATATTGGAAATGGCACTGTCATCGGAGCTCGTTCTGTCGTTACAAAAGACATGCCTAGCTGGATGGTATGTGCCGGCAACCCTTGCAAACCACTTAAAATTAGATCAATCAAGTTAATATAATGGCCAAGATTTCTATTCTTATTCTCACTAAAAATGAGCAACAAGATCTTCCAGGTTGTTTGGAGTCTGTGGCCTGGACTGATGATATTCATGTCCTTGACTCTCAAAGTGCAGATAACACTTTGCAAATCGCCGAACGCTTTGGAGCCAAAGTCACCGTGCGTGCTTTTGATGGGTATGCATCGCAACGAAATTTTGGTTTGCAACTGCCTTTTAAATATCAATGGGTGTTGATTTTAGATGCGGATGAACGCATTACGCCCTCTCTTGCATCTGAAATGAATAGATTTGTGCAGAGTGCTGCTACAAATGTTGCTGGTGTTCGTATGCGCCGACGTGATATTTGGTGGAGCCGTTGGCTCAAACACGCTCAAATTTCACCATTTTATGTTCGCCTTATGCGAGTTGGTCGGGCCCATTATGAGCGTGAAATTAATGAAGTGCTGTTAGTCGATGGCGACATTGCTGAGCTCATAGAACCTTTTGATCATTATCCTTTTTCTAAAGGGCTGGATCATTGGATCAGCAAACACAATACCTACTCCAGAATGGAAGCAGAAGTCATTGCTAATGGACTGATTGTTAAACCAGTTTGGAAAATTGCATTCTTTGGGAAAGATTTTGGTGAGCGACGTATGCATCAAAAAGCTATTTTTTGTGGCTTACCCGCTCGCCCATTGATTAAATTGCTTTATATGTTGATTGTTCGCCGTGCATTTCTTGATGGCTGGGCAGGCATCAGATACGCCATCCTTCAGTCTATTTATGAGTATTTTATTGTGCTTAAAACCAAAGAGCTTAAAGAAGCAAAAGTGATTCAAGCCCTTGCTTCTGAGCTTAGTTAAAAGCCGTCTTTCGAGGTTCTGATTTTGAAAATCCTCATTTACAGTGCTAATTTTGCGCCTGAGCCAGTAGGCATAGGAAAGTATTCTGGTGAAATGGCAGCTTGGTTGGTCGCACAAGGCCACCAAGTACGCGTGGTTGCGGCGCCTCCGTATTACCCTGCATGGCAGCTAGACCAAACTTACGCATGGCCACCTTATCGTCGTGAGCAGTGGCTGGGTGTAGATGTTTGGCGCTGTCCGCTATGGGTGCCAAAAGTGCCGGGTGGGTTAGTACGTGTTGTGCATTTATTAAGTTTTGCAATTTTGTCCCTGCCGATTATGTTGTGGCAGATCTTTTGGCGCCCGAATGTGGTGATGGTCATTGCGCCAGCGCTTGTTTGTGCGCCAGCTGGATTTGTAGTGGCGAGATTGTCTGGTGCAAAAGCTTGCTTGCATATTCAAGATTTTGAAGTGGATGTGGCTTTTCAGATGGGCTTATTGAAAAGCCCATTGTTACAGTGTATGGTGCTTGCAACTGAGCGTTGCTTGCTGAGCTGTTTTGATCAGGTTTCATCTATTTCCGGCCGGATGTTAGATCGGCTTCGTCAAAAAGGCATCGCCGAGCATAAGATTCGTTTTTTCCCGAATTGGGTTGATATTTCACATATCTATCCTTTAACGGTTCCCAGTGATTATCGCCATGAATTGGGCATTTCACCGCTGACAAAAGTCGTGTTATTTTCTGGCACCATGGGAGGCAAGCAAGGCTTAATGGTGATTCCAGAAGCGGCTAAAAAATTAGCGCATCGTCAAGATGTGATGTTTGTGGTGTGTGGGGATGGTGTCATAAAACCTCAACTAGAAGCCGCTAGCATAGGCTTGTGTAATATTAAGTTTTTGCCGTTGCAGCCGTTTGAAAGGTTAGGGCAGTTATTAGGCTTAGCTGATATTCATTTATTACCGCAAAGCCCAGAAGCGGCAGACTTGGTTTTGCCCTCTAAACTCTCTGGCATGTTGGCAAGTGGCAGGGCGGTTATTGCGACTTGTAATTCAGATACAGAAATTGCTAATGTCGTTGCTCGGTGCGGCTTGGTGGTTACGCCAGAAGATTGTAATGCGTTAGCAGATGCCATTGGAAAGTTAGTGGATGACGATAAAGCTCGGTTGCACTTTGGCAAGCAGGCTAGGCTTTATGCGGAAGAGAATTTAGCAAGAGATTCGGTGCTGGAACGATTGTTGGAACATCTAGGGTAATTTGGACAAACATAACGATTGAAGTTGGGTTTACTTAAATAAAATGCGGCACATACTTTTGGCTACCGTTGAAAACCCTCATGATCCCAAATCATGGAGTGGTACTCCGTATAACATTTTAAAAGCCCTTGAAAGCAAGTTTGATAAAGTGAGTGTGCTTTCAAGTCCTGTTCCAAAGAAAAACGTGTTTGATTCTTTGTTAAGGATAGTTCTCGGCAGAAGTAAATATCCTCTTTGGATGACTAAGTATGCATTAAAAGCATATGCTAAAGACTTTGATGAAACTATCAAATCAGTTCAACCAGATGCTGTTTTATGCATCTCTAGCCAACATTTAGTGTATGCAAGTAAACATAAACTGCCGATTTTGATGATTTCTGATGCGCCTTGGATTGCTTATAAGGAAGCTTATCAACAATATGAATCTATGCCTTTACTTGCCAAGCAGTATGCAAAGTATGAATCCATTGCTGCTGATAATGTCAGTGGGGTAGTTTATCCTTCACCTTGGGCTTGCGCGCAAGCAGAGCAGCGGTTTGATATAGATGTGAATAAAGTTCATTTAATCCCTTTTGGTGCTAATCGTTATTGCAGTGGTTCGGATGAAGACGTTTTTCAAAACATTAATAACAAAAATCTTGGTCAGATCAATTTTTTATTTATTGGTAAAGATTGGGACCGCAAAGGCGGTCCGCTAGCTTTGAGTATTATTAGAGAGATTAATGAGGCTGGCTATTCAGCTTCATTGGATATTGTGGGTTGTCATCCTTTTGTGGACGCTAGCGATCTAGAATTTTCAGTTATACATGGCTACCTTTCTCCTGATGATTTAGGAGACTCTTTGTTGATCAACAACTTATTTATGCGCGCAGATTTTTTCATGGTGCCTTCTTATGCTGAGTGTTATGGCTTGGTATTTGCCGAGGCGCAATCTTACGGAATACCTTGCATTACACTAGACAGCCATGGTGTTCCCGGTGTTGTTGATCATGGAAAAACAGGGTTAATTTTCTCCAGACATGATAATGCAAAATTTATTGCTGAGGAAGTGATTAAGCTCGTAAAAGATAAGACGGCCTACCTTGAAATGGCTGTAGCCGCTAGAGTGAAATTTAGCAAAGAGCTGAATTGGAAGTCGTTTAGTGAAAGACTAAAAGACTTATTGTGTAAGGTGAAATAGGTATTGCATTTAGTCAATTATTTGAGCCAACAGATACTCAATAACTTGCAAAATAAAAAATAGGTCTTATTTTTATTAAAAATCAAGCGGTATAGGTCAATCAGGAAAGCATGAAATGACAGCAAAGAAAATACTAATAACAGGCGGTGCTGGTTACATTGGCTCACATACCTGTGTGGAGTTGTTAAACGCTGGTCATGATCTGGTAGTAGTTGATAATTTAGGTAATAGTAAGTTTGAAGCTCTGGCAAGAGTGCAGCGGATTACCGGCAGAGAATTAGCTTTTCATCAGGTGGATGTGCGTGATAAGCAAGCTTTGCGTGAGGTATTTGCGCTGTATGATGTTGATGCGGTTATCCATTTTGCAGGGCTCAAAGCGGTTGGAGAGTCAGTGCAGCAACCATTGCGATACTACGATTGTAATGTTGGTGGGGCTGTTGCCCTCTGTGAAGTGATGGCTGAATTTGGCGTGCATAACCTGGTTTTTAGTTCTTCTGCTACCGTTTATGGTGAGCCCGATGTAATGCCGATTCGTGAAGATTTTCAGGTAGGTGGCAAGACCAATCCTTATGGCGCAAGTAAGTTAATGATAGAAAATATTCTTAATGATTTACATGCCTCTGATCCAGCATGGCGGATTGCTGTATTGCGTTATTTCAATCCTGTGGGGGCACATGCTTCTGGTTTGATCGGTGAAGATCCAAACGGAATACCTAACAATTTAATGCCTTATATTGCCCAAGTGGCGGTGGGTAGACGAGATTGCTTGAATATTTTTGGCGGTGACTATGCAACGCCAGATGGAACTGGGGTTCGTGATTATATTCATGTGGTTGATTTAGCCAAAGGGCATTTGGCTGCCTTGGATTATCTTTCAAAAAGTCCGGGTTTATTGACCGTTAATCTAGGCACTGGCCAGGGATTGAGTGTGCTAAACATGGTTAAGGCATTCCAAGCTGCGTGCGGCATCGAAATTCCATATCAGATTGTTGAAAGGCGCGCTGGCGATATTGCATGTTGCTATGCCGACCCAACACTAGCAGCTGAAAAACTAGGCTGGCGTGCTGAGTTAAGTGTGCATGAAATGTGTGATGATGCTTGGCGTTGGCAATCGACTAATTTGAATGGCTATGATGTTTAATATTTTATCAATCTGCTGGCAGTACTCTTTTACTTATGGCGCAGATTGAATCTGAGGATTTGCAATAATATCTGCAAGCACCTTGTTTCCCTGCCCGCTAGGGTGAATGCCATCCCGGTAATTGTTCAGTCCCCATCTTGGATCATTTCCGATTGAGATAACCTCTTTAATACCCGCGTTGTGAATTTCATTAATGTGGCGATTAAGCATTTTTTTCATTAAGTTGGCATCTTTTTGTTCGTTGATGTCAGGATACAGATAAGCGACTACCTTTTTATTTTTCATTGCAGAAGAGTTTATAAAAGCCTTAAGTTCGGTATGCCAGTCACCGCCTGCGACTAAATATTTTGGTTTAATTTCACCGTTACATTTTTCATAACTATAAATATACTTTTGAAAGGCGTATAAAAATGCAGATATCGGCGGGCGTTTTGGATGTGTAGTCTCACATGACCATGATGAAGCTTGATCAAAGTCACCGCTATTCCATACAAATATAAAGGTATCTATATTTTTCACAACATCCGGATTGCTCTTGAGATAGATCAGTTCATTTCTGATACCCCAACTACCCGCTGATATTGGCCAAACTGGTCGATTTATTTTTCTTTGTAGTGTTGGTCCGAGTCTTTCAGACTCTTTAAGTGGGTTCCCACCTAAAACAATACTGTCTCCAATTAACAAAATGTCTTCAGCATTGCTTGGCTTGAAAGTGTCAGCCCCCATGTGATATTCGTTAAATATCCAATCATGTGTCCACAAGAACTTACCATGTTGGCTAGCTTTAGGAATATAGCCAATTTCATTATTGGCATCATAAATTGGGAAATCTGATATGCGAGTCAGCCTAGTGCCTATCTCTAAAATCAAGAATGCAATAGCAAGATATTTAAGTTTACGAGGCATGTTGGTGATTTTTGAATGTTTGACTAATTTATTATAGTTTGAATTGCGCTAGCAGATATTAAATTTATGTGATGAAGCAAGGCGCTCATTAAGTAGTTCTAATGGAGATATAATTATGGATGTTATAATTATTTCAGCATGATGAAGGTAATAGGGGTTTTAGAATTGGATGCAATAAATAAAAATAACCCAAACACGGGGAAATTAGTGGATGAGCTAGTCACCGCTAATGAGGTACTTCAAGCGCAAAATGCAGCATTAGTCCTTGAAAATAAAGAGCTTAGTATTGTTGCGTCCATTTTTCAATCCCAAGAAGGCATGTTGATTACTGACGCTCATCTGTCTATTGTTCGAGTGAATCAAGCTTTTACTGAAATTACTGGTTATCGTTCAGAAGAAGTCTTAGATAAGAAGCCGAATATACTGAGTTCTGGTAGGCATGATAAAGCGTTTTACAAGTACATGTGGCAATGCCTTAACAATCAGGATAAATGGTAAGGGAAAATTTGGAATCGCCGCAAAAAGGGGGATGTTTATGCTCAGTATGTAAGCATTGCTGTGGTTTATGAT
>Ga0187843_10000587_pt1 | contig 25229 bp, 21 predicted proteins | sample SpaLakP09_SKY_43_FD_134516 | JGI IMG/M metagenome (GOLD analysis project Ga0187843, IMG submission 134516) | Oligotrophic lake water microbial communities from Sparkling Lake, Wisconsin, USA - SP09_SKY_43 | ecosystem: Environmental > Aquatic > Freshwater > Lake | place: USA: Sparkling Lake...
AAAAAATACTAATGTCATTGATGCTGCAGCAGCTGGTGCAGCCAGTGGTTTGATGCTGGCGGCTAACGTTGGTGCAATGTTGTTAGCCTTCGTCGGGTTGATTGCTCTAGTAAACGGTTTGGTCGGTTGGGTTGGCTCTTTGTTTGGTTTTGACGGCCTAACGCTGCAATTGATTTTCGGTTATTTATTTCAACCTTTAGCGTTTATTCTGGGCGTAAGCTGGGATGAAGCGCGGTTGGCGGGTAGTTTTATTGGCCAGAAATTGGTCATCAACGAATTTGTGGCGTACTTAGATTTTATTCAGCATGTAAAAGCTGGGCATTTATCTGAGCACACCCAAATCATCGTAACCATTGCGTTATGTGGCTTTGCCAATTTCTCTTCGATTGCCATCCTGTTGGGTGGTCTTGGTAGCATGGCGCCAAGTCGTCGTGGAGATATTGCTGAGCTTGGTTTAAAAGCCTTGTTCGCCGCGACATTAGCGAATCTGATGAGTGCGGCAATCGCAGGCTTTTTCTTTTCATTAGGCTAGAAAACAGGTCCTTAAAATGACTCAACAACAAGTCCCAACCTTAGATATCAGACGGTTTGTCACCGACAAAGAAGCCTTTGTCGCCGAAATTGGCAAGGCCTACACTGAGTTTGGTTTCTGTGGCATCAGTGGCCACGGCATTCCAGATGACGTTGTAGACAACACCTATAAAGCAATTAAGAAATTTTTTGCTTTACCGACTGAAGTCAAATCACAGTACTATATTCCTGGACAGGGTGGTGCGCGTGGTTACACAGGATTTGGTGTTGAGAAAGCCAAAGACAGCAATCATCCAGACTTAAAAGAGTTCTGGCATGTTGGTCGCGAATTAGCAGGCCCAGCGCCGCATCCGAGCCTCTATCCAAACCAGTGGCCAACCGAAGTGCCAGAGTTTAAAGATGCAACCTATGGCTTGTATCAAGCACTGGAAGCTTTGGGTTGCCAAGTGCTGGAAGCGCTCGCGTTATTTCTTGCCCAAGATCAGCAGTACTTTGCGGATAAAGTAAATTATGGGAACTCAATTTTGCGGCCTATTCATTACCCGCCAATTGCAGATACCACAACGCAATCTATTCGTGCGGGTCAACATGAAGACATCAACTTAATTACGCTGTTGGTGGGTTCACATGAATCAGGCTTGGAAATTCTGCGCCGTGATGGTAGCTGGTTACCGGTAACGACTATTCCTGGCACCATCGTGGTAAATATCGGCGATATGCTGCAACGGTTAACCAACCATGTGTTGCCATCAACCACACACCGCGTGGTAAACCCTGCGGGTGCAGCGGCTGGCCAACCACGTTATTCGATCCCATTTTTCATGCATCCGAACCCGGATTATGTGATTGAAACCTTGACCAGTTGTGTCTCTGAAGCGTCGCCAAACCGTTACCCAGAGCCAATCAATTCTAACGATTATCTGATGCAACGTCTGGAAGAAATAGGCCTCATTAAAAAAGCCAAATACTAAGTTTCGGACCTGCCGTCATCCTAGTCGGCGGTCGGTACTTTGTTAAGTAAAGCGAGCAGTGATGTTCGCTTTTTTATTGGGTACATGAACGCCAGTTGCTGGCGGTGCAATGCCAATTCTGGTTAAGTGCCATACAAGCTGGGCAATTGCTGAACATTTATTCAAACAATGCTAAATGCGGCCTAATTTTGCAATTCTTTGTTGACGAACTAGCGGCTGACGAATAATATGCACGGCGTCGACGGTGTATGCCTCGGTGGTGGAATTGGTAGACACACTAGCTTCAGGTGTTAGCGCTTCGCGGCGTGGGGGTTCGAGTCCCCCCCTAGGCACCATACACGTTGACGAAAAAACACATGCCTCGGTGGTGGAATTGGTAGACACACTAGCTTCAGGTGTTAGCGCTTCGCGGCGTGGGGGTTCGAGTCCCCCCCTAGGCACCAAATAATCCAGCTTAATGCTGGATTTTTTGTTTTTACATTCCCCAAAATTCCGATCGCTGTTTGCTCAGCAACTTTCAAATCTGTGTATTTTTGTTTGCAGCTTACACTGCAATACTCTGCGTCAACCTTCGCAATCTGCTTAACAATTCGACAAAAACTGTAGTATAGGTATAGGCTCAGATGATGAATGACAGTGCCATCATTTCCCCGGCTTGGATCTTCGGAGGTTTTATGCGTCATTTCCCTTGTTATGCATCTCTATTGCTTGCGTTACTGTTAACTGGATGCCAGAGCTCAAACTATGCCTCGCAGCATCTGCAGAAACCTCAACTCAATAGTGCGCCTTTTGCCAAACCACAGCAGGAAGTTGCTTCAGTTGACGAAATTTTTACGCTGGATGCCAATGATTTAACTGACCTTAAAGCAGAGATGCGCAGCGGCGCAACATCACAAGATAAAACTAGAGCCTTATTGCGGTTTATCTTTAAGTCAGATCAGTTGCCATTGCATTATGTGAATTCTGCGACTTTGGTTGCGCACGAAACGCTTCAGCGCCGTGAGGCAAACTGCTTATCGTTAACTATTCTTGCCTATGCCCTTGCCAAAGAAGTTGGCTTTAATGCTGAATTTCATGAAGTGCAAATTCCCGAGTATTGGATCACGGATGGCCACCAATCCCGCTTAAATGGCCATGTGAATTTGCTGGTTGTTCCTCCTGTACTCTCGTTTGAAAATGGGGCTGTTAATTACAGTCTTTCGCGAATTACAGTTGATTTTGATACTGAAAATAGAGGAAAAGCTTGGCCATCTCGTGTGGTGACTAAAGAAGATATTGTCGCGATGTTTTATAACAATAAAGCCGCAGACAGTTTAGTCGCTGCGGACTACGCTCAAGCCTTTGCTTATTTAAAAGCTGCTGTCGAGATTGCGCCAAATTCAGCGCAAACTTGGGCAAATTTATCAGTACTTTATCGACAAGTTGGTTTGTATAAAGATGCGGAAGAAAGTTATTTATTTAGCCTTCGTTTAAACCCAAACAATAGTAACACCATGGCCAATTTAGCAGTGTTATATCGTTTAGTTGGCCAAACAGCGAAAGCGATAGAATTAGAAGCGGTTGTGGCGCGCAAACGTAAACTCAATCCCTTTTACCATCTGATGTTGGGGGATGAGGCTTTGAATGCTCAACAAACCGATATTGCGAAAATTCACTTTAATCAGGCGCTTCGGTTAAATCCTAGCTTAAGTGCAGCCATGTTTGGTATGGCTAAATCTTATATTATTGAAGGGGATATCGACAAAGCAGCGCAATACCTGCAAGATGCAAAGCACTTTAGTCAAAGCCATGATGAAAAACTTCGGTATGAATCCAAGCTCAAAATTTTACAGCAGGTTGCAGTGCTCTATTAACAAATTAAAGGTGGTTTTGCTGAGTCTATTGTGCTGTAGCAATATTGCCCATGCCAATGAAGAGCTTGCTTTTAGCCAAGCGTGGCAAGATTTACAAGTGCTTTCCGATGATAAAATGCAGGGCAGGGCCACTGGCAGCGCTGGTAGCCTGTTAGCACAAGAATATATCCTATCTCGATTTTCCGCGCTTGGTTTGGAGCCTGTCAATGGCGGCCACCGCCAGTTATTTATTCATGATTTTAGTTTTGGCAAACCGCTTTCGGGAGTGAATTTATTTGGTATGCGGCGCGGGTGTGTCAATCCTGACCAATTTATTGTGATCACTGCCCACTATGATCATTTGCCGATGGACGGCCGAAAACTCTTTAATGGCGCCGATGATAATGCATCAGGGGTTGCTGGCCTTTTATATCTTGCGAAAAAAAGTGCTGAAAATTGCCCAGCGTATAGTCAAATTTTTGTGGCAACCGATGGCGAGGAGCGCGGATTGTATGGGGCTAAAGCATTTTGGGCCAAGTGGCCACAACAGCAAAATGTCGTGCTCAATATCAACCTTGATATGATTAGCCGTGGCGAAAAATCGTCAAAGCTCTATTTGGCCGGGCGCAGAACATTTCCACAACTGACCGAATTTGCCAAACAAATCAATGCTGAAAAATATTCAGTCAAATTAGTGCTTGCGCATGATAGCCGCAGTCCGCAGATCAGTGGTCGCAGTTCAGCGCAGCAAATTGATTGGCCAAACGCTTCAGATCATGCCGTTTTTCGTCGTGCAGGCATCCCATATTGTTACTTTGGTGTCGATGATCACCCGCAATATCATAGCGTTGACGATGATTGGCAGCGCGTGAAAGCTGATTTTTTCCAGCAGTCTTTAGCAATAATTGCTGAAGGCTGGCGTTTTGCTGATTCGCAACCTGTAGAAGTTTATCAACAACTGAGAAAGGCCCAAGTCGATTAGATTTGTGTTTTATCAGCCTCTAATTCAGCAACTCAGACCATGTACGACTCGGGCATTTAAAGCTACGGCAAGTAAGGCAACCAGCTCTCTTGCCATGGCGTAACCCCAGCAATTGCATAGGGGCGATGCTTCATGGCACCGACTAAATTTGCATTAATTTCAGGCAGTAGCAGACTCACAAATTCAGCATTTTTATCATATTGCACGGCTTGTTTCATCACATTGAAGTGACGGGCCGATCCTTCACCTGCACCAGCAATATACGCCCAGTTGCCCCAATTGGACGCGACATCATAATCTAGCAGCTGTTGCTCAAAATATTCTGCGCCTAACCGCCAATCTACCCCAAGCTCAAAGACTAAATAACTCGCGACATTTTGCCTGCCACGGTTTGACATCAAGCCGGTGGTTAGTAATAGCCGCATGTTGGCGTCAATAAACGGCATCCCAGTTTGTCCTTGCTGCCAGCGACGTAAATTTTCACTGCAAGCAGCTGATTTTCTTTGTAATTGTGGCAGTGCAGCTCGACGACCCAAGCCTGCAGCGCGAAAGCAGGCATCGCCATACACGCGAAAATAATGCCGAAAGTACTCTCGCCAAAATAGTTCTTGTTTAAGCCACTCTGCGGAAGGATGTTGCGGACCTGTTTGTAAGTCCTGCCAACATTGCCGCACCGATAAGGTACCCATAGCCAGCGCCGTTGACAGAAAACTTGCATACTCATTACCAAACAGCTGATTGCGGGTTTGCAAATATTCTGCAAATGCTGGACTTTGTCGATAAGTTTGCCAATGTCGTTTGGCTCCGCTTTCGGTGAATTCTGCAAAGCAAGGCAGCTCATTCGCCAACGGCAAATCAGCAAATGGCAACAAACCAGCGCCAGTAAATGCTGAAGCGGTGATACTTTCATTAACAACTGCAGAGGTCAGTAGATCAGGCTCGCGTTTGCTACGAAATTGGCTGCAGCTTTTCGGGAAATGCAGATAATCCGGCGCTAATTCCTCTGCCAGCAAACTATTGCAATCGATTTCTGTGAGCTGGCAAATCGTTGCGATTTTCTGCAGCAGCCGTCTTTCGTCAATCGCACAAGGTGTCGCTGCGTATACTTGCTCAATTTGCCACTGTTGGATTAATTGCTGCAGCTGTTGCCATGGCTCTGCAATAAAGCAGTGAAGTTTGATGCCGCGCGTGGCTAATTGCTCTGCGAAATCAGTAATTAATGCTGCGTGCAATTGTTGGCGACGCTTAGACGCTTGGCTAAATTGCTGTGCGTTGAGCACAATCACGGCAAACGCTATGTCGTCGCCAGATGGCGCATTCAGCAGGGGGTTGTCATGCAGTCGCAAACAGTCATTGAGCAAAATCAGCTGTCGGCTCATAGTTGCTCCAATTTAATCAGCAAGTCTGCAGCTTTGGTCAAAATCTCGCTTTGCGACTCTGCACTTTTTCGCCGCCACTGTTGATAAGCCAGCTGTAAGCGGGCATTGCCGCCCAATTTGTGCTCATTGCGAACCAAGAAGTCCCAATATAAAGCATTAAATGGGCAGGCTTTTTCGCCTGTGGTAAGTTTCACTTGGTAATGACAGTTTTGACAATAATTGCTCATGCGTTGAATGTAATTGCCACTGGCCGCATAAGGTTTAGAGGCGAGGACACCGCCATCGGCAAATAGGGCCATCCCCAAGGTATTCGGCAGTTCCACCCACTCAAAAGCGTCGGCATATACCGCTAAGTACCAATCACTGACTTCGCCAACCGCTAAGCCTGCCAGTAGGGCAAAATTGCCAGTGATCATTAACCGGTGAATATGATGGGAGTAAGCATGTTGAATAGTATCGCCAATAGCTTGTTGCATACAGTGCATATTGGTCTTGCCATGCCAGTAGTAACTAGGCAGTTTTGTCTTGGTTTCTAGGAAGTTATGTTGTTGATATTGCGGCATGAGTAGCCAATAAAGACCGCGCACATATTCGCGCCAGCCAATGATCTGCCGAATAAAACCTTCCGCAGCATTCAAAGGAACCTGCTGCTGACGCCATGCCTGATCAACTTTTTGACACATCCAACGCGCATCGAGCAAACCAATATTGAGGTACATCGAGCAGACGCTGTGGAATAAGAATGGATCGTCAGTGCGCATCGCATCTTGATAATCGCCAAACTTGGCCAGTTGATGTTCGAGAAAATGTAAGAATGCGGCCCGAGCGGCTTTGCCAGTCACTGCATAGCGGAAGTTACCAGCATCGCCCATATGGTGTGAAAATTGCTGTTGCACCAACTGAATTACTTCGGTGGTGATTTCATCAGGCTGCTGCCAAAGTGGTTCTGGGGCTATCACATCGCTTGGACATTGGCGGCGATTATCTGCGTCAAAGTTCCACTGACCACCGCTGGGCTGTGCTCCCTCCATCAATAAACCGGTATATCTTCGCATTTCGCGGTAGAAGTATTCCAGCCGAAATTGACTTCTGCCGTGCGACCAGCGCTGAAACATGCTGTGATTGGCGATAAAACGGTCGTCTTCTAAAATCGTTACGGGTTTGTTGAGCCTCGATTCGAACTGCAGTAATTCCTGTTGCAGTCGGTACTCTGCGGCTTCGGTGACCACTAAATTTTCGAGTTGGGGATAAAGGGCAAAAGTATTGCAAACAGCTTGGTACAGCGAAGCTACGCCGGCTTTGTAGTCTAGGTAATGGACCTGATAGCCTTGTTGCTGTAACACCTTCGCAAAGTGGCGCATTGCGCTAAAAATCAGCACAATCTTAAGTTTATGATGTTTAACGTAATTGGCTTCAGCTTGCACCTCAGCCATTAAGATCACATCGTCCGGTTGTACATCGCGCAAACTAGCTAGCGCAGGGCTGAGTTGATCGCCCAAAATTAAAATAAGTTTGGCCATGTCGTGGGATTTTTAAAGACTACATAAATTTTTTACGCAAACAGGCAAGTCTTGGATCAGCCGTCTATGCTTTCAATCAATTTAAGTTGAACGTTTTCATTAATTTGCTGTTTTGCTAAGTAGGTGTCTGTTGTCGCAACTTGAACAAATTTTACTGAATGTGTCGGCATCGCCACTCATCGATAAAGGACAGTGGGATGATGCCTGCAATTTATTGTTAACCAGTTTGCAAGACGGGCTGCAGGTCGCCAGGGTTAGTCTTTGGTTTTATAGCGCTGATGCGCAGTTGATGCGATGTCAATCCATGCTTGAGCATGGTAGCCGTTGCCAAGAAGACGCACACTTAGATGCTGCGGTATTTCCGCGGTATTTTGCTGCGCTTCGTACCGAGCGAGCCATCGTTGCGCATGATGCGCAGCATGATGAAAAAACCAGTGAATTTGCCGAAATATACCTCAAGCCCAAAGCGATTTCAGCGATGCTAGATTTGCCAGTTCGTCATTTTGGTAAAATGATCGGCATTATTTGTTGTGAGCATGTTGGTGGCATTCGGTATTGGCAAGACGATGAAGTTCGTTTTGCCGCTGGACTTGCCGATCAAGTGGGCAGAGCCATGAATGCGGCGCAATATTGCGATGCGCAAAGCCAGCTTGAAGCATTAAACCAGCAATTAGAGCAACGGGTTGAGTTGCGTGGGTTGCAGTTGGCGGACAATCATAAAACTATCGCAAGGGCGCATGACCAACTGCTGGTGCAAGCCAAGCTCGCAACTCTCGGTGGCATTGTTGCAGGCGTAGCTCATGAAGTGAGTACACCGCTGGGGGTCGCTGTGACGGCAAGCTCGCATCAACTTGACGTGCTTGCGGAATTTCAACAAAAATTAGAGCAGCGTAAGCTCACCTCTTCGCAAGGTTTTGCCTATCTGCAAAAAATGCAAGACACCGCGTTAATGCTGCAAATTAATTTACGTCGTGCGGAAAAATTAATGCGGCAATTTAAAGAAACGGCCGCTCATCAAACCCGAACTGAATCTAGCCCCGTCGCATTTCATGAATTAGTGGTCAATCTGTTGGCAAGTTTGTCGCCGGTTACGCAGCAAATTCCGGTGCAACCAGAGGTGTATATTGACCCATCACTCATGTTAATAACCGATGTCGATGTTTGGCTGCAGATCCTGACCAATCTGGTGATGAATAGCTGTCGTCATGCTTTTGAAGGCATAGCGATGCCAGGGATCCGCATGCAAGCGTATCGGAATGCGCAACAAGAACTCCAATTCGAGTATCGAGACAACGGTGTTGGTATGAGCCCAGCCGTCATTGAACGTGTGTTTGAGCCGTTTTTCACGACAAAAGCAGAACAAGGCGGCACAGGTCTTGGGATGTCTATTCTGAAACGGCTGGTTGAAAAGAAACTACAAGGCACTTTGCAACTGCAAAGTAGTGAAGGGCAGGGGATCTGCCTCATGATTAATTGTTTGGCTTAACTGAATTGTCGATATTCGCTAGCGACATCACTTGATGTTATAGTATCACAAAGTTTTGGCTTTGCAGTGGCTCGGCGGTGGCTGAGACCAAGGGCACAACAGTTAGGGTGGGAAATGAGCTCATGTTGAGAAATTTAGTGGCAAGCGCAATGCTTCCCAAGCCATTAAGCGCAGTGCTTATGCTGGTGCTGATTGGCGGCATATCAACACATGTCAGTGGTGAAGAGTTTACCAGTTTAGTGGCACATCAACATGGCCATGCAGTCTTCAGCTTAGCGCTAGATGGAGAGCAGTTATTCATTGAATTGACAGCTCCTGCAATCAATGTGTTTGGCATGGAACAGACCCCAACCGAGCCCACAGTTATGGCTCAGCTGTTGCAAAAATCTGCCTCACTAAAAACCATGCAATGGTTAACACTGACTGCTGCCGCCGAATGTAAAGTGCAAAGTGTCGATGTGTTTTCCGCAATGTTACCGGCGGAAAAAGCCGACTCAATAAAAAGGGATGCGCAACAAATTGCGAGTGCGTTTTTGCAAAACGACCAAGCGGCCGCTGAAAATACCAAAGCAGAGCCGCAACCCAAGCAACACCACACGCATGAACATGAACATCATGATGTATTAGTCAGTGCGAGTTATCATTGCGCGTCCTCGACCAAACTTACCGAAGTTACTTTTAACTTATGGGCGCAAGGCATGGCATTAGATGAAATCTCAGCACAATGGATCCTCCCTCACGGGCAAGGGGCTTTCACGGTAACGCCAACCCACCCGACCATCAAACTCTAGCTGAATTGCTTTGGTAGCGCTGTGACGAGTGAATGAGACCGCAGGAGCATAGTGAGCTATGTGACTGCGGCGAAAGAGCGAAGGCAACAACCCCGCATCTTCAAGGATGACGGGTATAAATGTTTGCCGTTATTCGTAGACGTATTCGCTGATACTAGTAGCTTTCAAACTGTAGGCAGAATTTGCTAAATCATGACTCATTGTGGTGGTGCTGATAGTGCCTTCAATCCAAAACGGATTGTAAATCATGTCAGCTTTTAGGCCTTTCGCATCACTAACAAAAATAATTTGGTTGGGTGGTGGTGGCGGGACATGAATACAGGCGCCAAAATATGGGACCAAAAAGAATGAAGTAATGTTTTGCTCGTCATCATATTCAATCGGCACGATAAAACCGGGGAGTCGCACTTTTTTGCCATCAAGTGCTTTTCGCACATTGACTGATTCCAGCACCTCACTCCAAGCTTGGTTGGATGGATCGTTAGCATTAATTTTATTAATCGCTGAACCAACCCCTTCACCCCCCTCATGGGTAATTTCTGGCAAGGCTTCCATCTTTTTCAAATCTTCTGGCGGTAACAAATCTGTCCATTCTAAAGTGATCACACCATTGGCGGCGGCGGAAGGCAGCGGTTGATCATCGGTTACTGCTATTGCCGCAACTTTTGGGGCCACGGCCGCAGTGATTTCAGTGGCAAACAGTGGGGATGCGACCAAACCCAAGTACAATCCTATCAATGGCAGTTTCAACATTGGAGCTGACTCTTCTGAATATGTTATAAAGTCTCTAATTGCACCTATCATAACATTTTGCTGAGAACCCTTGTGTCGACAGATCCGAATATTCCTGCGCTTGAACTCAAAAATTTACGCTTTTGCTGGCCGGGTACAGCAGGCTTTGCTTTGCAAATTCCAGCGCTGCGGTTAATGCCAAGGCAGCACTTGTTTATCCGCGGCGCCTCAGGCTCTGGCAAAACTACTTTGTTAAATCTATTAAGCGGTATCCAAGCACTCCCTGAAGGTGAAGTTTTTATTGCCGGCGAGCGCTTACAACCGCAATCTGCTGCGCGTCGTGATTTTATCCGCGCAGAAAAAGTTGGCGTGGTTTTTCAGCAGCTTAACTTGATTCCGTATTTATCCATTGTGGATAACGTGCGTTTGGCCGGTGCTTTTACTGCCAAAGCGATGCCAACAACGGCAAGAATTGAATATTTGCTAACCGCGCTGGGGCTTAGTCAGAATTTATGGTATGGCCTAGCTAATCAATTAAGTGTTGGTCAACAACAGCGTGTAGCGATTGCTCGGGCGTTAGCCTTGCAACCCACTTTACTGATTGCTGACGAGCCCACCTCAGCATTAGATGCGGATAATCGAGATAGTTTTATGCGGTTGTTGTTGGCTGAAGCCACTGCCGCAAATACCACCGTCATTTTTGTAAGTCATGACCGACAATTGGCCGAATATTTTAGCTGGCAATTAGATATGGCGCAGCTTGCGCTGGGAGTGCAGCCTTTAGCTGCTGGCGGGCCTGCAGTCAGCACTAGCTTAGCGACCAATCCTGATCTTCAGGCAAACCCAATAGAGGAGCCGTCAGCATGTTAGTCAAATTGGCGCGACTTAGTCTTTGGCATCGCAAAGGTACAGTGATGCTGACCTTGTGCTCTTTAGTCATCAGTATCGGTTTGTTGCTGGGGATTGATCATATTCGGCTGGAAGCCAAACAAAGTTTTACCAGCACTGTAGCGGGAACAGATTTAATTGTTGGCGCTCGTTCTGGTCAGCTTAATTTACTGTTATATACCGTGTTTCGGATTGGCAACGCCACTAACAATATTAGCTATCAGCATTACCAGCAAATCAGCCAGCACCGCGCTGTAGCTTGGACTATCCCCTTGGCCTTAGGTGACTCGCATAAAGGATTTCGTGTCCTCGGTACTAACCCAGATTATTTTAAATTTTTTAAATACGGCGCCCAGCAACCTTTAGTCTTCGCCGATGGTCAGCCCTTTGCGGAGGTGTATCAAACGGTGCTCGGCGCTGAAGTCGCAAAAAAACTGGCTTACAAACTCGGCGATCAGATTATTTTGTCGCATGGTGTTGGTGTGGTGAGTTTTAGCGAACATCGCGGCCAGCCATTTACCGTGGTAGGCATTCTGGCTGCAACGGGCACGCCAGTTGATCAAAGTGTTCATGTCAGTTTGCAGGGTATTGAAGCTATTCATCAAGGTTGGCAAAACGGTATGCCTAGTCGACGCTTGCAGCCATCGTCACTCGATGCTGCGAAATTGGCCGCATTACAACCTACGCAAATTACTGGGTTTATGCTGGGGTTAAAATCTAAAGCCGCAACCTTTGCTCTGCAACGTCAAATCAATGAATTTAAAGCCGAGCCGCTGACCGCTATTTTACCGGGCGCTGCGCTTGCTGAAATGTGGCAGATGCTAAGTTTCGTGGAAAATATGCTGCTCGTGGTGACGGCGCTGGTATTGGTCGCCACTTTAGTTGGTTTGACAACGACGCTGTTGGCCGCGATGAATGAGCGCCAACGCGAGCTCGCCATTCTTCGTGCTTTAGGCGCGAGGCCTTGGCAATTATTTTGGTTGATAGAACTTGAAGTGTTATTGACCACGTTACTTGCTATTGGCTTGGCCATGCTCAAGCTAACGGCCGTGTTATTTGTATTAAAACCTTGGCTGTCATCCAATTACGGCCTAGTGATTTCGGTGATCCCTTGGCATGAACATACGGTGTTGTTGTTAAGTTTGCTGCTTGGATTTGCTCTGTTACTGGGCGCTATACCGGCCTATTTGGCCTATCGGCAAAGTTTATCGCAAGGGCTAATGGTGCGCATTTAGCCCGCCGACTTAATATTCGTTGAGAGGTTTGGGTTCCTTGATGATTCGGGTCTGTTTCAGTCACATTTTGATGAGGTGACTACAGACGCTTTCAGTTGCCGCCTACTCGAATCTTCAATGGCTTTGGCTATAATATTTTAACCCAACCCAAAGAGCCTGCTGGCATGTCAGATTTACCGCAAAAGCTTGATGCACAATTAGTAGAGTTAAATCTGCAGTATTTGCGACGCTTACAGCATGAGCTACCGCAATTGCAGCAGAAAGTGTTGACGCTGGTTACTGAGCCTTTGGTGACTGAATCAATCACCAATTGGCGTGAGCAAATGTCAGAACTGTTACTAAAGTTTCATACGTTAGCGGGCTCTGCTGGTAGTTTTGGTTTGCCCAAATTAGGGTTGGCAGCCAGGCAGTTAGAATTAGCTTGTAAAGTTTGGTTAAGCGAGCAATTACCCCCTTCTGCGGCCGAGTTGCAGCATGTTGCATCTGTGCTTCAGCAATTAATTCAAACCGAACTAGGGCTGTCACTAGAACCCACGGTTGCCGCTCGGGTGGCACGCGAAGTGAAAAGCCAAGCAGAGATTTTTCTGTTGGAAGATGATGAAACTGCGGGAAATCATGTATCGCAAACCCTAGGGTCTTATGGCTATCAAGTGCATTGGTATCGTGATGTTGCCGAGATCAATGCTGCACTAGCGCAAAAGTTACCGGATGCATTTATTGTCGATATTGAATTATTAAAATCAGCAGACGCGGGCCTGAGTTTTATTCAACATTTAACGCCGACACTGCAAAAAATTCCGCTTTTTGTGATCAGTTGCCATGATGATTTTGCTCATTATCTGCAAGCGGTGCGGGTTGGCGTTGCTGGCTTTTTTGTCAAACCAATCAATGCCTCAGCACTGGAAGCACGGTTACAGCGAGTGTTGTCGTTGCGTGAGCATGAGGCGTTTCGTGTATTGATTGTCGATGATGATGTGCTGTTAGCGAAACACTATGCCTTGGTATTACAAAATGCCGGACTTCGCGCCGAAATCCTCACTGAACCCGCAAATATTTTCATCGGCTTGCAGCAATTCCGTCCGGATGTAATTTTGTTAGATGTGCATATGCCGGAATGCAGCGGCCCTGAACTGGCTCAACTCATCCGCTTACAGGATGAATGGTTAGGCGTACCGATTATTTATCTTTCTACTGAAACGGACAGTGAGCGACAACTCGCGGTCTTAATCAAAGCTGGCGATGATTTTCTGACGAAACCAATTGGGGACCATGCGTTAGTTGTCGCTGTGTTCGCGCGGGCACAAAGGGCGCGCCAATTGTCAGAAATAATGACCAAAGACAGCCTAACGGGACTGTTACAGCATGCGCATATTAAAGAGCGTTTAGCGGTTGAGATAGAACGTTCGCAACGACATCAGCAAGATCTCAGTGTGGTGATGCTTGATATTGACCATTTTAAAAAGGTCAATGATAGCTATGGTCATCTGGTCGGCGATCAAGTAATTACTGCACTTGCCAACTTGCTACGTCAACAACTCAGAAAAACCGATGTGATTGGGCGTTACGGTGGGGAAGAGTTTCTGATCGTATTAACCGAGTGTGCTTTACCACATGCCCTTAAAGTGATTGAACAAATTCGTTTGGCGTTTAGCCGCTTGCCGTTTGTGGTAAATGGCGAAGAGTTTCATTGTACCTTTAGTGCCGGCATCGCCGCGGGCACGGGGAGCCATCACCCAGATTATGTCATCGAGCAGGCGGATCAGGCGCTTTACCAAGCCAAAGCACATGGCCGTAACCTAGTGCTCTTAGCGAAGCTGGATTAGTGTTGCGTCAATTTTTTTAATGTAGTGACTAAGTGTTCAGCCAATAACGGCTTTTCCAACCAACAAACGCCCTTGAAGTCATCATAAAACTGCGGATCTGCAGGCTCATCGACGCTGGCAATCAGAATTGGGATGTCATGATAACGAGGGTTTGAACGCAGTTCATGAAATAATGTCGATGCGTGACCATCCGGTAAATGCAAATCCAGGCTCACTGCGATAAAGGCTTGTAACGTCATGGCCCGTCGTGCGCTGCCTAAGTTTGCACAGCAAACGACTTGGTAGCCTGCATTTTCTAGCTGTTGTCGAATAAAATGAGCGGTATGTTCGTCGTCTTCAACCACTAACACCGCGGGTTTATTGTTTGCTGCTTCGCCGTGCATTGCGAAGGTTAAGGTAAAACATGTGCCTTGGGGACTGCTGTCAAAATGAATATCGCCGCCCATGCGATTGGTCAGCTCTTTGACAATCGCAAGGCCAAGCCCAGTGCCACCTTTGCTCCTTGCGTCAGCCGAATCTGCCTGCGAGAATTTTTCAAAAATATGCTGGCGGAAAGCTTCTGGAATACCTGGACCTTGATCGCGAACAGAAATCTGTACTTGTTGGTCTTTAATTTGTACGCCGACCCGGATTTCGCTGGCAGGTGGTGAAAATTTGGCTGCATTTGACAGTAAATTTGCCAATATTTGATGAAAGCGCATTGGATCTATATCAATCATGCCGTCGGTAGGTGCATCGAGTAAGATGTTAATCTGGTATTTGTCAGCGTAAGGCTGATTGTGCAAAATTGCTTGCTGTAATAATGGCTTCACCGCGAGTCTAGACATTTCAAACTGCATTTTGCCGGCAACCAACTTATCAATATCTAATAAATCATTAATTAACTGCGTGAGTTTATTGCTGTTTTCTCGCGCTATGACCAGCATGTCTTGCATCATGGCGGGTACTTCACCAAGTACGCCGCCACTCATCAAACCCAGGGCCCCAGAAATCGAAGTGAGTGGTGTGCGTAGTTCATGACTGACCATCGAAACAAATTGGTTTTTCATTTGCTCAATGCGTTTGCGCTCTGTAATGTCTTGAATAATAGACCAAACTTGCTGTTCGCCTTCAGCCGTGGCGATTAACACTTCGCTAAGCACTACATGGACTCTCACGCCGTTATGTTGTGTCAGTTCGAATTCTTCCGGTCCGTATCGGCCTGAGCTGGTCAGCCGCGTGAGTCGCTCCTGCATTTGTTTAGGCGATAAATGCAACATCAATTGAATTGATGGAATTTCGATAGTTTCAGCTTGTTGACGCAAATGATAAAAATGCGGGTTCGCACTAATGGCAACACCATCATTGAACCGACTGAGCAAAATAGCCAGGGGCGCAAATTGGTAAAGGGAATTCAGTTTTTGTTCGCCAGTGCGTAACGCCAGTTGGACTTGTTTCTGGATGGTAATATCCCAAATAAAGCCATCGATATACAACAAACAGCCATCATTATCGAATATGCCTCGGCCAAGCTCTTGGATCCAACGGATAGATCCATCCAAATGCCTAATGCGATATTCCACGCTAAAGCGGCGACTATGCGTTAGGTCAGTTTCCACCGCTTGACGGACGATTTCTGAATCTTCTGGCACCGTCAGTCTGGCAAAACTGATGTCTCGATTTCGTATGAAGCTTTTGGCAGGATAACCAGTCATTCTCTCGACTTCATCGCTGATAAACAACATGGTCCAGTTGTCATCATTCATACAGCGATAGACGACACCCGGCAGATTTTCCAGCATGGAACGATGTCGTTGTTCGCTCAGTAGTAGGGCATGGTGTAGCTGTTCTAACTGTGTGATATCTATAGCCACACCCAAGTAGCCCGTGATGGCTCCTTGGCCATCAAGCACTGCCGAAACGCTTAAGCGAACTTGTTTACGTTCGCCATTTTTGCAGATGTAGGTCCATTGCCGCGTTTCGCCGATCCCTTGACTCGCTTTGTAAATAAATACATCAAAGCCTTGGATATCTTGTTGAAACTCAGCTGAAAGTTGCGCACCGCGGCGGTTGACTTCGACGGCCTCATGAAAAATGCCTGGGCTGTGTCTGCCAATTAATTCCGCCGCTCTATACCCTAACATTCGCTCAGCGCCAGTATTAAACAGCGTGATGATTCCGTCAGGCCCAGTTGAAATCATGGCCGCTTCAGTGGATGAATTGATGACGGCTTGCAACCATGAGCGCGTGTCTTGGATCTCGGCTTCTTTGGCTTTATCAGCACTGATATCGCGATAAGTTCCAAACATTAATAATGGTTTGCCATCTGCGGTCCAGCTCATTATTTTGCCAACAATATGCAACCATAAATAATGACGTTCACGATGTTGGATGCGGAATTTGACATCAAAAAAATCGGCTTGCTTGTTTATATGCATTAACAGCTTTTCAGTCACCTGATTAAAATCATCGGGATATACCCGCTGCCGCCAAAAATCCGCCGAGTATTGCTCGCCTTCTGGAAGGTCAAGCAGATTAAATAAATGGCTGTTATAAGTGGTTTGGTCGCTTTGTAAATCCCATTCAAAAACCCCCAATTGAGTGCCGACAATAATTGCCTCAAGTCTTTGTTTTTCAGCGGCTAACTGATTCTTTTGCGCAATGCTTTGCCATGCCACAAGACGGGCGTTGAGCAGCGCTTCTACTTGTTGTGCTAAGCATTTAAGTGCGGTTAATTGCGCTGACGTTAGTTGCATTGGCGCTCGGTCCATTGCACATAAAGTTCCTATAGCTAAGCCATCCAATACCAGTGGTACGCCTGCATAAAAACGAATGCCGTGTTCGGCGGTAACTAATGGGCTATCAGCAACCCGAGCATCCAACCGCGTGTCTGGGAGATAAGTTATTTCTGTAGGATTTAAAATTGCATGCGCACAAATCGAAATATCTCGAGGGGTTTCGTTGATGGGGAGATCAATTTTCGCTTTGAACCACTGTCGATCTCTATCAACTAGAGTGACTGTTGCAATCGAGGTTCCAGCGATAAAACGAGTAAGCTCAACAATGCCATCAAAATTTTGTTCTGGCAAAGTATCTAGGATGGCTAATCGCTGCAACAATTCAAGCCGAGCCGTCTCGTTAAGAGGTAAATCCGCTTTCATCAGTGTGCGTGCTAGAGGAAGAATGGTAAAAGTGTAAACATAAAATTAGGTTCACGCAGTTAAATCTGTGAAATAAATCACAAATTTAACCCTGTGTGATTTTTATCGGGACGAGTTTGCTACTTTTAGTCAGTTTTGACTACAGCACTTGGATTTTGCGGCAGTCGCTGGTCCAGCAGTTGCCGCGCCAAGGTTTTTTCTTGCGCTTGTTTCATTCGTAATAAAGCGGCGTACAGCTGAGCAGAGTTAAAAGGTTTTGACTGCTGGATGAGATCACTTACGTCGATGTTGCTTTGTTGCTGAACTTGTTGCAACAGTTGAATATGGCCAGACTGGATTAACACTGAGCGCATATCGACATCTTCGTTACCATCAGAAATTGCATAACTTTTCATCAATAAATCGATGGTTTCAATGTGCTGCTGTTGGCTGGCTTTGCGGGTTTCTGCGAGGTTTTGCTGCGCTAATTCCTGTTGCTTGGCTAACCAATCGGTTTGCATACTGGTAATGGTTTCCATATGGACAAAATAAAACAGTACAGCAGCGCTACCAAAGCCAAGCGCTAGTCCCTTCACAAAAAATCCAGTAGAACCAGTTAGCACAATAAAGCCCCTTGCATTCCTGCACAAAGAAGATGGTGTTGCTTAGGCAACGAGAAGAGCAGATATCATCTGAGTTGAGGCAAGGGCTGTCAACTCCCGATGCGATAAAGCGTCGGGTTAAGCCACTAATTGCTGAAAAGCTCAGCAAATAACGGCTATCCGGGAGGATAGCCGTGACGACATGTTATTCAGCGAGCATGCTGCGTAGCATCCAGGCAGTTTTTTCGTGGACATTCAGGCGCTGTGTTAGCACATCAGCGGTCGGTTGATCATTCGCGTCATTGACGACAGAAAATAATCCCCGAGCAGTTCGGGCTGTGGTTTCTTGAGCGCTTACCAACAACTTCAGCATGTCAGTTGCTGAAGGCACGCCTTCCACTTCTTTTATCGCTGTCAACTTTGAGAACTCTTTATATGTCCCAGGGGCCGGAAAACCTAAGGCTCTGATGCGCTCAGCGATAATATCAAGCGCGTTCCATTGTTCGGTATATTGGTCCATAAACATGGTATGTAGACCATTAAACTGCGGGCCGGTGACGTTCCAATGGAAATTGTGAGTCATTAAGTAAAGGGTGTAGCTGTCGGCGAGTAATTTTGATAACCCTTTAACGATTTTCTCTCGATCGTAGGCGCTGATACCAATGTCCATTTCTGAATTCGTCGTCTGTTTCTTTGCCATAAAAATTCTCCTTTTCGAACGTTCTCAATGATTTCGCTGCTTCCATCATAGCGCTATTGTTCCTGTTTGTCTGTGCGCTACCGCGCTTGAGCGAATTCAAGCTTAGCCAATGATTTTAGATTTATACCCAAAATCATTGAAGATTCGGGGGGCTTTTCGACCCATCAGTGAAGTTTTTTACAATTTGATGAAAAAAGTTTGAGCAAAGACTTTAAACACGCGTGCGAATTGCTCGCGCCAAAAGTTACATAAAAGTGGCCGAAAACTTTGGGCTTGGTTAGTTGGCTAGCGACTGGTTAAATAATATTCAAACAAAAAGCTGTTTTGGTGGTTTCGTTGTTAACATTCGTCCCTTTTTTTATGGGTTGTCATGTAAACACCATGCTCTATCTTGGTTGAGTAGTCGGTTCGCGATGGAATGTGTTACCAGCTCTGAAGGAACATAACAATAAAAAACCAAGACGAGGGTAAGCGATGAATAAATTAACAAAAGGTATAGTGGGGCTCGCCATGGCTGCGAGCTGGCAAAGTTTGGCCGCGGTTGGGGGTTATCCTGTGGTATTAGTCCATGGGTTCCAGCCGCAGAATTTAGCGGATAAACCAACTGGCGCTAAGGTCAGCCAGAATGGCGCCAACTATTGGAGTGAATATTGGGCGTCGCGAGCAGATGTGCGGATTGATTGGCCGTCCCAAGAGCGGATCGCCGGCAAGATCGCGTCGGATTATGTGTGGCCAAAGCTACAACAGATGTCGCAAAGTCAGCTGTGCAAAAATGGTTGTGTGTTTGTAACCCACTCGACCGGCGATTTGGTTACACGTTATATCATTGATAATCAGTCACTTTGGCTGCGTAATGCCGGAATGGCACCGCTCAATATCGTGGCAACCTTTGATTTTTCTGGCGCTGGCGGTGGTTCTGAACTAGCGGATTTAGCGGTCAATGTCGCCACTGGTGGCGGTCTGATCGATTTAACATTACGCGCTGCATTATCGCTTTGGCTTGGGGAGTTACCAAATGCCAATAATGTGGGTGTTCTTAACGATTTGCGGGTGAATAGCGCACGACAACTAGCGAAAGCACCGAGCAGCCGAGTTCCACGATTACGTTATATTGGCAGTAAATCAGATTTCCTGAATGCAACCAGTCCATTTCTACCAGGGAACGATGATGGGGTCGTAGCACCGCATTCAAGCTGTGGAGCTGCTAGTGCGGCAAGTTTTGATAGTTGCAGTAAGTCAATTGCTACTGATGGCAAAATTACCAGTCAAGCGGGCGTTTCTAGCTTGATGCCATATCACTATCCATTATTGATGAGTGCTGCATATAGTCATTCCAGCACCATTGGCAATCAGGTCAAAGGTGATGTAACTGCAGCCAACGCCAGCGCAACCTACTTGAATAATAAAGCTATCCGCTTTAATACCTATGATGAAAAACGTGGCTGGTGGGTTTTCAGCTCTACCTATCGGGTAGTCGCTGGTTCCAATAACAGTAGTATGTCGGATTTAGTGGTAAAGGCGGCCAATTAAGTGAAAAGGGCGCATTTGTTCCTCGTTGGTGTAACCTTGGCGGCTGCTGCGGGCTTGGCTTGGTATTTTTTTACCAAGCCAACTGCAGAAACGGAGATTGTTAAGGCCAAGCAACCCACAGCAAATGTGCCTAATACGCCAACGCCGGTTAGCCCTGCGGAGGCGCCAATAGTTGAGCAAAAACAGCAAGAGCAGGTGGAGCTTTCTGAGCAATTTAGTTTGGTCGCATCTGCTTATGCTGCGGAGCTTGAAACTCCCAGTTATTCGCAACCACTGCTCGCTGCGGATTTAAATGTCCCTGAATTTGTCCCACAACAAGTGCCTATTGAAGGCGGTGGCTCGGTGGCTATTGTACCGAGTAAATACCGCTTCCACGCGCCGAGTCATATTCAAGCAGAATTAGTGGCGACCGGAATTACTCTTTCCGAGGTTTCAGTATCGCTTCGAAATGAATGGAGTGGGGAAGCGCTATGGCAACAGCCACTGCAAGCACAAGACGGTCGTTGGCTGATTGATATCATTCCTGATAAAAATTGGGATGGCCAGCTCGAGCTTGCTGTCGATTTTCGAAGCCGTGGCGATAGTCAAACACTGCGAACAGGGATTGAATATAGTCAGCCAGTTGCTTGGGTATTGGCTGTCGACGACAGTTTTGGTGAAGGCGCAGATTTAGTGATCCCATTGCAACTTGATGTCTTAATTGCTGGTGATTACCGTGTGCGAGCGCAGCTATTCACGGATACAGGTCAGCCTTTGGCGGCGCTGGTGCAGGAGAAGAAGTTAAGTCAAGGTAAGCAAACCATAGATATGAAGGCCTACAAATCAGTATTGCAACAACATTCCGGCGATTTTGTATTAAAGGCGTTGTTTGTAGAGAAGCGACCGTCAAAGCCTGGCGATTTAACTCGTTACGGGGCGAGTAAACAAGTTGAATTCCCTGTTTCAGCCTTTGCAATCGGTCAGCTAAGTGACGAACCAGCGGCAGTTTCTGCTGAAGAATTACAAAGATTGGAGTTTCTTCAACAAATGGGTTCTGGGCAATAGTTTGTGGTAAGAGCTTCGCAAAAGGTAATTATGGAATTGATGTGTCACCGACAATGTAAATGCTGCATTTTAAGAATAACTATATTTTCCCCTTAAATAGCTGGAAGAAAGCTTTCCATTAAGCTTCACAATATCGAGCTGATTTTAAAATCGTCTGTAAAATTTGATGTTACTTCTTGGGTTGGCAACAGACCACAAGCGTTGAGTTATTGAAATTTTGCGGGTAGGGAGCCTCATCAACATCGCCATTTGGTCAAAACATAGGCTCATCCACACATTGTTTGAGTAAACCACCATTAAAAGCCATGTAATTCATCAGGTTCTTTTTATTCGAAACCTTTCAGTAAACTAATACACATAGTGTCGAAATATTTTACATTACTCCTGAGTGCAACAGAGGGTAGCTAAAAAAGTATATATTTATCAAGCGATTATGTTTTTGGCTTGATTGTTGCTTTGATTTGATGAGTTATCACTCTAAGTTATAATTTGCACTTAATTGTGCGATTTCTTATCTAATAAAGGCAGTATGCAAAATGAAAAAATTAATAATCAGTTCTGCTCTTTCAATGATGGCATTTGCTGGCTCAGCACAAGCGACCATTATTCAGTACAACACCCTTGCAGCATTTAACGTTGCTACTGGTGGTACATCAACTTTAGAAACTTTCGATACCGCAACCGCTGGTTTACTGAGTGTAGGTGCTGAGCGTTTGTTTAATGGCTTTGGATTTTCGTACACAAACTCAGTTGGCGGCAACCAACGTGCGGGTATTTATACTGCACAACAAATCAATCAAAATGCTGGCACAGCTATCAATTCGACAAACAGTGTTGGTTGGGGTGAGTACTTAAACGGCAACTATGTGGACGGTCGTGATGGTCCTAACGTGGTATTTCGTTTCTTCTCGCCAATCACCTCATTTGCCTTTGACTTTTCTGATTCAGACCCAACAGACAGCTACAGTGTGCAGTTTGGTAATGAAACGCCATTTGCTTTAAGAGTTAGTTCTAATGCGACAACTTTTCTTAGCTTTTTTGGCTTTGTGAGTACAAACCCGTTCTCTACTGTGACTTTCAGACAGACCGCAACTGGTGGCGTAACTGAGACCTTCTCAATTGACAACATCCGTACCAATGGTTTTAGCACTCCAGAAGAGGCTGCTGCGGTTTCTGCACCTTCAACTTTAGCAATTTTAGGCCTAGGCTTATTGGCTTTAGTTGGTCGTAGAAAGAAATCTGTTTAATCTTCACTCAGATATATAAATGCCTTCAATGTTGAAGGCATTTTTTTTGGGTGTGCTTCTCTCAAACGCACCAATAAAGTAAAAGGCCACCCGGAGGTGGCCTTTTACTTTATTGGGCTGGGGTCAATTGAATAGCTTGCTTAAGCTGTTGTTTTTAAATGCTGTTTTTGTGCATTAAAACTTGAGATACCCCTATAAATACCCCCAAAAATGCGGGCTTATAAAGCACAAAAAAATTTTATAAAAATATTCTGTTTGCTTGTTTTTTAATCAGCAATGCCTGGTTAATTACCAAAATTAACCATTATTTCGATCTCAGCATTAAGCAACGCGAGCTTTTCGCTAGTGCCCAGCTGAGTGTTTTTGATATACCTCAGTGTAATTGCTCGTTTTTGTTGTACTGGCAACTTTTCAATTAAGCTATCAAGTTTTTCAATCCAGCCAGGTACCAAAATTCGCTCACTACTTCCGAATTGCCGATCGTAACCTCGCTGAGTGAAGATACCTGTTTTTACTGTTTCAATCATTGCAGAACACATTGAGCTTCTATTAAAACCGACAGGCCTTTCCTGATGAGCCCAAAAACGCCCCCATTTATGAAGTTCTCGCCTGAGTTCTTTTAGATTCATCGACTAGCTCCGCTAGTTTCCATGCGTCAAATAAATTGAGTTTGAATGCCTCAACACAAATAAAACATACAGTACTGAAATCTGGCTCGGTTCGTTTTAACTCCCATCCTTGATAAGTTCTAAGTGGTATCTCCGTGATCTCACAAATTTCTTCTTGTGTAAGAGAAAATTTAGTTCTTACAGCCCTAAGCAACTGGCCACCGTGAATTATTTGCCTTGTCATAATAAATCACCTCAGAGAAGTGGCCGATTAAACTCGGCCACTTATAGGCACTATGCTTTAACTTTTAGCAGTTTGATTGCTTCGCTATTCACGACACCGCCACCAATACGTTGGGTAGTGTAGAAATTGACGTATGGTTTACTGGTAAATGGATCTCTAAGCATGCGAATATCGAATCGCTTAGGGATGTGATAGCCGCGTTTTAAGTTGCCGAAGATTAATGGGAAAGCTCCGGCTGCGATATCTGGAAGATTTTCGTCAATTTCGACTGGGTAACCCAACAAGGTTGGCGGTTCGCCAGCTGCTACAGACTCTTGCCAAATGTATTGGCCGTTCGAATCCTTTATTCGACTTAAGTGCAAAGCAGTTGTCTCATTCATAAGGAATGCTGCACCTTGCCGATATTTAGAATTAAGTGAGGAACGAAGCCCCTTAACGTCATCAAAAGTGACTTGGCCAGTAGCAGAGGTAACAACATGCTGAAGTACACCAAAATCACGCGCACTATCGAATTCATTCGTGTTGGCATATGAAAGAATGCCTTTTGGCTTGTTAACCCCATCACCAGTAATGAAGGCCGCACCAAGCTGATCAGCGAATTTATCACCAACTTCTTCCGCAATAAAAAGTTCTACGTTAAATGAGGCATCATCAAGCATTTGCTGCGTTGCTTGTGGGTTGGCGTATACCTCACCAATAACAATATCAACACTGATTAATTTGGGAGTTCCCGTATTTGGCCGCGCATCAGTTTCACCAGCCCAGCCAGCTCCGGTGCCCCGTAGATTTACAAGTTTTTTGTAAACGCCACTTTCTGCTTCAACAACGTTGGCTAAACGCATTACTGCTGAGCATTGATATTCAAAGTTCTCTAAATCTTTAGCAATAATTTCAGGAATTGCATAGCCCCCATCTTCACCAGTTGTGGTAGACATTGCTTTTTGCTGCAAATCATCAAGACCATCTAAGCCTTTCCGGATGAACTTTGTCATAACCGCATTAGCAGTTGATTTAGTATTGTGGCCACCTTGAGTAATGCCAGGGCGGTTGGCTTTTTTCTCGATGCCATTGAGGCGATCTTCAAGTTCTACTTGCTTCTCGCGCATTTCAGCAACTTTATCGTGGATTTTTTGTGCGATTTGCTCAACGCCACCTTGGCCTGAGTTTTTGGTTTGTAAATCGTCTAAACGGTTAAGATTCATAATTAATTTTCCTAAAAAACTGAAAGTTTGGGTTCAATCTTTTAGGAATAAACATCACGCATATTCCTAAAAGGCATCTAGCTGCATCACGCAGTTTGATTTGGAGCTGGCGCAGCATCTCACTGCAGCCCCTTGCCTTACCACCAAGTAAATTACCTTACTAACAGGGTGCTAATTTACTCTGAAGGTTGTGGTAAACCTTTCGACTCGCACCCTGCTGGAGAATGCTGTGGAAGCCTCTTGTAAGAAGAGGCTAGAATTCGAGCTTCATTTCGGCTGAAGCCGCGACTTCTTAAAAACGATTCGTAATCACGAACATTCTTAATTGAGTCTCTTGGGCGCATTGCAGATCAGCCTTAATTGCTTGGTTGCTTGCATAATAAACAAATTCCAACGCCAAAAAAAGCGGCTTTTTAAAATTTAATGCATAAAAAACAATGATATACCGCTTTGTACTGCTTTAGCCTTTTAACTAAAGTTTTAATTTCGCGGCTGTAAAAATCTGCCTTAACGGGCGGTCAATCTGTATTTACCTCCCAGAGATTTTACCCGCCCCCCCTAAGGTATGGTTTTCGGTTGATTTTCAATTGAGAACTAAAATTGTTCTGTTGAATTGATCCTTGGCGCTTTGTTTTTTATTTGTGGCCAGAATTTTTTGTTTTCTTCTTGACTCGAAGGTGTTTCGTTTTATCTTTTGCTGGGTGCTGGGTGCTGGGTGCTGGGTGCTGGGTGCTGGGTGCTGGGTGCTGGGTGCTGGGTGCTG
>Ga0187843_10000588_pt1 | contig 25194 bp, 10 predicted proteins | sample SpaLakP09_SKY_43_FD_134516 | JGI IMG/M metagenome (GOLD analysis project Ga0187843, IMG submission 134516) | Oligotrophic lake water microbial communities from Sparkling Lake, Wisconsin, USA - SP09_SKY_43 | ecosystem: Environmental > Aquatic > Freshwater > Lake | place: USA: Sparkling Lake...
CGCCGGGCCCGGCGAAAACATCTATATGCCCGAGGGGCGTGAAGCGCACGCCCGACGAGCCTGTTGATAAAGGCCGCGAGCCTCTCTCTGCCAGTTTAGGCACCGGACTAGCTTTGCAGTCTTCGCCTCCACATATTGCTTCGGAGGGGACTATTCGACCATGGCCATGACACCGAAATCCGCATTTGATGCGCAGGAGCAACATCCGCAGTATGAGGAGCGGATCATCCTGTTCCTCGACTTCCTGGGATTCAAAGCCCTGGTCGACAGGACTGTCAGCGAAGACGGCTTCTTAAAGCGCCTCCTCGTAGCCATGGACCTTGTCGGCGAGCTGGGCGCGGACAACAAGTCGATCTTCAAGAGCCAGGTCGTCACGCAATTTTCTGACAATGTCGTTGTCTCCTACCGCGTGACGGAGCGATCGGCCGTTTTCTGGCTGCTGAACGAGATCGCCCTTCTGGTCATCAATCTGGCGAACCGCGGGTTCCTCGTCCGCGGCGGCGTAACCTCCGGTCTCCTCCACCATTCGGACCGCCACGTCGTTGGCCCGGCCATGAATGAAGCCTATCGGCTGGAATCAAAGGTGGCGAAACATCCGCGAGTGATCTTCGATCCCAGGGTGTTGGAAATTGCGCGTCGGGCTCGCAACCCAGATCACACCCCTCGCGAGGAGGAGCAGTTCGCTCGATCCTTCCTGACCGAGGACTCAGACGGGCACCTCTTCTTCGACTACGTGTCGTGGGAGCGGGTGGTGGCCGTCACTGGCATCGATAATGAGGACTACGGCGGTTATCTCAGCCGCCTTGGTCCGTTGGTCCGCGAAGGGCTGCGCAATGACGATCCTTGCGTTCAGGAAAAGTATCTGTGGCTGCGTCGCCTTTATGTCTCTGCGATCAAGACGGTGAAGGGCCTGGACACCAAAGATGGCTACCGGAAGGCCAACGCCGCGATGTGTGAGGAGATCGCAGCACTGCCGACCTACAAGATCGACACCAAACTCGCGCGGGCGGCGGTGAAGAAGTGGCGGGCCGCTTCAGCGGCGAAGACCAAGCCCGTAGCCAAGCCTAAGTCCAAGGTGAAGAAAACAAACGCGTAACCCGCATTGGATTTTAGCTGCCAGCCGGGGTGCCGTGGCTTGGGGTGCCGCCCCTGGCGCACTTTGGAGCGGCTTCCGCCCACCGTATCGAGCATCATCTAAGGGTAGACGTCCACTAGCCCCGCCAGCGAACGTCCGGTTCCTGGTTCCGGTTATGGTGCCAGTAGGAAGCCGGCCTGTACCCGCTGTCCTGCCTCAAATCAAAGCGTCGAGAAATGTTTCGGCCGCAGCCGCAGATGGCCTATCCGCAGGATCCGCGCCAAGCCAATGATTTGTGAGCAGGGAGACGGCCAAGCTGTCGCCCGGCTTAACAATATTGGCGATGATGCCGACGGCGGCCTTTTCCCCCCCCGAACCCTTTCGCAAAGGGATCAGAAGCGGATGCGGGCGCGGATAATTCTCGTTGACCTCCTCCACCAGCTGGACTGCAGCACGGTGGATAAGCTCGACATTGAGTGCCGCGCACTCCAATAGAACCGTCTCCAAGCTTCCTTGGCGCTGACCGTCCGGAAAGACGAATACGCCCATTTTGGGTGGGCCGGGGACGATGACTCCCATGGCGCGGGGTATCGGTAAGGGATAGCCCGGTCGCGCTTCGTCGATCGCGCTGGTGTTCATGGCGTCCAGTTCAGCAATCATGCCGGAGTGCCGATCCTCCGGGCTCAGCGCTTTATCCGCGTCAATAGCGATACCGATGGCGTCCAGCAGGGAACGCCGAGGGTATCAACTGCATCGATCAACTCGCGAACCACGCCGCTATCGCCATTTGACACCACCACGCCGAAAGTATCAGCACCTCTTACGAGAAGCGTAGGGAACCGATTTACCCTGTTCAGGTGGCCATCATTTTTTGCCGGAAACGTTCTGGGAATAACGCCGCGCCAGTCGTCGGGGACTTGGGCCAGATACTTAACTTCGGTGAAGCCTCTAGCCTTCAGCAAAATAGCAAAGAATGCGGCGTCGTGGGCACCTTCAACAACGAGGAGAGAATTCGTCATTGTCAGCGCACATCTAAGCCTTGTTCATGAACAAGCCGCCTCAGCATCCCGCCAGTGTAGCGCCTGACATTTTTATCGTGGCGATCATCCACTTGAAACGCGGTCAGTCGACCGTGGTCGTTGGCATCGACCAACTCGGCAATGCTATCGATGGCTTCCAGGCTATGGGTCGTGGCAAATATTTGAACGTTGAGCTGTTCGCACATCCTCACTAGCCAGGGATAGACCGTGTTCAATGCTGAGACATGCAACGCGGCTTCGATTTCGTCGATCAAAAGTAGGCCGTCCTTAGCATCATGGATCGCAAGCGCTAGAGAAACAGCCCGACGCACGCCGTCCCCGAGGACATTAAGCGGCACCGTGCCGCTGGTCCTATGATTGACGACGATGAGTGGACGCCGTCCGTCGGCGGTTGTGAGGATGTCGAGGCCCAGAATATCGGAATCCAACTCGCGAATAAGCTCCTCGACTTTGGGAAGTGTGCCCAGGCGCGTCGACTCGCTCATCTTCCGAAGATTGTTAGGCTGGTTTCGGTGACCGTAAGGCGGCAGGAGTTCATAGCGGAAAGCTTTAGACTGTCGAACACGATCTGAAGAATGGATGCCTTGGCTGGCCCATAACGTAAACTCGAAGTTCTCTTCGCCGTCGAAGAGCGTGGCCTTTTTGACCTCACGCTGCACGTTGAAGCTCCAGCCGAAGTCGTCACCAGAGTCGTCCACAGGATGGCGCGCGCGCAAGCCGCGCGGCGGCTCGGGCGGAACACCCCTCACGTGTGTACAAGCGGCACTTAGGCGTTCCACGAGCGTGCGTCCGGTCGCGTAAAGATTTATGGGATCATGTGAGGCTGGCTCAAAGGCGTCAGCGTCGCCATGAGGGAACATCCAGCGGATCGCCTCGATGCTGGAAAGCGGATCGGCGAACATTGATGGTGCCCGCCCCTCGCGCAGACGTGCGATTGACGACCATTCTGCCATGTCCACTGCAGCGCCATAAAGCGCCATGGCCTCCAAGATCGAGGTCTTCCCCGCGTTATTGGACCCCACTAGGATGTTGACCCGACTGAGCTCCTCAAGGTGCAAATCACGCAACCCCCGAAAACCTTCGATATGGAACGTGTTCAGCAGCAGATCTTGAGACTTGGTCGAGACGTTGGACGCGCTTGGAGTCATCTGCCTATATTCCACTCGAAGCGGCGTGGTTATTCGCTTCATGCCTTTGGCTAGCATATGTGAGGGCGCTCGCCCACCGCGCGGCATGTGTCCTCTGCGGGCGCGCGTACGTTGGCGCACCGGGTCAGTCACTTTGTGAAGCCATCCCAACAGATGACCCACCTATAGGCCGATTAGGGCCAAGGCGGCATCGTCAGCATCGTCAGCATCGTCAGCTGAAGGTCTGGAATCGGGAACAACTCCAAGGTCTGTTTATGGCGCCCCATTGCTGTCAGTGACTCCAAACTTTGAGAATCCAAAAGCCTTACGGGGCGTGGGGTAGCTGACTCCAAACCCTGCAATTGACTCCAATCGATGTCGGTTCTGACTCTAAAATCTGCGACTGAAATTCTCACTCGAGATGGAGTCACGGTTTGATGGCCCCCACGCGTCTCAAGCATGGCGACCCTCGGATGCCGTCGTGATCCTGCCGACCCGAGCAAAGTCCCAGGCCGCACTGAAAGATCACATCACTCTCGCCGGTTTGGAGCTCAATGATCGGCAAATGCGACCGGCAACCCGGCTTAGGGGCGTCAACTTTCTGGTGATTTCCTTCGCCGAATTGGCGGGGCGGCCAAGGTCCCTAGCAAGGCCAAAGGCGGCATTCTATCGGGTGCCGTGTTGGGGTTGGTGATCGTGGTTAGGGCAGGAGGCGCGAGACCTTTGCCTACACGGTTCGACCCACTTTGTTAGACGCGAGACTCAATGACCAATAAATTTGCCCAGCCCACATCCCGAACCACGTGGCCCTGAGATCGATACCAGAACCTAGCTCGAAATTCGTGCGCGAGGCAGCGTCACATGGCCCTAAACTCGCCTCCTGGGTGGAGACGCGCAACTTATCGTCGATCACCGTCTGATTGCGATTGAAACTGTCATTTCCAGATTGCAACATGGTGAGAGTAAGTCGGGGGTTGTGTTTCAGTGTGTATCAGGAAGGCGCGGAAACGCGTCGGCTTTCTTAGGGCGTTGGGCCGTTGTTCGGCGCAGCGCATTGCGCCTTCGAGTGCTGAAGCGCTGAAAAGCCCGTTGGCGCCCCATGGGCGCTGACGGCGATGCCCCGATAGGCGGCGATTCCCTGCCGCCCGGCGCGCCCTCGCTGATCTGCTTTACGGCGATGCTTGGATTTCTGGGCAAGCCGGCAGACCCTGACCATCTGCGACACGACTTGGGGCTGGGTTCCGAAGAGGCCATGGTCAATGACCTGCTGCGCCTTGCGAAGCGCCTGGAGGTCAAAGCCAAACACCTTCGCGTCGACGCGGCTCGGCTGCATCGTCAACCGCTGCCGGCCATGGCTCGGCTCGCCGACGGTTGGGTGATCGTGCTGCAGGCTGCGCCCGATCGGGTGCTGGTGTTCGATCCTCGGCAACAGCGCCCTCTTACTCTGACGATCGATCTCTTCGCCGCCGCCTATGCTGGCGAGCTGATCCTGATGACCACCCGCGAGCATGTGGCTGGAACCGCGCGGGCCTTCGACGTCACTTGGTTCATCCCGGCCCTGGTCAAGTATCGCCACTTGCTGCGCGACGTGCTGCTGGCCTCGCTGTTCCTGCAGGTTTTGGGCTTGATCACGCCGCTGTTCTTCCAGGTGGTCATCGACAAGGTGCTGGTCCACAAGGGGCTGACAACTCTTGAGATCCTGGCGGTCGGCCTCCTGGTCGTTTCGCTGTTCGAGGTCGCCATGGGCGGTCTGCGGACCTATCTCTTTTCACACACGACTAGCCGTGTTGACGCAGAGCTGGGCGCCAAGCTGTTCTCCCACCTGACGCAACTGCCGATGGCCTATTTCCAGGCGCGGCGGGTCGGGGACTCCGTCGCGCGCGTGCGCGAGCTGGGGAACATTCGCGAGTTTCTGACCTCGTCGGCCCTGACGGCAGTGCTGGACCTGCTGTTCGCCGGGATCTTCTTGGCCGTCATGTGGCTCTACAGCCCGTGGCTGCTGCTGATCGTGCTGATCACCTTGCCGCTCTATGCGCTGGTCGTGCTGTTGGTCGGTCCGGCCCTGCGCCGCAAGCTCGATGAGAAGTTCGCGCGCGGTGCCGAGAACCAGTCGTTCCTGGTCGAGGCGGTAACGGGCGTCGAGACCCTCAAGGCCCTGGCCGTCGAGCCGCAGATGCAAGGGCGCTGGGAGCGCCAGCTGGCCGGCTACATCAAGGCCAGTTTTGATGCCCGGATGATCGCCAACTGGGGCTCGCAAGCCATCCAGCTGATCAACAAGCTGGGCGGTGTGGCGCTGCTGTTCTTCGGGGCCCGGCTCGTGGTCGGCGACAAGCTGACGGTCGGCGAGCTGGTTGCGTTCAATATGCTGGCCGGACAGGTCGCGGGGCCAGTGCTGCGCCTGGCCCAACTGGCGCAGGATTTCCAGCAGGCCCAGATCTCGGTGGCCCGCCTGGGCGACATCCTCAACACGCCTACAGAGCCGTCGTCCTCGCCGTCGCGCTCGACCTTGCCCGATATCATCGGCCGCATCGCTCTGGAGAAGGTCGGCTTCCGCTACAAGGTCGATGGCCCTGAGGTCCTGTCGGAGATCGACCTGGTGGTCGAGCCCGGCGAAGTTCTGGGCGTGGTCGGCCCGTCCGGCTCGGGCAAGTCGACCTTGACCAAGCTGATCCAGCGCCTGCACGTGCCGGAGCGCGGCCGGGTGCTGGTGGATGGCGTCGATCTGGCCGTGGTCGATCCGGCCTGGCTGCGCCGTCAAGTCGGGGTAGTGCTGCAGGAGAACATTCTCTTCAACCGCACCGTTCGTGAGAACATCGCCCTGACGGACCCCGCCATGTCGATGGAGACCGTGGTTGCCGCCGCCAAGCTGGCCGGAGCCCACGAGTTCATACTCGAACTGCCCGAAGCCTATGACAGCCAAATCGACGAGCGCGGCGGAAACCTGTCCGGCGGCCAGCGACAGCGTTTAGCCATCGCTCGCGCCCTAGCCGGCAGGCCAAAGGTTCTGATCTTCGACGAAGCGACCTCGGCCCTCGACGCCGAGAGCGAAGAGATCATCCAGGCCAATCTCAAGTCCATGGCCAAGGGCCGCACGGTGATCATCATTGCTCACCGTCTTTCCGCAGTGCGCCAGGCCGACCGGATCATCACCATCGAGAAGGGTCGCATTACTGAGCAGGGCACGCATGATGCCTTGATGCGCCTTGGTGGTCGCTATGCCCAGCTCTACGCAAAGCAGATGGGGCTGCAGCCGGAGGGGGTGCGATGATCGCCTCTCTCACCCGTCACTGGGATGTCTTGGCCGAAAGCTGGAAACTGCAGCGCCAATCCGAACGTGAGTGCACCCCACGCGACGAAACCGCCTTCCTGCCCGCCGCATTGGAGGTGCTGGAAACCCCGCCCAATCCCTTGGGCCGGATCATCCTTTGGGCGATGCTGGCCTTCATCGCTATCGCTCTGGCTTGGTCCATTATCGGCAAGGTCGACATGGTCGCTGCCGCGCCGGGCAAGATCGTGCCACGCGGCAACGTCAAGCTGATCCAGGCCGCTGACTATGGCGTGGTGCGCGCCTTGCACGTGGTCGAGGGCCAGAGCGTGCGGGCGGGCCAGCCGTTGGTCGATCTGGACCCCACCGCAACCGGAGCCGATGTCGCGCAGGCCCGTCAGGCCCTGCTCAGCGCGGAGATCGACTCGGCCCGGGCCACGGCTCTGGTCAACTATGCCGATGGGCGCATCACAGGGTTTAGGGCACCGACCGGAGCCGACAGGGCGTCAGTGCAAACTCAGCGTGCCTTTGTCGATGCCAAGCGCCGTGAGCATGCCGCCACCCTGGAAGGACTGCAGCAGGATCGTCGTCAGCGGCAAGGCGAGCTGGGAATGATCGAGAGCGAGATCGTCAAGCTTAGCCAGCAGATCCCCCTTGCCGAAGAGCGTCTTGAGGGAATGCGCAGTCTGGCCGGCAAAGGCTATGCCCCGCGCATGAAGGTCTCGGAGCTGGAGCAGACCATCGTCGGCATGCGCCAGGACCTGGCCATCCGCCGCGACGAGCGCCTCAAGGCCCAGGCCGCGGTGGCCGGGGTCGATCAGCAGATCGCCAAGGCGCGCGGCGAGTTCTCGAGAGAGGTGCTCGACGCCTTGACCGAGGCGCAGGCCAATCGCCGGCTGCGCGGCGAGGAACTGACCAAGGCCAGCGACAAGGCGGGCCTTACCATACTGACCGCGCCGCAGGATGGGGTGATCCAGCAGATGCAGGTCCACACCCTGGGCGGAGTGGTCAAACCGGCCGATCCCCTGATGGTGCTGGTGCCCAAGGGCGGCGAGCTGATCATTGAGGCCCGCGTTCAGAACCGTGACGCTGGCTTTGTGCACGAAGGCCAGGCCGTTGAGGTCAAGCTCGAGGCCTATCCATTCACCCGCTACGGAATTGTGCACGGGGTGATCGAACATATCGGTCGCGACGCAATTCAGGACGAAAGGGAGGGCTTGGTCTTCCCGGCCATGGTCAAGCTGTTGCAACCTTGGATTATGGTCGAAGGCCAGCGCTTGCCTCTAGCTCCGGGCCTGGCGGCCACGGTCGAGATCAAGACCGGCGAGCGCCGGATTATTGGGTTCCTGCTGTCGCCTTTGGCGCGGCGGGTGAAGGAGGGGGGGAGAGAGCGATGAGACTGAAGATTATCTTGCCTCTTGCGCTGATGACGACGGGCTGTGTGACCACAGTTCAGCCTTGCTCGTCACTGGTTGACGTTGGCGCCTCGGCGTCAGTCAAAGCGCTACAATGTGTGGCTGCGGCGGGGGATCCCCGAGCCTCGCTTGAACTTGGCGAGCGCTACGAGCGCGGCGATGGGGTCGCGATGGATCTGAGCAAAGCTGAGCGCTTGTATCTCCTGGCCGCCAAGGGCAACTCTGGGATGAGCAGCCTTTATGTCCCGTCGTCCACCGACGGTCGGTACGGCACGGTCATCACGACGCGAACCGGCCCAGAGCGCACGGGCTTGCCGGAAGCCTGGTCGGCGCTCGCGCAGTTGCGCCTACGGACCGCGCGGTCGGCTAGAGATCGTTACGTCGCCTGTAGGACGGCGCGCGCCGCCGAACCCAAAATTCGGAATGAATTGCTGGAAAGTGATGCCGGTGGGCGCAAGCTTGGAGAGTATTGCTAACATGAAGCTTCTCCTTGCATCGCCAGCGCCGCGTTTAAAGAGATGGGGCCGATCATCCTGGGAAGAACGGAAGCGCCACACTAGGCCGATCTTGTCATGTATACTTTTCCTTCTAGGGGGGCTTGCCCTGGGATCGAGCGCCCTTGCTGCCCCAGAAGCCGCCGACGTCTGCGCGAAGCTCCCCACCCATCTAGTTAAGCTCGATGTGCGTAAGGCAAGGTATCGGCCTTACACGCTCGACGATCCTACCGAAGCGCTCTACGTCGGTGATGAGTTCGCTTACACGCGGTTTACGCTGAACGGCGAACGCCTGATCCTCGCAACGGGTTTCCGCTTCTCGTTTTCGGACGGCGAACTGCCAGATCCCGAACGCGTCAGCCTAGCGTTGTCTAGTGCGCCGTTCTTCGACCAAGCTGAATGGCTGGGCGGGCGCCGTCTTTGGGACCTTGATCTCAACGCCGCCGATCAGAAAGCCGTTCGTTTGATTTCAAGCATTCTTTTTTTTCTCGCTGACAGTCAGAAGGCAGACCTCGCTCTGAAGTCACCTGCCGTCGCCCAGAACCTCAGCGGATGGGGCGTGCGGGGATCAAACATACGCGATTGGTACGATTGTCAAGGTTGCGGCCTGGGCTTTATTGGCGCTCAAAACTGGTCTCAGGATCTTAGTTCAACAAGAATCGCTGAGATCGACGGACAGCTTGTGATTATAACAACAAGGCCTAGAACTGTCGCAGCTATCATCAATCCAGAAACTCCCATTGCGACTTATATCGAATGCGGCGATGAAATTGGTCGTCTGATTGACGACGACTCTAGCCAATTCTTCGACGCTATATCGAAAATCAAGTCAGTTATTTTGGGGCGCTGATATGCGACGACTGATCAACAATAGAGCCAGTGGGCTCAACAATACTAATGTTGCTTACCAGGCTGCTTTTGACAGATTACGAACTGTACTGGTGAGTTACGGCATCGTGAGCAATGCCACGTTTGATCGGGCTATAGCGGCTCTACCTGAAAATCACCTAAACTACACAGACTTCAGGTTCGCCTTGATCGCGGCGCTCGAAAATACCCCGCTCTGGGTCGATGTAAATGGGACGTTTGGTATCGAGCTCGATTCTCGTAATTACGCTGTGCTGGGGTTCGGATATGATATATTCCAGAATCGGCGTACTTTGCTGCAAGACTTTCTCGCATCTGGCGTTTTAAGTCTAGGCGATCCCGCCGATGCGCCGTTTATAGCCGCCATTCGCAACGCAAGACTTAACACCGAAGCCGACGGTCGAGCGCTCCGAACGCAGCTTAATAATTTGGGATTCGAAATAAATTACACTCAAGCAAGAGAGTTGTTCAATGTAGCGGCCGACAGTCCTGATCGGCAGGGTAGATTAGAGACTTTAGTTTCGAGTCTTGCTGACAGCGTAGAAAAAGCTGTTGTTTTAAGTGCAATATATCTCACAAGTATAGCCTATAACAATAGCGATTTCACAAACGATCCTGCGCGAAGGGGTGCACTTTTTGCCGCACTTCGGGCCGGGGATTATCAAGAAGCATTTGTGATATTGGCCTTCACAGACGAAGTGCCCGGATCTCAAAACCAGCGGTCACTTATTCAAGGCGTAATATTCGGGACTCTCGGTACCGGCGAAACGGCGATGAGCCTAGATTCCGCTTTGGGTATAGCGGCGGCGCTGCAAAAATACTCTACCGATATTACGGCTAATCGCGGCTTGATGAATGCCGCTACCCAGGCGAAGTTCGACGCACTGCTCACCAACACGCTCACCGAGGTGAACACCGCACTGCAGACCAATGGTCTGGTAGTCGTCGGCAGAACGCCGACCGCCTCGACAATCTCTAGTATCGCCGCAGCGAATAACGTCCCGATCGCTTGGATGAACACCCTTTACAGCGGGGTTCCGGCGGCTTTTTCGCCAGTATACCTACCCAAAGCCAATCCGGTGGAAATCACAGGTGTGGCGACCGAAGTCTCTACGTCCGCAGCGGGGACGGCGACCGTGGTCGCGCCAATCGGCGGGAAGATCTACACCTTTCCGGTCGCCAATTCCGAACGTCCGCTGTTGGCGGGTAGCACTCAGATCGCCGCTATAAGCCTGCTGGACGATACGGGCCAGACGATCGGTTCGATTGTTTCCAGCACCAAAGTGACCTTCACTACGACGCAGATCCCCGCCTATGTGGACGCGCACCAAAATCAGGTTCCAGTCGGCGTCAAAGTAACAGGCGTCTTGCCCGACCAGTCAGTGATTACCTACGAAAGGGTGCAGGACACCTTTACGACCAACGGCGCTGGACGCAACGTCAAGATTACGTACACACCGTCAGGTGGACAGCCTATTAGTGAGGTCGGAAGCTACTTCAGGATCAGTCCCGGCGGGTCTTTTGAGGTGGTCGCGAAGTTCGAGGCTGGGCGCTATGACGTGCGCGATGTCGATAAACATTTCGCCTACACCGATTTCCTGAACCTGCCTCAGTTTCAAAATCCGACCGCCTCGTTAGGGTCTGGCGCGCCTCCATCGTTTCGCTGGCTAGTCGATCCGGATGGCGCGTTCACGAGCCGCACGGTTCACTACCCCGATGGCAGCACCACCGTCACGGCTCAGTTCGACGTCAACAACCATAGCGACGGTACCGTCAGTGGAGCCAAGGGCGCGATCCGAGCTGAGATTCCGGCAAACGCCAGCCAGGCCTCCCTGCTGGAGATTTCTCGGATCGACAAGAACGGTACGGTGATCGAGACGCGAACTGAACCCGGTCCGGGCGGGAACTGGGGGGCGGCCAAGGTCAAGCTCGAGTTCGAGCCGCCTCCGAACGCATTAACCGCCGAGAAGCTAGGTACGGGGATTGGGTCGACGATCGGCAATATTCTGGCCGCTGGCGATCCGTTGAAGTCAATCGTCTACGGTGCTACGCTGTCCACTGTATTGGGTAATCTTGGAGAAATACTCGATAACTTCCAACGCGATTTTAAGCCTGTGGATTCCGGTTCAATCCTCGGATCCGAGCACTACACCGCAGCGGAAAAAATTGACGAGGCCCTCCGCAACCTGCCGCAGGACCTATTAGACAATCTTCGCGCGGCTGGCGAAGGCGCGATCTCATCGTTCCTAGTCGCCGAGGTCATTAACGGTCTGGGCCTTGAAGGCACCGTTGTCGGAGATCTTGGACAATCCGCAGCCTCTGCGGCGCTCACCCAAGTCATCCACAACATCGTGAGCGGTGCAGTCAATCCGTTCGTGGGCGTTCATATCGACCCCGTCACGATCATCGTGACCTATATCGGTTCAAAGCTGGCGGACGCGATCTGGAAGCCAGATACGACCAGCGGCCAGATCGGGTCCGCTATCGGCAGCACGATCGGCGCGATCCAGGCCGCGTTGATCATCGCGTCGGGAGGCAATCCGCTCGTCGCCTTGGCTGTCTACATCCAAGACAAGCTGTTGGGCGGTCTGATTGGCTCCTTGTTCGGCGGAAAGCCAAGGTCGAACGCCGACCTGACCTGGAACTCGACGACAGGTGAATTTGGCGTCGGTTCAGTATCGTCCAAGAACGGCGGGTCCAAAGAAACCGCAAGCGGTCTGGCGGGCAGCGTCGCGAATATCTTGAACGGAGTCGTCAGTGCGAGCGGCGCGCTAGTGTTGGAGCCGGGTGCGATCCGTCTGGGCACCTACGGCATGAAAGGGAGGGACTTCATTTACACGGCCACATCCGGCGTCTCGGGAGGGTTAGTGACCCTCAAGACCCGCGAAACAGGCGCGCTTATCAACTATGGCGCTTATCTTGCGCTCTCGGATTTATCCACGCGTCTGATGGGTGGAGATGTCTATATCAAGAGAAGCCTGGCGGCGACCTTGCGCCAGGCTAATGGCAACGCGGCCGACGGACAGGTTTCGGCCGGCACGTTCGACGCCCAGAACTTGCTGGCAAACCTCACCATAGCTCAGGACTACAGTCGTTACCTAGAAAACAGCGCCCAGATTGATCTGGTGATTGCTTCGGACAACACTTCGACAATGGCGGCCGGATGGCTGATCACGTTGCAGAGGGCGAGAGAGTTGGGCCTCAACAAGCGGGGTGCCAGCGATTGGGCTGGCGGCTGGAACGCGATGGCTGATGAAGCCTTCGACGGTCTCCTCAATGGGTTCGGATTGTCGTTCGCCAACCTGATCCCGCTCTATAACGGCGGCGACGCCAAGCGTGTCCTGTTGGCCTTATCGAACTCCGGTGAATATCTTGGCGAAATCGAAGATACGATCCTCATTGGCGAGAAGACCCGAATCACCGGCTCTGCCGCCGTCGACGTCATAACCGTCTTAAACGACACCGTGACCGCCACCGCCGGTCTCACCATAAACGGTGCCACGCCCGCCGCCTCTACGTACAAAATCCCCGTCGCCGCCCTGATCGACGCCGGCGACGGCGACGACATCGTCCGGGCCGGGGACCTCGGCAATGACGTGCTCGGCGGAGCCGGGAACGACAAGATCGTCGGCGGCAAGCTGGACGACTGGCTGTTCGGCGAGGACGGTGACGACGTGCTGTTCTCCGGCGATGTCGCAGACATCAACTTCGCCTCCGGCGCCGCTGCGGGCGAGAACGCCGCGCTCCTGGCCAGTGGCGGTAACGGCGACCTGCTGCACGGCGGGGCCGGCAATGACAGGCTCTATGGATCGACGGGTTCGGACTGGCTCAAAGGCGGCGACGGCGTTGATCGCCTTCTGGGCGGGGCCGGCGGCGACATCCTCGAAGGCGGGGCCGGCGACGACCAGGGCGCTGGCGGCGCGGCGGCCATCTTCGGCGGCGCGGGTTCGGACCAGTATGTGTTCGGCTACGGCGACGGCAAGGACGCAATCTGGGACGAGTCCGACCCGGCCGGCGGCGTGATGACCGGGGATTCGTTCTACACCCGCATTTTCCAGCTCAACAACAACGGCTTGGCCAAGAACTGGGCCGGTAACGGGTCCTATGAGGTCGACGGCTCGGTCAAGGGCGGCGAGGACGCGATCGTGTTCGGCGTTGGCGTCACGATGGCGAACTTGTCGATGAAGCGATCCGGGACGACCGCCGCGCCGGGCGCCGACCTGATCATCCAGCTGACCGTCGACGATCCCAGCGGCGCAATGGTCAATGGCCATCCGGTGCGGATCCCCACCGGCGACACCCTGACGATCAAGGATTGGTTCGAAAGCACCCGCAAGGTCGAGTGGCTGCGCTTTGCCAATGGCGACGAGATCCGCATAGCCGACATTACCGCCTATGTGATCGGGGTGGCGGGAAGCTCGGTGATCCTGGGCACCAACGGGTCGGACTGGCTCGTCGGCACGGACGGGGCCGACAATATCCGCGGCCTTAACGGCGACGACTTCGGGTTCGGCGGCCTGGGTAACGACATGGTGTCGGGGGATGCCAATAACGACCTGGTGTCGGGCGGGGCCGGCGACGACGTTGTGATCGGCGGAGCGGGCAATGACTCGGCGCTTGGCGATGGCGGCCGCGACCGGGTCTATGGCGGCGTCGGGGCCGACGTCCTGGCCGGAGGCAAGGGTGACGACACGGTCGTGACCGGAGCGGGCGATGACGTCATTCGCTACACGCGCGGCGACGGCAAGGACGTCGTCCTCGACGACTTGGTCAACAACTGGGAGAATGTCTGGGTTAACGGCACCTATGCCGCTGGATATACTGAATCTCACGGTGTTATAAGCAAGGATGGCATAGTCTATTTCGACGGGTCCAAATGGATCGACGGTTATAATTATGACTATGATGACGCCACAAAAACTCATAGGCGGCATCTTGGAGCCTTGAATGGCGCAATTTCGGCCAATGCCGGGAGCGATACGCTGGAGTTCGCGGTCGGGATCGATATTCAGGATTTGATGCTGCGCCGGGTCGGCAATGACCTGCAGATCGCGGTGACGGACCAGAACTCGACCCTGGGCTTTGATGCGAGCAGCGACCTGATCACCATCAAGGACTGGTGGACGACGGGCTCGGCGACAGAGAATCGACCGATTGAGAAGTTCAGCTTTGTCTCCACCGGTACGCTTGTCCTCTCAAGCTATAGCTTGAGCACGCAGGTCAAGGTCTACGGAGTCGATGCGACGGGTGCGCCGACCGTAACCACGACCCCAAAGCTGGCCACCGACGCCGCCGACACCCTGGCGGGCGGAGCCGGGGCCGACTGGATCACCGGTAACGGCGGTGATGACAGCATCGACGGTGGCGACGGCGCCGATCTGCTGATGGGCGGACAGGGGGCCGACTGGGTGAACGGGGGCAATGGCGTCGATGTCCTCTACGGCGGTTCGGGTGAAGACACCCTCGACGGCGGGGCGTCGAACGACATCCTGATCGGCGGTGACGGACGAGACACCGCCTCTTACGCTTCCTACGATCTGGGAGTTTGGGCCAGCCTGGCTAACCCCACTCTGTCCAACCGCGGCACCGCCTATGGCGACACCTATACCAGCATCGAAAATCTGACCGGTGGCCTGGGGGCCGACAAGCTGGCGGGCGATAGCGGTGAGAACCAACTTTCTGGCGCGGCCGGGGCCGACCTTCTCCAGGGCGATCTGGGTGACGACACCTATATCTTCAATCTCGGCGACGGCTTGGACACCATCCAAGATGGCAAGGTCATCGTCGATGAGGTCGTCAATGCGGCGGGACATCTAAGCGCTGGCTATGAGCTTCGCTGGACCTTGGTGGGCCCTTCGACGGTCGCTGGTCAATACTACTATCGCCTGATCGTCGCCAACACCACCACGGGCGAGATCGTCTATGACTATGACAAGTTAAGTTACGCCTCGACGACACAGCCCGCGCCCTTGGCGACCAACGATACACAGACGCAAGGTTGGTCCGGGCAGTTGACGGGCTGGAAGAACGGCTACACCCGCACCAGCATCAGCTACCAGGTGGCGCGCGACAAATACGACATCAGCCAGGATGGCGGCGCCAACGATACTCTGGAACTGGGCGCCGGAATCAGCCTGTCGGGCCTGACCTTCACCAAGACCGGCCAGGACCTGAAGATCGCGGTGGACGCCGCCAACGCCGTGACGATCAAGAACCAGTATGTCGCGGACGCGGCCTTGCCCGCCAATCAGCGCATCGAAACCTTGATCCTGAACGACGGCTTGGCGATCGACCTGAAGGCTCTCAAATTCGTCGGCGAGACTGCGACGGCCAATGCCGACTTCCTGATCGGCTCGACCGGACATGATACGCTGAGCGGCTTGGCAGGCGACGACATGCTATCGGGTGGCGTGGGCAACGACAGCCTGGATGGCGGCGCGGGCAATGACGTCTTGGAAGGTGGCGCGGACGCCGATACGCTGAACGGCGGGACCGATAGCCAGACCGATGGCTCGGCCATCAACGCCAGCGATCCTGGCAGCTACGGCGACACAATCCGCTATGTCACTTCGACGGCCGCCGTAGCGATCGACTTGGCGGCCAAGACCGCATCAGGCGGTCACGCTGCAGGCGATGTTATCGTGGCCGCAGGGGGCGTTAGTACAATCGAGAACGTCGTCGGCTCGGAGAGCTACGGCGACCAGGTGTTTGGCGACAGCCGTGCCAACCGGATCTTTGGTCTGGGCGGGGCCGACATGCTGGACGGGCGATCGGGCGACGATGTTGTGGTCGGCGGAGCCGGAGACGACACCCTTCTGGGCAGCGACGGCGACGACGCCCTATCGGGCGAGGACGGTGCTGATCGGCTGAATGGCGGCGCCGGCAAGGACATCCTTTCCGGCGGCGCCGGCAATGACGCGCTCTATGGCGGCCTTGGTGCCGATCAGCTCATCGGCGACGAAGGAAATGATACGCTACGCGGCGATGAGGGGACCGACACAGCAGCCGGGCTTGGCGACACCCTGGTGGGTGGAGCTGGCGATGACGCACTCTATGGCGAGGGCGGCAACGATCTGCTCGACGGCGGCGATGGCAAGGATTCGCTCTATGGGGGACTTGGCGACGACACGCTCAGCGCCGGAGCCGGTACTGGCCAGCAACTCGACGGCGGGGCCGGCGCCGACGTCTACATTTTCGACGGAACGATAAGCTCTTCCAGCCGCATCACCGACACCTCCGGCTTCAGCAAGGTGATCATCACCGGCGTTGATTCCGACCGCATCTGGATGACCTGGTCAGGCAACGATCTTCGCATAGACGTCAAGGATGGCGGTCCGAGCATCTATCTGACCGGTTACAAGACCGCCTTGCCGCAAAACCGATTGAGGGAAATCGCCCTAGATGGGCAAACGCTCTTTCTAGCCAACGCTGACTCGCTGATCGAAGCGATGAGCCGGACAGGTGCCGCAGCGACCGACCAAGCCGTCATCGATAAGAGGGCCCGTTATTGGCATTCGGGCACGACCGCAGTCCCGATCGTGGTCGATCTAACCCTGACGATCGATGAAGACTTCGTCTTGAACGGTCAACAAGTCGGGGCTGTCGACGATGACGACAACATCACCGGCTACGCCTTGGTCAGCGCTCCGACCTTGGGGGCCTTGAACCTCAACACCGCCACCGGCGCATGGTCCTACACCCCGACCGCCAACGCCCATGGCGACGAGCGCTTCGTGATCTCGGTCACTGACGCAGACAATCAGGTTGTGCAGCAAACCGTCACCATCACCGTGACCTCGGTCAATGACAACCCGGGCAGTCTGACAGGACCGGCGGTCCTTAAGATCGACGAGAACTCGTCCAATGGTGCTTCGCTGGGTCAGTTCACCAGCACCGATCCCGATGGCCCAACGGCGAACTATTCGCTGGTGAACGATGCCGGCGGGCGCTTCGAGATCACCTCGGCGGGTGAGCTCAAGGTCAAGAACGGCGCCGCGCTTAACTATGAGACCGCGACAAGTCATGTCGTGCGGGTGCGCGTGGTGGACGGCGTTGGCGGATGGCAGGAAAACGACTTCACCGTCGCAATCGGCAATCTCCCCGAGGCGCCCAATGTTCCGGTCAAGGCCACTCAGCCGATTACTCTGGCGTCGGAGAATGCGGGTGGCGCGGGTCCAGCCCTGGGCGGAACCACGATCGCCACCTTCACTCTGACCGATCCGGACAACAACACCCCAGCCTTGCGGATCGCCTCCGACCCCAAGGGTTGGCTGCAGATCGTCGGCAACGCCGTCCAGTTTAAAGACGGACTTCAGCTTGATTTTGAAGCCCTGGCGGCTGGCGCGACGCTAGTCGACACGGACGCCGATGGCATCAAGGAATTCGCCTACAGCTTCCAGGTCGAAGCCTGGGACGGCGGTCGGGCCTCGGCGAACAGGGCCACACTAAGCGTCAATATCGAGGACGCCAATGAGGCCCCGACTAATATCGCGTTTGCTCCATCCGTCTCTTCGATCGCGGAACGCGACCGCCCTGCGACCGGCGCGGCCCTATCGGCGATTTCGTTGGGAACGCTGTCGGCCACAGATCCAGACATCACCCCAGGCTCCAATTTCGCGACCTTCAACTACAGCGTGGCCGATACCCGGTTCGAGATCGTCAATGGCAATCAGCTGCAGCTCAAGGCTGGCGCAGTTCTGGACTATGGGGCTGGGGCAACCGTCAGCCTGTTGATCACCGTCAAGGACCTTGGCGGCGCGGCTGGCGCTTTGAGCTTCCCCAAGGCGTTCAATCTCACGGTCACCAATCAAGATGACTATCTCTATGGCGACGCCAACGCCAACACTCTGACGGGTCAGGTCAATCGTGACCTGCTCTATGGTTATGGCGGCGCTGATGTCCTCTCAGGCGGAACGGGCGACGATGACCTCTATGGCGGCGATGGCGATGATGCGCTGAATGGCGACGCCGGTATCGACCTGCTCGACGGCGGTCTTGGCAATGATGTTCTGAACGGCTGCGCAGGCGTTGACACTCTACGTGGTGGCGACGGCGTCGACACGTTGTCGGGTGGTTCGGAGAACGACACTCTCTATGGCGACGGCGGCAATGACGGGCTGGATGGCGGCACGGGCGATGATTTGCTCGATGGGGGCGACGGCAATGATCAACTGAGTGGCGCGGATGGCGTCGACCGCCTCGTCGGCGGCTCGGGCGATGATCTGCTGACCGGCGGCGCAGGCGGCGACCGCTTCCTAGGCGGAACTGGGACGGACGCCATCAGCTACGCCTCCGCGTCGGCCGGTGTAACCGTTAACCTTGCGACCGGCGGGACCTCAGGCGATGCCGCCGGGGACGTCTTTGAGGACGTCTTGGAAAACCTTGTCGGCTCGTCCTTCAACGACGATCTGACCGGAACGGCTGCAGCGGACGCCATCCAGGGGGGCGCCGGAAACGACACCATCGTCGGCAATGACGGGGTTGACAATCTCGACGGCGGAGCAGGCGATGATGTCCTGAAGGGCGGCATCGGTAACGACATCCTGCTAGGCGGCGTCGGCTCGGACACGATGTATGGCGGTGCCGGAGACGACGTCTATCTGATCGATATAAATTCCGGCGCCGACTTCATCGACGCCTTCGACGCCAGCGGCGGTAAGGATTCGATCGGCTATCAGGTCGACAGCAACGGACAAAACCCGATCCTCAACAGCCATCTGTGGTTCGAGCGGCCCAGCGGCACGACCAACCTGGTGATCAGCGATATCGGCACCGGAGTCAGCACGACCATTCTAAAATGGTATGACGCGACGACCGGCGGTAATCAGAAGATCAACTTCATCATCGCTGGGGACCGCTATACCGTCGACGCCGAGGGTCTAGTGACCCTGATGGCGGCGCAGGCTAAGCCGACCACAGCCGCGGCTAATGCCGCTCTGCACGCCAATACCAGTTCTGCGTTCCAGAACCAGTGGGCCAATTTCTGGTATGCCAATGGCGCACCGAACATTGAGACGGTCGGTGATCAGACCATCGCTGAAGACGGTTCGACGAGCCTGCAATTTACGGTCAGCGACGATATTACGCCGTTCGCCAACTTGACGGTCACCGCCAAGGCCGTGAACGCAAACAACACCACGCTTGACGACACAAGCCTCATCAACGCTCCGAGCCTCGGCGCGCCCGACGCGTCCGGAAAGCGAACTCTGAGTTTCACAGCCAAGCCGAACGTCAGTGGGCGCACGGCGGTGAAGATCACGGCGGTCGATCCTGGCGGTATCTCTTCGGAGAAAGTGTTCTATGTGAACATCGATCCGCGCGCTGACATCCCCGTGGTGACTCAGGCGCGTCCGCTTTCGGGAACTTTGGCCACAGGCTCGTTGGGGCTCGACATCCAGGCGGCCCTAACCGACCAGGATGGTTCCGAGACCCTTGAGATCCGAGTAGCTAATGTTCCAACGGGCCTGTCACTCAACAAAGGGACCAATCTGGGCGGCGGCGTCTGGGCTCTGGCGCCCGCGCAGCTTACCGGGCTGGCGCTGGTAGGCCCCAGCACCTGGTCAGCCGACCTGACTGGCGTCTCCGTCTTGAACGTGACGGCCTACAGCCGTGAACAGGCCAATGGTGCGATCGCGAGCACTTATGGCCCCGCCGATAATCAGATCGCCAACAGTCGTTTCCAAAACGGCCAAGCTGGCTGGCAAATGGCGACAAACTATGCCGGGGCAGTCCTTTGGGGGAATAACCTCGATGCCGACTGGTCTGGCAGCGGCAACGACGTACTTTTCAGCAGACTCGAGGGCGGGTCGATAACAGGTTCCAGGATCGACGTCCGTTCAGACTGGCTGAGCACCACAGCCGGCTCCGCCTATGAGACCTCGATCCAGGCGGCCCAGCATCGCGGCTCTGCCGAGGTTTGGGTCGAATACTATGATGCCAATCGCAACCTCATTAGCGAAGTGAAACTGCCTGGAACCGCCCGTGAGAGTGGCGCCAGATTTGGCTACCCCACCAACTTCGATCAAATCGGCGGCGTCACTACAGCGCCGGTGGGAACGGCTTGGCGCCGGGTCAACCTTCGGCTCGTCGGCAATGGCGGCTCTGATCCGTATGCCTTCTTTATGCGGCCGATTTCGCGACCGACCACGGGAGCGAGCCTGGCCGATTGGTCTGCGCTCTATCCAAAGGCTCTCGCCGTGCCGATCAATGCCCGCCCCACTGGCGTTACGGCCAACGTGGCCCTGACCATCGCCGAAAACACCGCCGAGAACCCCATCCCGGCCAATCAACCCATTGCGACGTTCACTGGTGCGGATCCGGATGGCGATACGCTGACCTACAAGTTGATCGACAATGGCGATGGTTGGGGCGTCGGCGCAAATGGCCGCTTCAAGATCGGCTTGAACAACGGCGTACTGAGTGTCGATAACGCCAGTTCAGTAAACTATGAATCGGGCGGTACGGTAAAGATTTGGGTTGAGATCTCGGACGGCGCATTGACCTTCGTGAAAGATTTCACGGTATCGGTTACAAATCGCAACGAACGTCCGACTGTCCCGACAGTCAGTCAATCACAGTGGATCTTCAGCGAAGGGATCAGCAGCAACATCTTGATCGCTAGCTATTCCGCCAGTGACCCTGACGGTACAGCTCCGAGTTTCAGTACAACGGTCGACCCCTGGGGCTTGCTCAGTATGGTCAATGGCGAACTTAGCCGCCGCGCCAATGTGGATGTTGATTTCGAATGGCTGACGTCCCAGGCCGCAGCTCCTTGGTGGCAGATCACCGACATCAACGGTAACGGGCGTCAGGAAGTCGCCCTGGCGGTTGATGTGGTCGCCAGCGACAGCGGGGGCGACGGTGCCCCTCTGAGTTCTAACTCGACCCGCATCTGGTACTATATCGAGGACGCCAACGATAAGCCCACCGACATTTCGGTCGATCGCACCCTTACGGTGGCTGAAAACTCGGCCGCCTCTACTTTGGTCGGCATCTTCTCCCGAGCGGACCAGGACGTCGGCGATGGAGCGACCTACAGCCTGATCAATAATACCAGCCCATTCGCTTTCAACGGCTCAAGGTTGGAGGTGGCCGGTGCGCTGAACTTCGAGGCTGCCGCAAACTATAGCCTTACTGTCGGTGTCACAGACTCTGCTAACGGCTACTATCAAGAGGTGTTCTCTGTCGCGGTAACTGATGTTCCCGAGGCACCGACCGACCTCGCGGCTGACCGAACGCTGAGTTTCGACGAAAACACCGCTGCAGGCACGTTCCTGGCCAATTTCAGCCGCACCGATCAGGATGTCAGCGATAGCGCTGCCTACAGCCTAGAGGACGCTGGTGGCGACCTAGGCGTCGGGGCCGGCGGCCGTTTCACCATAAGCTCCGATGGTCAGCTCAGAGCCGGCACCATTTCGGTGAACTACGAAGCGGCGACCAGTTACACCATCAAGGTGCGGGTCACCGACAGCGCGAACAAGACCTATGATGAATTCTTCAATATCGCCGCTAAAGGCGTCAATGAAAAGCCTTGGATCACCGGTTGGGTCGGGGGAGCAGCGTCAAAGTCCATCAGCGAACTGGCTCGCAATGGCGACGTCGTCGGCACGGTGGCGTTTGGTGATCCAGATACTGCTGGCTCGACCAATGCGAATGTTGTGCTTGAATTGTCTGGCGCTGGGTCGGAAAATTTCGCGATTAGCAGTGCAGGGGTAGTTACATACAAAAGTGGAAATATAGATTATGAGACTTCGGTTCACTCTTACAATCTAACCGTAACTGCTACAGATAACGGTGGATCTGAATTCGGCCTAAAGAGTTATTATGACGTTAAAATAGATATATATAACGTTGATGAAGCGCCGGAAATTACTTCTAAAAACATTAACAATTACACTGATTACACCGCAAGTGATTCTATATTTTATAGATCGTATAAGGAGGCGGTGTTTTCTGCTTCAGATCCTGAAGGTGGATCTGTTTCGTTTAGTATTCAGCAAATAGTAAATTCTCAGGGAAATTTGCCATTTGTGATAGGTTGGCAAAATTCTGGTAGTGCCGGCATACCGCTTTTGAAGGTTGGGCAGTCCGGCCAAGGCGCGCCTGTGGTTTATTCTGGTGGCGGAACATTTGTTTTGAGAGTGCGTGACGGCGTTGGGTTTGCCGATTACACATACACGGTCGGATCGAGTTCGACTTCGATTTCGCCTATTGTGTTCGACCTCGACGGAGATGGTATCTCTCTGAGCCCGTTCGCCAGCAGAACGGTGTTCTTCGATCAAGATGGCGATGGTGTCTTGGATGCGACCGGCTGGGTTGGAGCGCGCGACGGCCTGCTAGTTCTTGATCGGAATGGGGATGGAATCATAAACGATGGTTCAGAGTTGCGGTTCTCGACAGATGCAGAACACGCCGTCTCAGATCTCGAGGGCCTGCGCACTTATGACAGCAATGCCAATGGCTTATTTGATGAGTATGACGACAGCTTCGCGGCTTTCCGAGTCTGGCGTGACGCCAATCAGAATGGCGTAAGCGAAGAGGCAGAACTATTCTCGCTACTCGACATTGGAATTTCGGCAATCAATCTCACCCTGACACTAACGGGCGAAGTCCCCAGCGAGACAGAAAACACGATCTACGGCACCACGCAGTACATTCGCACTGATGGATCGGCCGGCGTGGCCGGAGACGTCATGCTTGCGTTTGAAAGTTCGGCGACATTGACGGTCACTCGGATCGAAAACCTGGGACCCGTGGCGATCGACCTCGACGGAGATGGGGTCGAACTGGTTGATCGAGCGAAATCTCAGGTCCGTTTCGACATGGGCGGAGCAGGAGCTGTGCGCACCGGCTGGGTCGCCGGCGACGACGCCTTTCTGGCTCTTGATCGCGATGGCGACGGCAAGATTTCGAAAGGGTCGGAGATCTCCTTCGTGAGCGATGTGGAAGGCGCAATTTCTGATCTTGAAGGCCTGCGCGCCTTCGACAGCAACGAAAACGGATACCTTGATGCCGGCGACACGCGGTTTGCCGAGTTCCTAGTCTGGCAGGACAAAAACCAGGATGGCGTCAGCCAGGTCGATGAACTTAAGCACTTGAGTGAACTGGACGTGCAGGGGCTGAACCTTACCCAGACCCTTACTGGTGCCGATCTCACGGTCACGGGCGAGAACGTCCTCTATGGGACCACTGAGCTTCTAAGGCGCGATGGGAGGCGCCTCTCCGTCGGCGATGTGATGTTGGCATACGACTCGGAAGAGTTGCTGGTGCATGCAGGCGGACAGACTGAGGCGACCGAGCAGATCTTTGAAGACGTTATTGTGGATCCTATCGCTCCGTCGCCAATCCAGCTCCCGCGCCTTTGGGACTCTGCCAACCCGCAGAAAATGCTGGTCGACGAAGTCAGCTGGGCGCGTCTTCCGACAAAGGAAGATAGTAGCAGACCGACTTCGTCCGGTTCCCCCGAAGTCTCAGGTAGCATCGACCGAAGGGCACTTTCGACAATCAAATCTGTAACCAGTTTTGCTGGTCGAGAGCCTCGTTCAACGTCCCTTCCGCGGCACGGTCGACGCGAGGACGAGGTTGCTCGCAACACTGGCTCCTCCGATGCGGCTATCCACGATGCCACCGATCTTCTGGCACCGCGATCAACACGAGATTTGGGCCTTGCCGATCTCCTCTCTACAGGGGCTTGGTCAAAGTCTGATCGCCAGTACAGCGACTATGGGCCGACGCTCCTCGCGACATCCGGGTCAGCGCTCGACGGGAACCTGGCCTTGGCTCAGCAGACACGCTTGCTGATGATTCAGGCGATGGCCGGCTTCTCCCGCGAAGGCGCGGCCGACTTTGGTCCTGATGCTCTACGGCTAGGTCACGTGCAATCCCTAGCGCTGCTCACGGCGCTGCCCGATATTCGAGTTCGATAGATGACTAGCTTTCCGCCCAATCAGGCCGCCTCTGCTGTTGCTCATAAGACCGGCGCCCCGCGTACGGTCGCTGAAGCAATAGGTCAGATTGTCTGGCTGTTGAGCCAGTCGTCTTTACACCGCGAGCTCAAGATCAAGGCTCTGGAATGGTCGTTCATGCCGGCCGTGGTGAGCGAACAATTCCGGATCTTCCGATTTGGACCCACGCCAGGGCTCAGTGACGCAGATCCTGCTTCGTTTGCGCAGTTTGGATTAACGCGGGAGGGCCTGGAATCCCTTCCGCTCGGCGTCGCCATCTGGGCCAATCTCTCTGAAGAAGCCGAGGCAAAGCTAGAGGCCGGTGAGCACTTGTCGGCTCAGGACTGGACCTCGGGTGATCGGACTTGGCTGGTCGAATTGATCTCGCCCTTCGCGACGCCTGAGAACAAGCTCTCGCAGATCATGCTGCTGGATCTGATCAACGGGCCTTTCAAGGGGAAGGCTTTCCACTTGCATCGAACGGACCAGCAAACGGGGAAGCGGGAGAAGGTGACGCTGGGCGGTGAAGTGATGGTCGCTACCGAGTGAGGTGCCATCTGCCTTTGAACTTTCGTTCAGCGCAGACCGGAGCTCTGGCATTTTTACGCCAGGTGGGACGGTTGGAGCGCCTGGCCAAGTCGTAGCCAGTTTTGGCAGCCATCCTTCCGTCCGACCCCAGAATTGCTCGATCACGCTGCTAAAGGCGGGATCAACGAGCGAGGTGTCAGAGACTTCAAACCTTGCGGACGACTCGAAAGAGCTTGGACTTTGACTCCCTAATCCGCGTCTAGAATTGTCAAAGGGTATGGAGTCTCGATTGCGAAGCTGGGCCCACGGTCAACGTCTGACTGAGGCTGTGTGAAAACACCCCCAAATCAGCTAGAATCCTGACGTCAGAGTAGCAGTCAGGAGGTGGGTTTGAGCCGCTTCGTTGAGGGTTGCGACCGCCGGCAGCCGACGCTGCTTCCC
>Ga0187843_10000589_pt1 | contig 25136 bp, 23 predicted proteins | sample SpaLakP09_SKY_43_FD_134516 | JGI IMG/M metagenome (GOLD analysis project Ga0187843, IMG submission 134516) | Oligotrophic lake water microbial communities from Sparkling Lake, Wisconsin, USA - SP09_SKY_43 | ecosystem: Environmental > Aquatic > Freshwater > Lake | place: USA: Sparkling Lake...
CGGCGCGGGCAAAGGTCGTCACGATCACCACCTTGCAGGCCGAGCCGGACTCGCCCAGCGCGGTCGCCAGTTCCAGGCCCGTCATCAGCGGCATTTCTATATCCGTGAGCACGATGTCGGGCGCGGCCGACGCACACAGCGCCAGCGCTTCCTGGCCGTTGCGGGCCGTCCCCACCACATCGATATCATCTTCCAGCCGCAGCAGGGCGGCCAGCGCGCCCAGCAGCAGCGCCTGGTCTTCCGCTATCAATACCTTGATCATCAACATGCTCCCACGGGCAAAGTCATTTCCAGCGCGAGGCCATGCCCCGCTACGATATCGAGCCGTCCGCCAAGCGAACTGACCCGTTCCTGCATGCCGGCCAGGCCGTTGCCGTGCACGATGCCGTCGAGCCGGACGCCGTTGTCGGCGATCCGGAAGCGGATCCGGCCGTTCTCGCAGGCCAGTTCCACGTCGCATGCGGTGGCTTTGGCATGGCGCAGGATATTGGTGACCGCTTCGCGCAACGCCAGCGACATCACATTCTCGGCCGCCGGCGGCATGCTGAACGGTTGCACCCTGGACGTGAGCGTGATCCCGGCCGAAGCCAGGCTGGCCCGCGCACTGTTCAGCTCATGCGCCAGCCCGCTCTGGCGGTAGCCGGTCACGGCCGAGCGCACTTCCGACAAGGCATTGCGGGCACTGCGTTCGATGTCGCCGATTTCCTGGCGGCAGGCCGCCTCGTCGCGTCCCAGCAGCTTGCCGGCCAGTTCGGCCTTGAGCGTGATCAGCGACAGCGTATGGCCCAGCAAGTCATGCAGGTCGCGCGAAATGCGTTCGCGCTCGGCGATGGTGGCCATGTGTTCGACCTCTTCCTGCTTGCGCAGCAATTGTTCGCGTGAACGGCGCAGGGTGGCATCCATGATGGCCGCCACGCCCACCGGCAAGCCCACCGCGACCGACGGCAGCAGGAAGGTCAGCGGCAGCTTGTCGCTGACCAGCGCCACCAGCACGGCCAGTCCGATCACCCCCGCCACCGCGGCATAGGCCTTGCGGACCGGCTGGATGCCGGCGCAGGTGCCGGCCGCGAAGACGAAGAAGCAGCTCGCGCCGAAATTGTGCGGCGCCCAGACCACCCCGAACAGGCAGGTCAGCGCCACGCACAGCACCGAGCGGTCCTGCGTGGCCCAGAAGCTGGCGAAGTACAGGGGAATGAAGGCGAGTATGGTCAGCACCAGGAACAGCAGTTCCAGCGGGCCTGGCGTGACATAAAAATACTTCCACAGCAGGAAGGAGAGCGAGAACACCCACAGGTATGGCGCCTTGCCGGCCCAGGGCGGAACCCAGGGTTGCTTGACGATGCGTTCGATGATGTTCATGCCCTCGTTCCCGTCGGTGTTATTCGTTCAGCAGGCGCACATCGGCGATCTGGAAGGCATAGGCCCCGGGTTTCGGCCCGGCGTTGAACGCTATCATGGTAATCATGCTCGCGTCGATGCCCTTGAAGGCCGAGAACGGAATCGCCACCTCGCGCCACGCCGTTTCCGCTACGAACGGCACCGTGGCCGGCATGTTCGAGCCCTTGGCCATCAGGTTCACCGAATACTGCTGGCCGTCACCGCGCACCTTGAAGCGGATCACTTTGGCGTTCGACAGGTCAGCCGCCGCCATCGGCTGCTTGCCCGGCATGAAGGACAGGCCCGCCCATGGGTAGGCAAAGCCTTCCACGACGGTGGCATTGACCGCCAGCGCCGGCTGGGCGTCGCCCTCGGCCGCTTGCAAGTCCAGCTTGACGGTCGACTTTCCGCCCATGAAATTGTCGCTGGCAGGCATCCAGCCGATGCCGATCGGGCTGGAAAGTTTTTCCTTGCTGAACAGGCTGATGCGGCCGTCGGCCGGCAGCACCAGCGCCATCGATGCCTTCGGCTTGCGTTCCTCGACCACCTTGGCCAGTTGGGCGGCGCGCAATGGCGTGGCATCGGCGCCATCCTTCCACACCGTCACGATGCGGCGGGTGGCGGCGATATCCTTGGACGGGTCGCCTTCCACCAGCAGCAAGTCGGCCTTGTAATCCTTGGCGATGCGGCCGCGCTGGCCCAGCTTGAACACACGCGCCGGTTCCGCCGTGGCCGCGGCCAGCGCCTGCAGCGGCGTCAGGCCGGCTTGTACCAGCGAGGCGAGTTCATGGTGCAGGCTGATGCCGTGCTGGGTGCCCGCGTTGCCCGCATCGGTACCTGCCAGCACCGTCACGCCCGCCTTGTGCAAGGCGGCGGTCAGCGCCTTCGGGGCGGCCAGGTTGGCGGGGTTGGGCTGCTTGCCGTAAGTGGTATCGAGCGGCGCGGCCTGGTCCTTGTCGAGCAGTGCGGTCAGGCTGGCGTCGCCCATCACATCGGTCTCTTTCAAGCCGGCGATGCTTTCCAGCACGCTGAAGGTCGGCACGACAAAGGCCTTGCGCGCCTTGGCCAGCTTGACCAGCGACGCCATGTCGGCGGCGTCGATGTCCTTGCCCATGAACAGGTGCACCAGGCCATCGGCGCCGGCTTCCAGCGCGAGGCGGGCATCCTTCAGGGTGCTGATATGCACCACGGCCTGCTTGCCGCGCAGGTGAGCGGCATTGATCAGCGCCGTCACGGTCGGCACGTCCAGGGTCTTGAAGTTGCGGTAGGAACCGCCCTCCTCCATGACGATCTTGATGAAGTGCGAACCCTCGGCGATGCGGGCGTCGACCCAGGCTTGCGCTTCGGCCGGCGTGGTCAGCGTGGGAATGGTCATGCCGTATTCGGTGCCATGGCCGCCCGGCGCGGTGGCCAGGGTGCCGGCCGAGAACAGGTCGGCCTGGGTGCTGTTGCTCCCTTCGCGCATTTTCTTCGTGACGTCCTGCATGACTTGCACGCCCGTGAACATGTCGACCTGGGTGGTCACGCCGAACAAGAGCGGCAGCTCGAGGTGGCGGTAGGCATGCACGTGGGAATCGATCAGGCCCGGCATCAGGGTGCGGCCCGCGCCGTCGACGATGATGGTGCCGGCCGGCGCCGTACCCTTGAAATCGGCATTGACGATCTTGGCGCCGTCAAACAGCACCGAGCGCTTGGCATGCATACGTTCGCCGTCGAACACGCGCACATCCTTGACCAGGGTGGCGGCGGCCAGCGCGGACATCGAGTAGCCGAGGCCGGTAAGCAGGACAAGCAGTTTCAAGGTAGGCAGTTTCATGTTTCCTCCGTGGTTGGGTTGAAAGGATTCTACGGCGTCCATACGGACTGAACAAGGAGCAAAGAACATGACATTGGGATGACATTTGTCACCTCCATCGGTGTTACCCTTTTGTTTTTCAGCATATCCATGGAGTTTGCATGAAGCGCCTCATCGCCGCCCTCTTTCTTGGCTCGGCCGCCACGCTGGCCATGGCATCGCCTGGCAAGGACCTGCACGCCCTGTTCGACGCCGAGTGGCAGCGCGGCCTGCGCGACGACCCGGTCAGTTCGTCCTACATGGGTGATGCGCGCTTCAACGACCGCTGGGCCGACTACACCCTGGCCAATCTGCAGGACCAGCGCAAGAAGGACGCTGCCGCGCTGGCCAAGCTGCGCACCATCCGCCGCGCCGGCCTGTCGGAAGCGGACCGCCTCAATTACGACCTGTTCGAAACCGGCTACCGCGCGCGCGTGGAAGCGGCCCCGTTCCACGACTACCTGATCCCCTTCGACAGTTCGAGCGGCGTGCAGACCCTGTCCGAACTGGCCCTGTCGCTGCCCTTCCGGACCGTCAAGGATTACAGCGACTGGATCCGGCGCATGGAAACGCTCGATACCTTCATGGACCAGAACATCACCCTGATGCGTACCGGGATCAAGGAAGGCTGGGTGGCGCCGAAGATCATCCTGCGCCGCACGCTCGACCAGGTGCGCGCGCAGATCGTCGCCGATCCGGAAAAGAGTCCGTGGTACACGCCGTTCGCCAGCATGCCGGCCACCATCCCGGCGGCCGAACAGCAGCAGCTGCGCGAGCGCGCCAGGAAGGCCATCGCCGGCGTGGTGGTGCCGCAGTACCGCCGCTACGAACAGTTTTTCGGACAGGACTACCTGCCGCATGCGCGCGAGACCGTGGGGGCGTCGGCGCTGCCCAACGGCAGCGCCTACTACGCCATCCTGGCCAGGAAATTCACCACCACCGGCATGACGCCGGACCAGATCCACGCGCTGGGCCACGCCGAGGTCAGGCGCATCCGCGGCGAGATGGAAGCGATCATCGCCAAACAGGGCTTCAAGGGAACGTTCGACGAATTCCTGACCTTCCTGCGTAGCGATGCGCAATTCCAGATCCGCGATCCGAAGGCGCTGATGGAAGCCTACCAGGCGCTGTCGAAGCGCATCGACCCCGAGCTGCCCAAGCTGTTCGGCAAAATGCCGCGCATGCCCTACGGCGTACGCGCGATTCCCGATACCAGCGCGCCGACCAGCACCACCGCCTACTACCAGCCGCCGGCAACCGACGGTTCGCGCGCGGGCTACTATTTCGTCAACCTGCACAAGCCGGAGACCCGTCCGACCTACGAAATGGAGGCGCTGTCGCTGCATGAAGCGGTGCCGGGCCACCACTTCCAGATCGCCCTGGCCATGGAGCTGGGTGATCTGCCCGAGTTCCGCCGCAACGGCGGCTACACCGCCTTCGTCGAAGGCTGGGGCCTGTACGCCGAAAGCCTGGGCGACGAAATGGGCATGTACCGCGACCCGTACAGCAAATTCGGCCAGCTGACGTACGAGATGTGGCGCGCCGTGCGCCTGGTGGTCGACACCGGCATGCACGCCAAGGGCTGGTCGCGCGACCAGGCGATTGCCTTCTTCAAGGCCAATGCGGCCAAGTCGGAGAACGACATCGTCAACGAGATCGACCGCTACATCGGCTGGCCGGGCCAGGCCCTGGCCTACAAGATCGGCGAACTGAAAATCAAGGAACTGCGTGCCCGCGCCACGAAAATGCTGGGGTCGCGTTTTGACGTGCGCGCCTTCCACGACGTGGTGCTGGGCTCGGGCGCGCTGCCGCTGGACGTACTGGAACGCCAGGTCGACGCATGGATTGCACGTGAACAGAAAAGGAAGAAGTGAACATGAGCGAGGAACGCGTACGCATCACCAATGAAGAACTGCTGTCCGATAACTGGTACATCCTGAAGCGCTTCACCTTCGAGCTGCGCCGGCGCGACGGCAGCTGGCAGAAGCAGACGCGCGAAGTGTACAACCGTGGCAATGGCGCGGTCATCCTGCTGTACAACCGTGAACAGCGCACGGTGCTGCTGACGCGCCAGTTCCGCATTCCGGCGCACGTCAACGGGCACTCGGGCTTCCTGATCGAAGCGGCGGCCGGGCTGCTGGACAACGCCAGCCCCGAGCAGCGCATCCGCGAGGAAGTGCAAGAAGAAACGGGTTACCAGATCGGCGACGTGAAGAAGATCTACGACCTGTTCATGAGCCCCGGATCGGTGACGGAGCGGCTGCACTTTTTCGTGGCCGAATACACGCCGGACCAGCGCAAGGGCGACGGCGGCGGCATTGCCGAGGAAGGCGAAGATATCGAAGTGCTGGAGTTCAGCTTCGACGAAGCGCTGGCCAAGGTGGCCAGCGGCGAGATCATGGATGGGAAGACAGTGCTGCTGTTGCAGTATCTGCAGCTTCACCTCATGAAATCATGAACGTGGCCTTGCCCGATACTGGATGGCAGCAACTGCTGGACTGGCAGCGCCACGCGGTCATGCTGGCCTTCGTGTACACCCGGTCGCTGGGCGGCTTGATGCAGACCGGCCACTGCCGCATTACGTCGCTGGAGCCGGAAAAGGCGACACTGGCGACGGCCGGCAGCACGCTGATGGTGGTCCTGCTCGGCGCACGTTTCGAAGCAGGACCGCAGATTTTCTTCACGCCGGATTTGATGGGCAACTTCAGCGTCGACGGCGTGACCATCCATTTCGCCAATCACGATTCGCTGTTTCTCTCGGGCGCGGAAATACCCGAGGCTGCGAATGCGCGCGTGTCTATCGGAATTCCATGACCATCTTTGTTTTCATCGCGATCGCGATCATCGCGGTTATTTATGTACTGCACGGAGCACCACGCACAGCATATCCGGTCGTCTTGCCGGACGCCCTGGACCCTCAGGCTATCGCACAACGCAAGTATCAGGTGGCTGCCACAGTTGTTCCCGTTGAGGGAAAAGACTACCGCTACGCCGTCACTTTGGAGAATCGTACTGAAGACACGCTGCTTGACGGTGTCGTGGATATGCGCTGGATTCTTCATCCTGGAAAATTCAATGGTCTGGACGACACCCACATGCCCGACAATATCTGGGTGCCTGCACCAATTCGATTTGCGGCTCTGGGGCCGGCCGCCCGGCAATCCTTCGAAGTGGATGGATACGGGCTGGCCAAGGGTTACGATGGACCGCGGGAACAGCACACGAAGCTGTTCGCCACTCGCGCCATTGAAGGAAATGTCCCGCCGGTCAAGGAAGAAATCACCGTACACGTCGTGATGGCATGGGCGAAGTAATGCGTTTTATCATCCAGCAACTATTCATGAGTAGCGTCAGCAGAAGTAATTTTTTGACCAATGTCGAAATAAATTACATCGTTTCGGGATGCGCCATCACCGTTTCAGGCCGCAGAAAAAAACCACAGTAAATACAGTCTGTTAGCGCCGCTGCCAAACGGCTGGCACGGATGCTGCTATCAACTGTGGACTCTGCACAACCGTGCTTGAATGAAACGAGGAATTCCATGAAATTACGCGCCGCATCTGCATTCCTGGCCACGGTCTTGACCGTCCCGTCGGCCTGGGCTGGCTTCATCACGTTCGAATCCGCCGGCAATTCTCCGGCTGCGATCACGGCAACGCGCGATGCCTTCCGCGCCGCAGTCGGTGGCGGCGCAGTCGCCGGCCCCAATGGATCGTTTGGCGGAATCCGCCGTGAAATCAACTGGGATGGCGTGCCGACCGCCTTTGCCGACCCAAATCCCCTGCCAGCGAATTTCTTCAACGTCAATTCGCCGCGCGGCGTGGTCTTCAGCACCCCGGGAACGGGCTTCATGGTCAGCGCCAACGCCGGTCAGCCCACACCTGCCCTGTTCGGCTTTCCCAACGATTTCCAAGCCTTCAGCGCGCAGCGCGTGTTCACGGCGGTCAACAGCAACATTACGGACGTGACCTTTTACATTCCGGGCACGATGCTGGCGGCGACCACCAGTGCCTTCGCGGCAGTCTTCGTTGACGCCGAAGTGGCCGGCCTGACGAAAATCGAGTTCTTCGACCAGAACAATGCGCTCATCTTTACTCGCGATGCACTGGCCGCCGGCAACCAGGGCCTGAGCTTTGTGGGCGCCATGGCCAATGCGGGCGAGCGGATCAGCCGGGTTCGACTGACGTCGGGCTTGAACACGATTGTGTCCAATGGGGTGCTTGGCAACCCGAATGACGATGTGGTGGTGATGGACGACTTCCTGTACGCCGAGCCAACCCAGGGAGTGCCCGAGCCATCGAGCATGGCGCTCGTTGCGCTTGGCCTGGCTGGCTGCCTGGCCAGGATGCGTCGCCGCCGCAATCCGTAAGCACATTCAAACGACCCACGAAAAAAAATGCCGTTCAGTGACAACTGAACGGCATTGTTATTTTCGCGGCAGGCTCACGGACCCATGGTGCTGCTGTTCGCAGGCGCTATGGGTCCCCGCCTGAGCGAGGACGACGTTGTGGCGGGGCTTACTTCTTGGCGCCGGCGGCCGCGTCCTTGCCCGCTTTTGCAAAGTCACCAGCCATGACGACGTTCATGCTGGCCGGCTTCAGGTTCTGGCGCAACGCGTCATTCACCTGTGCCACCGTCAGCGCTGCAATCTTCGCTTCCAGGTCCTTGTCGTAGGCCAGCGTGCGGTCGATGGTCAGGTAGCCAGACAGGCGTCCTGCCAGCGCGGCGTCGTCAGTGCGCGCAACTTCTTCGCCCTGGCGCCAGCCTTTTTTCGCTTCGGCCAGTTCAGCCTCGGTGAAACCATCCTTGAGCGCCAGGTCGATTTCTTCGCGCATCGCCGCTTCCACTTTCTGGGTGTTCTGCGGTGCGCTGATCGCATATGCCAGCCACATGCCGGCCGGGTCGCGCGCCGGAATGACCAGCTGCGAACCAACGCCGTACGACAGGCCTTCCTTCTGGCGGATACGGTCGGCCAGGCGGCTGCGCAGCGCTCCGCCGCCCAGCATGTGGTTGGCCATCAGGAGCGCGGGATAGGCTTGCGCATCGTCCTTGAGCGGCATTGGCTGAATCGCCAGCAGCACGCTGTTGGCCTTGTCCGGCGTTTCCAGCGCCAGCTTCTGGCCGCCCACGTTCTTCATGGCCTGCGGAATACGCACGTAAGGCTGCGCCGAATTCCAGTTCCCGAACAGGCTCGTTACCTGCGCCTTCATGGCCGCTACATCAAAGTCGCCGACGGCTGCGAAGGTGCCGTTGTTGGCGCCGTAGAAGGCGCTGTGGAAGGCGCGCACTTCTTCTACTTTCAATGCGCGCAGGGACGCCAGTTTTTCCGGCAGCGTGTCCACGTGCTTCACGTGGCCAACCGGGGTCGGATCGAGCATGCGCTGGAAGGCGTTGACCGCAATCGGCTGCGGCTCGGGAATCTGCTGCTCGATGCCGTTGACCTGCTCGCGCTGCATTTCACCGAATTCCGCTTCCGGATACACCGGGGTCTTGAGGATCTCGGCCACCAGTGCCAGCGACGCCGGCATGTTCTCGCGCGTGCTCATGATGGTCACGCTCACGCCTTCAGGACCGCCGCCGAAACCGACGCGCGTTTTCAGGCGGTCGAATTCGTCCTTGATTTCCTGGCGCGTCATGCGCTTGGTGCCCTTGTTCAGCAGGCCGGCCGCAAACGAACCGGCGTCCGCCTTGCCCTTGAGCGCATCGGCAGTACCGGTGCGCAGCTGGATCGTCACGTTCACGATGCCGCCCTTGGTGGTCTTGGCCACCAGCGCGCCCTTCATGCCGTTCGGGAGCGAGAAGCGCTCGGTGCGCTTTTCGATGTTGGCCGGGCTCGAATCGAAGGCTTCGCCCTGGGCCAGCACTGCGCGGCCCTTGTAATCCTTGACCAGGCTGGCGATGTTCGGCACGTCCGGCACTTCGGCGCGGTCCGGCGTATCGGTTGGAATGAAGCGGCCGACGGTGCGGTTGGTCGCCTTCAGGTACTTCTCGGCGGCGGCCTGCACGGTCTTGGCGTCGAGTTTTTCGATGCGGTCGCGCTGCAGGAAGAACAGGCGCCAGTCGCCGGCTGCCATCGATTCGGTCAGGGCGATGGTCAGCTGGGCGGTGTCGTTGGCCGCCAGGTCGATCGCCTTGAGCAGCGACACCTTGGCGCGCGCCACTTCCGCGTCCGTCACCGGCTGCGCTTTCACGCCTTCCAGCACCTTGAGCATGGCGTCCTGGGTAACGTCCAGCGGCAGCTCTTTCGGCACCACCGCGGAGAACATGCGGTAGCCCGGTTCCAGATTGCTCACTGCGTCGCCGTCGATCGAGGCGGCCAGTTTCGTTTCCACCAGCGCCTTGTGCAGGCGGCCCGATGGCGCGTCGACCATGATGCGGTTCAGGACCGACAGCGCGGCGGCATCTTCATGGCCCGACGAGGCCACGTGGTAGCCGGCGCCCACGAACTGGGTGCCGCCCACGCGGCGCACGGTGACCGAACGTTCGCCGTCCTGGGTCGGTTCGCGGGTGTAGGTTGGCTGCAGCACGCGCGCAGGCTTCGGAATGCGGCCGAAGGTTTCGCTGATCTGCTTGAGGACCTTGGCTTCGTCGAAGCGGCCGGCCACCATCAGCATGGCGTTGTCCGGCTGGTAGAAGTTCTTGTAGAAGGCGCGCAGGCGCGGAATGTTCACTTGCTCGATGTCGGAACGCGCGCCGATGGTCGACTTGCCGTAGTTGTGCCAGTCGAAAGCGACTGCCTGCAGGCGTTCGCTGGTGACCGAGATCGGATCGCTTTCGCCGGACTCGAACTCGTTGCGCACGACCGTCATTTCGCCCTTGTTGGTCTTGGTGTTCCACAGGTCGTTCTGGTCGATCGGCGAATTGATCATGCGGTCCGCTTCCAGCGCCAGCATCTGGCGCAGGTTGTCGTCGTTGGCCGGGAAGGTGGAATAGTAATTGGTGCGGTCGTACCAGGTGGTGCCGTTGAATTCGGCGCCGAAGGCATTCAGGACTTCAACCGGGGTCTTGGTTCCCTTCTTGATGCCGAAATTTTTGGTCGGCTTGAACAGCAGGTGTTCCAGCAAGTGGGCCATGCCGGTTTCGCCGTAGTTTTCGTGGCGCGAACCGACCATGTAGACGATGTTGGTGGTGAGGGTCGGCTTGCTGGCATCCGGGAACAGCAGTACGCGCATGCCGTTGGCAAGGCGGTATTCGGTCAGGCCTTCAACGCTGGTGACCTTGACCGGTCCGGCCATGGCGCCCGCCTTGGCGGCAGGTGCGGGCGCAGCCGCGGCCGCGAAAACGAATCCCGGGGACAAAATCCCGGCGCTGAGCATCAAGGCGGTAAGTAGTTTCACGTTCTGGTTCCAATCGGATTAGTTAAGTTGTAAAGTATGCCATCGCGACATCATTGTTGGAAATTTTTCGCGTATGTATGTCGTGCCAAAAGCCACCTTTTCCGGGAGCTCCCATGTCGATCCGCCTGACCGCCGCCGCAGTCGTTGTTACTACAGCAATTATCGCCCTGCCCGCTTCCGCACAAAACATGAAGGCGGGGCTCTGGGAAATCAATAACAAGATCGGTTCCGAGAATTCGGCATTGGCCAAGCAAATGGCGGAGGCGCAGAAACAGATGGCATCGATGCCGGCTGAACAGCGCAAGATGATGGAAGAAATGATGGCCAAGCACGGCACCGCCATGCCGACCATGAAGGATGGCGGCATGGTCATGAAAGTGTGCATGAGCAAGGAGATGGTGGCGCAGGGGCAGATGCCGGTACAGCAGCAAGGCGATTGCACCCAGACCCGCACGCCGTCGCTGGGCGGCACCATGAAGATGAGCTTTCATTGTCCCAAGACCCAGTCGAGCGGCGAAGGCGAGATTACCTTCAAGGGCGATACCGGCTACAACATGAAAATGACCATGACGCACGTGGTCAAGGGCAAGCAGGAAAAAATGGGGATGGACGCCACCGGCACCTGGCTGGGGGCTGACTGCGGCAACATCAAGCCATTGAAGATGCCCGTACCTGCAAAATAACTCCCGCATCGCCCTCGCGCAGGCGGGGGCCCATCGCACCTGAGAACTGTAGCGCCTCAGGCAGGCCCGATGCCTGTCATTTGGTCATTAAAAACCTGGCGCCGTCGAAAGGTATCGTTTCAAAGTTTTGCGTTCTTCCGACACATCGCTGTCAAATGGGGCCGCGTGCTTCCGTCTTCGGATTCAACCAGACATCTGCCGGGGTCGATCCTTGGACTTCATACTTTGTCTTTCAGCGGAGGCGGCTCGTGCAGCGCCGTCTCCCAGTCTTCGTATGGTGGTTCAATTTTGAATGTTGGATCAAAGTAAGACTTCAAATAATCAGTAGCGCGTTTCTGCGCGTGCGTTGCGTTAAGCACTTGCCCCGATTCGTCGAGTTCCAGAACATTCGCAAAGATTGCGTAGACCTGCTCGATGGCGCTCGGTTCCTCCCCGTAGAGGCTCAAATAGTCGACGTCCTTGAGCATGTAGTGGGATCCACTGGACATGAAGTAAGCAAAGGTCCTCAACGCACCACTGAAGCTACTGCTCAATTTCACAGAAGTGTCTCCTGAAATTTCGAAAAAAAAGGGGAATGACCCGGAAGACCGAGACCCTGCCGCCGGATCAACTCTCGGGGTCATAGTAGAACTCGCGGAGTTCCTGCGCGCAACGGCAGGCTTGTGCGAGTTTTGCGGCCCATTGGATGGCTGCTTCGCGAGACGGGAGTTCCAGGACACAAAATCCGCCGTCGAGCTCCTTGGTTTGTGCATAGGTCGCGTTTGTCACTGTGCCATTGGCGGCGACCATGAGTTGCGAGGCTTCTTCGTTGATGCCCCCACCAAACACATAGACGCCAGCCTTCTTCGCCTCGCGGATGACGCCGCGTGAAGCTTCACCGACGGCGGCCATTTCCTCGATGGGAACGACCATCGCCGATGCGGGGAAGGAAATAAGATACTTCGTCATCGTTCAATTCTCCGTGTGTGCCTTAGTGTCTCACGCGCGGCTTCACCATGCCATCGTCCCGATACTGCTCGCTTGGTTTCACCTTTCAAGCTGCCATGCAATGTCGTCCGGAGACAAGCCAAAAAAACTTGCGAGCTGCCTCCTTGCTGTATCGCCATGACAAGAGAGGTCGACATACAGAGCCGTCAATCCCGCGGGGTTGTTGTCATGTTTCATGATCAAGACATTACCCAACCCTTCTATTTGCACATGCGCGCCCTCGAACCAGTCAAGATCATCTCTATCGCGAAAGACGGTGGCGCCAATGTTCGAGACCAACTCCACTGGAGAGCGCAATGTCGCGATGATGGGTTTGCAGTCCCCACTCGGCCAGGCTAACGCCGTTTGCTTGTTCACTTGTGCCCCTGCCCCATCGAAGAGAGATATTTTTCAAATTCAGGGCTGTCAGACGAAACGTAGAGCGATCCATAGCGCGGCAATGCGTAGGTCGATCCGCTGCCGTTGAGCATCAACAAATATGTCTTTCCAGATTCCAGAAAAATTGGGCAGCGCGCACGCGCTTCCTCGCCCGAGGTAGTGGCCCCACGAATTTCCTCGCCAGCTTCCTTTGATCCCTTGAAGACGCGAATGACCTTTCCCTCGAAACTGAAAGGCTGGGCATATCCGCTTTCTTCTGGTGGGGCCGCATATGTCAGGAGGTCCACGCGAATTACGTAAACATGCTCATAACGTTGAAGCTCTGCCACAGGAAACGTCGCCGGATATATTCTATCTTTGCACGCGCGCGCGATTGATGGACATAGTATCGACGCCAATATCAATGAAAGCGACATGAGCGCGAGGAATGGACGCGATCCAAAAGGCATTTTACTAGTCCCGTCCGGTCCAACTCGCGAGGGAGGGCTTCTTGGTGCCTGTGTGCGCCTCCGCAAATTTACCAAATTCAACCATTGCGATTTCGAGTGCGGCTGCCACCTTGGGGCGCTTGGAATGGTGCCGCAGGCGAGCAGGCAATCTCTCGAACCATCGCTGTGTTTCTGAGTGGTCGCCGCCAAGATTTTCACGATAGACCGGCAGGCGGCTACTTGGATGAATTTTTATCGAATAGTAGTCGTGGCAAAGTTCGATCTGCATTACGCTGTGAAAAATGAAGCTGAACCCACAAACGTCTACCAAGCACACTTTATAGGATGTCAGGCCTTGGGAATTTTTACGCCGGATCCCCTGCCCGTCGTCGATGTACCCCATGTAGTTCGCATGCTCTCGCTCAACGAAATCTTTGACTGTAATCTTCGCCATGGATGAACTCTACGTGGGTTATTTGCGCAGCCACATGAGAGGTGGCTTCTGAACTGTGCTGTCGATTGTACTCGACAGAGGCCTGGCTCCCGGTGCCTCGTCGGCTTACGCCCTTTAGCCGCCAGCGGCAACTGCGACTCCGCTGGCCAGTCCGACTCGCAGCTTGCCGACTACATTACTTCAACCTTAGCCCGATTGGAGGATTGACTTCGTGTCATAGCAATCGAAGCAAACGAATACGTAAATCATCCCTACATCGGCCAGACAAAACTCATCATTAATGGAGTCTAGCTGCGCATAGAAGGTCATGTCGTTCTGACAGGAACACTTTGGAATTTCCGGATGTTGAACGAACTCGGGATCTCCGCCTAGTCGATGTCGGGTTCCGACAACGGGCCCTGCCCATTTAAACGGCGGCAGCGCATCCGCCTCTTCGTTAAGGGGCTTTGGTACTAGCTGAAACGGCGGTATTTTACGCAATTGGACCTCTTTCCTATTAGCTGAAAAGACAGCCGCTGGCCGCGTCCGTTTTGCCGGAACGAATCGGGCAATCCCGGATCACGCTCGACATGTCGCCAGAGGCTTCGTGTCGGGGTATCTTGCCATGAATGCATGAGCGGACTTCGATGGCATTCCTATGAGGATTGTCGCGCCGCTGTCCCAGCACGCGATTTCGAAAAGCGCCCCCTCAAGTTGCGGTGCCGGCTCTCCACCATTCCAATAGTCCGGGTTGTCTTCGACAAATGGCACAGCAGTCGGTACTACACGATAACCCATAGGGACGGCGCTGAAAACCGCCCAAATGAATTGCACTGTATTGTCGCGCAAGAAGGAAGCAAGTTCTTCGCCAGAAAACCATTGATCATCAATCGTGAACCCAGGAGGCCACCAATTCGTCTCAATGTCGCTGACGTACCAATCATAGTCTTGAGTAACGATTTCTGCTGCTTCGAGAACCTCGCGCATATTGGTGTACCAATGAACTTGATCCGTCTTTTCCAAGATGAGATTCATATGCTCCTTGCAAGGCAAAACGATCAACCGTCTGTTCTTGGCCAGATCGATACAAAAGTTGCAGAACTCTAGCCAGTCAGTTGCTGTCGCTGTAAGCAAAATACCTGTCACGGGCCAGCGTGGCCATCGGCCCGATCGGCAGCGCGCGTCCCTGGTAGTTCACGCACGGCGTGACCTTGCCGTAGTTCCCGGTATTGAAAATCTCCAGCGCCGTATCCAGTTCCGCCGGCTTGACGCTGCGCTCTTCCACAACGACGCCCGCCTCGGCCAGCAAGGCAATCACCCGCGCCCGCGTGATGCCGGCCAGGAAAGTGCCATTCGCTACCGGCGTCACGACCTTGCCATCGCGCGTGACGAAGAACAGGTTCGAGGTCGCAAACTCGGCCACGTTGCCGTCGCTGTCGAGCACGACGCCATTGTCGAAGCCGCGCTCCATCGCTTCGCGCATCACGCGGGTGGAATTGGCATACAGGGCCGACGCCTTGGCGTCGGTCGGCGCCATGTTCGCGTCGGGACGGCGCAACGTCGACAGGCAGGCGGTAAACCCGGTGAACGCCGGCATGGGCGCGTCGAACAGGGTCAGGGCAAAGCCGCTGTGCTCGGGCATCGGCATCAGGAAACCTTCACGTCCAAACACCAGCGGGCGAATGTACAGTTCGGCATCGGCCGGGAACTTGGCCACGCCTTCGCGCACCAGCGCTTCCATCTCTTCCACCGTCAGCGGGCATTCCAGGCCCAGCGCCTTGGCCGACCGGATCACGCGCTGCAGGTGCAGTTGCAAATCGGCCATGTGGCCGCGGATGGCGCGCGCGCCGTCGAACACGGACGAGCCGAGCCAGACGCTGTGGTCCATCGCGCCAAACAGGGGAACATTTCCTTCGTTCCACTGGCCGTTGAAATAAGTCAGGTACATAGCGATCCTTGGTGGTGTGAGCCCGTCAAGTTTAACCGAAGTGAAGATTCGACAAATGTTGTAATCAAATGTCTCTTTTTTCGCCATCGGCCGCAGACCGCGTTATATTCACGCCATGCCTTCCTTCCACCGTCCCCCTTCCCGCTTGCCGGGCATCGCGGCGACGGTCGGCATACATATACTTCTGCTGCTGGCATGGCAACTGGCGCGCCAGGAAGCGCCGCGGCAAGTGGCCGACTCGGGCGAACATATCCAGTGGCTGCGCCCGCTCGTCAAGCCGCCCGCACCGCTCCCGCCCATCCGCAAACCGGTCGAACGCGCCGCGCCGGCAGCTGCAGCGGCAACGCCGGTGCGCGCGCCAAACGCCACTGTCGCCGAACCGGAACCGCCCGCAATGGTCCTGCGCGACGATCCTTTCGCCGACACCCGACCCGACCCGAACAGCCCCGATGCCGTGCGCCGCCAGGCCATGCGCGACCTGGGCAAGATCGACCTCGAGATGCGCAAGGCGTCGCTGAACAAATATGCCCGGCCCGACGACACGCCCGAAAAACGGCTCGCGCGCGCTATCGACGCGGCCCGGGTTCTGCCAAAATGGTATGAGAAGGCCGAACTGGAGGAAATCGCCGACAACACCGGCAGCGGCACCCGTGTCTACCGCATCCGCAGCGCAGCCGGCGTGTTTTGCGCGTTCGTCAAGCCCAACCATTCGCTCGACGGTCTGAACGGGGAGAAGACCAAGCCCACATTCGGCAATTGCCCGGGCAACTTCTAAGCGGCTCTGTTCGCTAGCGAACAAAGTTCCCGCATACCGCAGACGTACACTGTGCTTTTAGCTTCCAGCACTAGTTATTGTCATGCTTGCCACTTTAGAACGCATCGATCCACTCAGCGACCGCATCGACCTCCTGGTCGAACTGGTGGAACACCTGCGTCCCCGCCGCATGCCGGACGCCGAAGGCGCGACGGCCCGTGTCCGTACCCTATGCCAACTGCTCAAGGGCAATGCCGGCCATGCCGCGGCCCTGAACGGCTACCTCAGCCGCCTGCTCGACAGCCGCCGCCATGCCAGCCTGTACACCGACATCGGCATCCTGTCGAACGACGGTTTCATGACGGAACTGAAGCGCCGCATCGCTTACCGTTTCCTGCCGCCCGCGCTGGGCGACGTCTACCTGAACGATGCCATCGACCAGGTGCTGTACGTGGACAGCGACCACGCGTGGATCAACGCCGTGCCGACGGCCGACTGGCTGACCCTGTATGACGTGATCGCCGACGCGGCGCCGGCCACGCCCGGGCACACCACACTGCTCGGCATGCTCGAAGCGATCCGCACCCTGTCCTGCCGCATCTGCGCGCTGGGCCTGGAACCGCGCCTGATCCGCAGCCACGCCGACATCGAAAATTTCGATTCGCCCTTCCTGATGCAAAACATCGAGGTCAACGACTACCTCGACGGCTACGCCAACATGCTCGCCGGCGACAATGCCGCGCCGGAAGATGCGCGCCACCTGCTGGTGATGCTGGACCAGTGCGCCACCGTGGTCGACAAGGTGCGCAAGAACGCGGCAACCCAGGGCACCAGCATCGCGCTGACCTACCTGCTGGTGGCCCTGAGCCAGAGCATCGAGCGCCTGCGCAAGCTGCTGTTCCTGGTCGACATGGACATCGTGGCCGACAGCGCGCCACCGGCCGACCTGCGGCGCGCGGCCGGCATTGCGCTGGTGCAGGAACTGGTGGAAGCCCACAACAACAAGTACACCGTCCGCGACCTGTTTGCCGACAATATCGACCTGCTGGCCCGCAACGTCACCGAAAACGCCGGCCGCACCGGCGAACACTATATTGCCGATACGCGCGGCCAGCTGTTCGGCATGTTCCTGTCCTCGTCCGGGGCGGGCGTGGTCATCGGCTTCATGGCGCTGATCAAGATTCTCATGGGTACGCTGCGCACCGCGCCCCTGGTCGAAGCCTTCCTGTTCAGCGTGAACTATTCGGCCGGCTTCCTGATGATCCACATGCTGCATTTCACCATTGCCACCAAGCAGCCGGCCATGACCGCATCGCACATCGCCAGCGGCCTGTCGAGCAAGGATGGACGCACGATCGACCTCGACAGCATGGCCGAACTCATCAACAAGGTCTTCCGCACCCAGTGCGTGGCCGTGCTGGGCAACCTGGCCACGGTATTGCCGACCGCTTACCTGATCGCCATGGGCTACGCTCAGCTGACCGGCCAGCACCTGGTCGACAAGGCCAAGGCCATGCACTTGCTGCACGATATAGATCCCCTGCACAGCCCTGCCCTGTTCTACGCCGCCATTGCCGGCGTATGCCTGTTCGTGGCGGGCCTGATCTCCGGCTACTATGACAACAAGGCCCTGTACACGCAGATGGCGCAGCGCGTGTCGCAACTGCGGCGCCTGCGCAGCCTGCTGGGCGACGCCAGGCTGGCGCGCCTGGCCTTGTATATCGAAAACAACCTGGGCGGGCTGATGGGCAATTTCTACTTCGGCATCCTGCTCGGCACCCTGGGCACCCTGGGCTACCTGTTGGGTTTGCCGCTCGACATTCGCCACGTGACCTTTTCGGCGGCCAACTTCGCCACTGCCTTCGTCGCGCTGGACCACACCATCAGCTGGGAACTGGCCGCCACCTCGATAGTCGGCTTCCTGGCGATCGGCAGCGTCAACCTGACGGTCAGCTTTGCGCTGGCGCTGTGGGTGGCCTTGCGGGCACGCAAGGTGCACTTCAAGCAGGGATTTGAATTGTTCAAGACCATGGGACGGCGCATCGCGGCCGCCCCGATCGATTTTCTTATTGGCCCGAAAGACCTTTCTACAAGGGGAACATCATGAGCGCATTCCGTACAGCAGCCTGGTCCATCGTCATGGCCGCCACGCTCATGCTGCCTGCCTGTGCGTCGCTGCCAGAGGTCAATTCCAGCAGCGAAAAAGTGGCCATGCGCGAGCAGCCGACGGTGGCAAGCGCCCAGGGCAGGCTGGCAAAACGCCAGGCAGCCGCCTTGCTGGCGCGCCGCTGGGCCAAGGCCACGCCCGACATGAAGGCCCTGGCCGTGCTCGAGGAAGCAGCCACCGGCGTGCCCCTGATCGCAGGCAACAAGGTGACCTTGCTGTTCGACGGCCCGGCCACCATGCGCGAAATGATGGCCGCCGTCAGCGCCGCGAAAACCAGCATCAATCTGGAAACCTATATCTTCGACCAGGATGCGGTGGGCCTGCAATTTGCCGACTTGCTGATCCAGAAGCAGAAACAGGGCGTCACCGTCAATGTCATGTACGACAGCGTGGGCGCGATGGGAACGCCGGCGGAATTTTTTGCGCGCATGAAGGCAGCGGGCGTGACGGTGCTGGCGTTCAACCCGGTCAATCCGGCCAAGGCCAAGGGCAAGTGGGAACTGAACAACCGCGACCACCGCAAGCTGATGGTGGTCGATGGCAAGGTCGCGTTTACGGGCGGCATCAACATCAGCGGCACCTATGCCAACAGTTCCTTCTTCCGTTCCAAGCGCAAGAACACGGGCACGGATGACAAGTCGGTCGGCTGGCGCGACACCCATATCAAGATCGAGGGCCCGGCCGTGGCCGCGCTGCAATGGCATTTCATCGATGCCTGGGTCAACCAGGATGCCGGCGAATTGCCGGAGCGCGAATACTTCCCCGCGCTGGCGCCGCAGGGCGACAAGATCGTGCGCGTGCTGGCCACCGAACCGGAGCGCGATTCGGAGATCTACAAATCCTTCATCCTGGCCATCCAGGAAGCCAAGACGTCGGTGCATATCACCATGGCTTACTTCGTGCCGGACCGCCAGTTCATCGATGCGCTGTGCGACGCAGCCAAGCGCGGCGTGGACGTGAAACTGGTGCTGCCGGGCGTGACCGACCATGGCCTGGTATTCCAGGCCGGCCGTTCCTTCTACGATCAACTGCTGGCCAGCGGGGTCAAGATCTACCAGCTGCAAGTGGCGGTGCTGCACGCCAAGACCGCGGTCATCGACGGCACCTGGTCGACGGTGGGTTCAGCCAATATCGACCGCCGCAGCTTCCTGCACAACTACGAACTCAATGTGGTGGTGCTCGACGCGGGCTTCGGGCGCGACATGGAAAGCGCGTTCGCGGAAGACTTGCGCGATTCGAAGGAAATCACGCGGGAAGAATGGCGCAAGCGTTCAGTTCTGGACCGGATCAAGGAATTTGCCGCCAGGCTGACCGAGTACTGGATCTGACACGTCAGCGTCACAGCCCGGTGGCGTACAGCCCTTCGGTGTGCGCCGCCCATACATTTCCACTGCGCAGGAAGGGCTCGGTTTTCATCAATGAAAACTGCAGCCCGACTTCATCCCATCCATAGCGGTCCACTTCCACCCGTGCATGTTCCACCCGCACGACATTGAAGGAATTGACCTCGCCCCGCCCCCGCGTCGACGTTGCCGTGCCCGCTTGCACGACCAGCGCCGCGTACTCGGACATCTGGTAGCGCTCGGCGGTATTGCCCGCATGGCTGGTGTGCATGTGCCCGGACAGCAAAAGATCCACCCCGCATTCGGCGAAGGCTTTCATGGCCATCGGCGCCCGGTCGACCAGATCGTCCTCGTCCTTGGTCACGGGCAAATCGAAGGGATGGTGAGTGACGATGATCCGCGTGATGCCCGGCGCCAGCCCGGCCAGTTGCGCCTTGATCGTGGCGATCTGTTCCTTGTTGACGCGGCCATCCTTGAACGTGAGCGAGCGCGCCGTATTCACGCCCAGCACCGCGATTTCGGCGTCGACGAACATGGGGTCGAGGTCGTCGGTAATGTAGCGCTTGTAGCGCGTCAGCGGCTGCAGGAAGCGCCGGAACACGTTGTACAGGGAAATGTCGTGGTTGCCGGGCACGATGATCTGCGGCCCCGGCAAGGTGTCCAGCCAGGCTTTCGCTTCTTCGAACTGTTCGCTTTTGGCGCGCTGGGTCAGGTCGCCCGACACCACCACCACGTCGGGCGCGATTCTGTGGATCAGGTCGCGCAGGGGAGCCAGCAAGGTGGCGTCGACCTTGCCGAAATGAAGATCGGACAAATGAACCAGCGTGCGCATGTGTGCTCCTTTTTAATGTGGAACGATAACGCTCAATGCCCCCGGACGTATCCGGTAGCGCAGCGGCGTCGCCATCACGGTCACTTCGCCATCGGTCGCCACCCGGATCCGCTTGTGGCGGGTGGCGATTTCCATCGTATCGGCCAGCAGGACGTCGAAATCCTTTTCCTGCGCCAGCCGGCCCGACAGCGCGCGCCAGGCCAGCCGGATCAAGCCCAGGCGGCCGGGACGCTGCGCCACATACAGGCTCAGCTTGCCGCCATCGAGGGCCGAACGCGCGCCGATGGAAAAGCCTTCCATCGTGTATTCATTGTCGCCGATGAAGACAAACGGCGTACGCCGCGCGATGTCGCCCTCGTCCAGCCGCAGGCGCAGGCTGAGGAAAGGGTAGCGCCGCAGCGCCCCAAACGTCGCCCACATGGCAGCCACCCACTTGCTGCGTCCCAGCCTTTGCTGCTGCTTCTCGCGGTCGCGCACGATGTCCGGATACAGGCCCAGGCTCGAATTGTTCAGGAAAATCTGCTCGTTCACTTCCCCCACATCGACCCGCTTGCGCCGCCCGTCCACCACATTGGCGATCGCCTCGTCGAGCGCCAGCGGAATGCCGGCGTCCTTGGCGAAATGGTTCAGCGTTCCCAGCGGTAGCACGCCAAATGCCGCGCCGCTGTCCACCACGACGGACGCCACGGCATTGATGGTGCCGTCGCCGCCGCCCGCCACCACGATCGTCATGCCGCTTTCGATGGCGGCCCTGGCGGCCGCGGTCATGGCGGCGCCGCTTTGCGCCAGCGTCACGCGCGCATCGACCCCGCGCGCGGCAAATTTGTGGCGCAGGTCGACCGCGAGCTCGTCGTCATGGCCGCTGCCGGCGCTGCCGTTAATGATGACTGCAATGGTGATCAGCTCATTCTCCAGTGTTTCGTCGGCGGCGCAAGGTGGACACCGCCGTAATGCAAATGGCGAGCCAGGCGCAGCCTTCGGTGAAACCGGCCAGCACGTCGCTCAGGTAGTGTACGCCCAGATAGACGCGGCTCAGGGCCACCAGCGCGATCATCGACGCGGCGGCCAGCACGGCCAGCATGCGCAGCGGCGGGCGCCTGGTGTGGCACACCGCCCACGCGGCCAGCATGCCGTAGAACACGGTCGCGCCCAGCGCATGGCCGCTCGGGAAGCTATACGTGGCCAGGCTCAGCAGGGGTTCGTCGAAATGCGGACGCGCCCTCTGGTAGATGTACTTTAGCAAAACATTCAACAGCATGCCGCCCGGTACCGCCAGCACCAGGGCCAGCAGCCAGTACCAGGCACGCCGGCGCGCCAGGTAGCAGGCGCACAGGCTGGCCATGGCCAGCAAGCCGATGCTGTTGTGCCAGTGCGTGAGGAACAGGAATAGCGGCGTCCAGCTGCTGTTCTTGTAGGAATGGAAGTGGCTGGCCAGCGCCAGGTCGAGCGCGGCGATGGGGGCCCCGCTGAAGACGTCGCCCGCAATCCGCCCGAAGATCCAGGCGGCCGCGGCCAGCACGGCCAGCCCCAGCGTCAGGTGCAGTCCGAAGACCTCGGTGGGGCTAAAGCGTGCGGCGAGATGGCGGTAGAGGCGGGGGAAGCGCTTGTGCATCCCGCATTCTAAAGCGGATCAGGCCAGGGTATCGACCAGGTTCAGCAGTTCCACGTGGTTGAGCGGCTTGTTGATGAAGGCGGTGGCGCCCTGGCGCAAGGCCCAGATGCGGTCCGAATCCATGTCCTTGCTGGTGAGCAGGATCACCGGGATGTGCCAGGTGGTTTCGTCATTGGTGATGGCGCGCGTGGCCTGGAAACCGTTCAGGCCGGGCATGACGATGTCCATGATGATGAGGTCGGGCAATTCGCTCTTGGCCATCTTGATGGCTTCTTCACCGTCGCACGCCAGGATGACCTGGTGCCCTTCCTTGGACAGCAGCGCGCCAACGATCATGCGCTGGGTTGCGGAATCGTCGACCACGAGGATTTTTTGGCTGGCCATGGCGATGCTTTCAAGTGGGGGTTGCGGGCTTGGCGGAGGCGGTGTCCGGCTTTTCACCGGGCAGGTAGCGCCAGTAGAAGGCGTGCAGCTGGACACCGAATTCGTGCTTGAGCTCCTTGCACACCATTTGCTCGGCCAGGTACAGCGCCTTCAGGTTGGTGGTGCGGCCCAGCGTGGCGTACACGCGCAGGGTCTTGGTGAGCGAGGAATTGTGCAGCTCCATGTCGCTGACCTCGATTTCCATGCCGCGCAGCTTCTTTTTGATATAGCGCGACACGTCTTTCCGGACCGTATTGAAGAGTTCAGGACTGAGCGCCTTGGGCAGGGCCATGATGTCGCCTCGAAATGGGAAAGATCAGTAGTTACCAATGATCAACCCCGTCCAGATACGGGCCATGACAAAGATCAAATGCGCTGGAGTCAGGCGCCAATTTGCCCATCCGGCCCCGGGAACATGGCAAAAACGCCACAGAAAAAATATTTACTGTTTATTCGTACAGTAACTGTGGATTCATACAGTAGTTGTGGTATTCTGGAATCTCTCGACAACGCAGTACTCTTCAAAGGAAGTGTCATGACCACATTGAACAGCAATTTCGGCATGCAATACGCTCCAACCCCTTTCCTCATGCGCCTCGGCCGCCGGGAAGTGCTGGTCACGCGTGACTTCCGCAAGCGCTTCTACCCGGTCAACCCCATCATGGAATGCGATACCGGCGTTGAGCCAGGTCATATCGAAGTGCTGCTCATGCGCCGCTGGCTGCTCATCCTGTCGAAGGCGCACTAAAAAGCGCATATGCAAACCTGATTAAATTCGTGTTCTTTCTTGCGTTCGGAACTTATGATTTTCCTGCCCGAACCTGAAAAGAAAGAGCCATCATGCTGTTCAAGAAAATTAGTCAGTCGCTGTTCGCAGTAGCCTTGCTGGCATCCCAGTCGGTGAGCGCTGCAGACATTACCCTGCTCAACGTGTCCTACGATCCGACCCGCGAGCTGTACCAGGATTTCAACACGGCCTTCGCCAGGCAGTGGAAAGCCAGGACCGGCGACAACGTCACGGTCAAGCAATCCCACGGCGGCTCCGGCAAGCAGGCGCGCACCGTGATCGACGGGCTCGAAGCCGACGTCGTCACGCTCGCCCTGGCCTACGATATCGACGCCATCGGCGAACGCGGCCTGCTCGCACCAAGCTGGCAGAAGCGCTTGAAGCACAACAGCTCGCCGTACACCTCGACCATCGTGTTCCTGGTCCGCAAGGGCAATCCGAAAGGCATCAAGGATTGGGGCGACCTGGTCAAGCCGGGCATTTCCGTGATCACGCCGAATCCGAAAACGTCGGGCGGCGCACGCTGGAACCACCTGGCAGCCTGGGGCTACGCCATCCGCCAGCCGGGCGGCACGGAAGCGACGGCCACCGCCTTCATCAACAAACTGTACAAAAACGTGCCGGTGCTCGACTCCGGCGCGCGCGGCGCCACCACCACCTTCGTTGAACGCGGCATCGGCGACGTTTTGCTGGCGTGGGAAAACGAAGCCCTGCTGGCCATCAGGGAACTGGGCCCGGACAAGGTGGAAATCGTGGCGCCCTCGGTGAGCATCCTGGCCGAGCCTCCAGTGGCCCTGGTGGACAAGGTGGCCGACAAGCGCGGCACCCGCAAAGTGGCCGAAGCCTATCTGCAGTACCTGTACAGCGAAGAAGGCCAGGAAATCGCGGCGAAAAACTACTACCGTCCGATCGACGAAAAAATCGCCAGGAAGTTTGCGGCGCAGTATCCGAAGGTGAAGCTGTTCACCATCGACGAAGTGGCAGGCGGCTGGACCAAGGCGCAGAAGACCCACTTTGCCGATGGCGGCGTGTTTGACCAGGTCTACCTGAAGAAGTAAAGGCTGTACGCTATGATCTGACGGACAAGGACTACGTCACCGGCGCCGGCAGGTACATCGGTTCGGGCGCCGTCACTTTGCAACCGGGGTTTGAACAGTTTCTCATGAACTTATTCATCCTTTAGCGGTCTTATCTACAATTAACATTTTTCTCAATTGGTACGGTAGCACAGCTTAGCGGCGTGCGTCAGGCGGTCGAGGAATCCCAATGCTAGTTGGCCACAAGATCAGGCTTGCTGCTATCGGAAAAGTGAACAAATGTGACCACTCTTCACTTCCTGCCCCGAACCGTCCTGCTGACCGTATTCGTCTCTGACAGGCGTGACTTTCCCGACTGCATGTGGCTTCTTGCCAGATGCAGTGCCGGACGTTGCCGTCCGACTCGCCACGGGTAGCGCGGTTTGGCCGCAGGAATTGACTGCAGCACCGGTTGCGAGCCGTTGTAAGTTGATCGCCGCATTGTGGTCCCGGTCGTGGTCCGTACCGCATTCGCTACAGCGCCATGACCGTTCACCCAAGCCCAGTCGCGTATACTTCCAACCGCAAGCCGAGCACAGTTTGCTGCTGGGATACCACCGATCCGCCACGATGATCTGCGTGCCATAGCGCGGCGCCTTGTACGCCAGCTGCCGTGAGATGCGGCCGAAGCCCACATCGCTGATCGCACGGGCCAGCCGATGGTTTTTCATCATTCCCTTCACATTCAGGTCTTCGATCACCACCGTTTGGTTTTCGCGGCAGAGACGCGTCGTGAG
>Ga0187843_10000590_pt1 | contig 25134 bp, 27 predicted proteins | sample SpaLakP09_SKY_43_FD_134516 | JGI IMG/M metagenome (GOLD analysis project Ga0187843, IMG submission 134516) | Oligotrophic lake water microbial communities from Sparkling Lake, Wisconsin, USA - SP09_SKY_43 | ecosystem: Environmental > Aquatic > Freshwater > Lake | place: USA: Sparkling Lake...
AAAGTATTTAGTACCTTCTATATACTTTCTTTAAGTCCGGTTACTTAAAGCCACAATGAAAAGCTTCATAAACCTTTTGAGAGTATTTTCAGAGACTTTCTTTAAGTTCGGTTACTTAAAGCCACAATCAAAAGCTTTTGAGACTATTTAATACTTTACACATACTTACAAACAACTTATTATTATATTAAAGAATTATCTATTATATTAATATGAAAATACTAATACACGGATTTCCACATTCAGGTACAACCTTACTTAGAAAAATTATAGGTTCAGTAGATGGCATTTATGAGGTTAAAAATGAAACATTTAAAATTACAGATAAGGAAATTAAAGATGCTGATGGTAAAATTATACTTATAAAATTTGCTTTTTCATATACAACTTTCTATACAAAAGAATATGATGATTTTATAAAAATATACCTTATTCGCAACCCATATTATATATATTCATCACTTAATAAACGTTTTAATAATAAGATACCATTTAATCATAACATAGATAGATGTTTAAATACAATTAATAATTTTATGCTTATTAAAAATACTGTTAAAAATACATTCTTTATAAAATATGAAGAAATGTTTGATAATAATTTTTGTTTAATAAGAAATATTTTTGAAACATTAAAAATACCATATACCAATGAAATTTTTAAAAACAAGGAGGTATTAAAATATAATAATATGCCTTCAGAAGAAAATAAAACACATTCTGAGTATAGATTATGGCAGATACAGCAACCATATATATATAAGGATACAAATAGGCCTGTATATTTAACTAAGGAACAAATAGAAATATTAGATAATTCTGAAATTATGAAAAGGATCAAATATAATAAACCTATGACAGTTCATGTAATATAAAGGTATATTATATATATTATACATGAACTATATAGATAGGATATATTATATTAACCTTGATCATCGTACAGATAGAAATACTGAATTTTTAAAATGTATGGAAGATTTAAATATACCTTCTGAAAAAATTCAGAGAATACCTGCAATACATGTTCCTAAATTAGGAGCACTTGGATGTACAAAGAGTCATATACTTGCACTTGAAACTTTTATAGCTTCAGAATTTAATACAGTAATGATATGTGAAGATGATTTTATCTATAAAAATAAAGAAACATTTATGTCAAATATAAAAAAATTTTTTGAAACTGGGATAGAATTTGATATATTACAACTTTCTTATAATACCAACCAATATAATAATTGTGTTGTATATAAGGCAATTGATACAAATTATGAATTTATTAAACGGGCAGAAATAACAATCACTTCATCATCCTATATTATAAGTAAAAATTTTGCTAAAAAACTTTTAGAAAATTTTAAAGAATCTGCGCATCTACTTACAGAATCTGACAAGATGACTCATAAATATTGCCTTGATATATATTGGAATAGACTAAAACCTATATCATTATGGTACCTTATATATCCACCTATTAGTTATCAAAGGGATTCATATTCAGATGTAGAAAATATACACGTCAGTTATAATTTATGATTTAAATACTTTATTATACTAACAAGTATATGAAAACCTGTGGGATATCATTTATTGTCCGTGTAAGGAATGAAGAAAAAAATTTAGAACAATGTATACGTTCTTTATTTACATTAACAATGCCACATGAAATTAATATAATATTAAATTCGTGTACAGATAGATCAGAAGAAATTGCAAAAAAACTAGCAGAAGAAAATAAAAATATTAACATTTTTACATATACAAAAAAATTATCCAGGGCAGGATATGAAACCCTTGCAACAGATATAGATTCAGAACATAGCTTTATTAATTTTTCTAATTTTTGTTTTAAAACTGGAACATATCCTTGGAGTTTTAGATGGGACGCAGATTTTATTGCAAGTACAGAACTAATTAATTTTTTAAATTCAAAAGAATGGATATATGAAAAGGCATATTATTTAATAACTTATAAATCCAATAATTTATCTTCTTTAGAAATATATTTATCCTGTGCCACAATTTGTTATGTTAAACATCTATTCTGGGAAACTATATGCTATTTAGACGCCGCAACAAGGTATACATTAGATAATAGTATCTATATAAATCATAATTCAGAATTATCAGAAGTAAAACCTTATTGGACTGAAGAACCTTGGTATTTAACAGAAGATTCTGATGAGGCAAGAGTTGTTAAAAATCGTATTGAACAACTCACGGCAGAATTTGGAAAGGAACCTGTTGGAATGGCACGAGCCCTTAATCCAGAATGTGATAAATTTTGTATAAATATTACTAATATTAAACCATCCTATGTCAACATGCATAAATAACTACCACATCTTTGAAAAGGTATGATTGCCAAAACGTTCATCGTAATCTTTATTCCTATAAAATGATTTTACTGGAAGAAGATAGGTTTTGTCATCATTAAAGGTTCTTGCTACCGCATGTCCTAGTAGAAAGGGACCAGTCTTAAGATGAATATCTTCTGTATTAAGAATAGTAGTATAGCACATTTGGCATGCTGTTTTTAAGATAGGGTGATTGGGTACCGCAGCAAAAAATGCATTAATAATATATTCCCATGTTAAAGGAAGATCATGGCAAAGAACTAACTTAGCATCCTTAAACTTAAGTAAGGGTTCTAATGATTTATGTGGTACTACATCAACGTCCATATAGACTCCTCCATATTTCTCAATAATAAAATATCGCATAATATCAGCTTTTTGAGCACCCTTTGTAACAGTGTTAATTAATTCAACAGCCTTTTCTGGAAATTCAGTATTTGTAATATCATCATTTGTCCAAATACGTATAGTCCATTCAGGCATCAGTTTTGCCCACATTTCAACGTGTGTCCGTAAAAAATCTGGAGCCCTATCTGGTCCAACCCAAATTAAATGTAAGAGTCTTGGAATACTGTTTTTTGTGTTTTCTGAATATTTATAATCTTGTGGAACAAAGGCAATTCTATCTACATAGGATACATCCTTAGAAATAGTTGGAACTGTCCAAGATTCGTACTCCTTCTTATCTTCTATTTTATAAGGATCCATGCAGCCAATATGAATATTTGGAGAATACCATCCATTTGTACCATTATAAATGTCAAGAATACTCTTAAATGCATGTTCATATCTTTTTGCAACATTATACATATCAAAAAGGCGAATAGCTCTATCACGAATGTACTGTCTATCAAAACGACCATCTAGAGCCATCTGAATTCCATACTTGAAATCAGAAAGGGTGTGACAGTGTAGACCCGTCTTAAAGGGTTCTACATTTTCTACAATCGCACCAGAATCATGGCCAATAACAGGAGTTCCACAAAGTTGAGCTTCGGCTGAAACTCCACAAAAAGGTTCTGGAAACTTAGAAGGAGCAAGAAGGACTAAGAGACTTCCTAGATAGGCTCCACGATCAGCTCCATGAATAGGAGGTTGATAAACAATATTTGGCTCAATTAAGAATGGTGTAGGATCTCCCTGTCCACAAATAATAAAACGAATCTTAGGAAAGAGTCGTGCACACTCAACTACAACTGCAATACCCTTAATATGTTCAAGACGACCAAAATAACCAATTGTATCAAGCTTAGGGCTTAGACTTAGTGGCCATTCATTAAGGTTATAGTAATTTGGGCATACAAACCAATAGTTTTCTAGGTTCTTTCCATCACGCTGCATATTAGCATGGAGTTTTGAATAGCTTTCATAAATACGAAAATTCTTATAGGCATTTGGATATCCTATACCACTCTCAACACAAACATAGTTTTTATCTACTAGAGCAGGTTCGTGTGCAGGACCAAAGGGAAGACATACAATATCTGTTGATGTAGAACGGTACTCTTGTTCAAGAGCCACACGAAGACGTTTATTAAATTCAATATATAGTGGATAGGTCATATTTCCAAGCTCTCCAATATACTGTTTTGGATCTTCTAATTTATCAAGAATCTGTTCTAGAGTAAGGCTCGGGTCCTTTACTCTGTATGATTCAATGCGTAACATTTGCCATTCTTGTTTTGTAAAGATTTGAATATCCTTGTCAGCACCTGAAATAGAACCTTCTACACCATAATGAAAAACCTCAAATCCACGGCTTCTCATCATTGGAGAAAAACGTTGAACCTTTCCTGTAAAGGCACAATGACTGAATTCATCAATAGTAATTGTGTGGGGGATTGCAGGCATATGAAGTCGTAGTTTCATTTATATCTATACATCAGTAAATGTTTAAACCATATTTTACCTACCAGTCCAAATTTTAAAAACCGGAATGTCAAGATTATTAGATAAATAACTACTATATGAGTATCCCCATTTAATATAAGTATGAATATTTCCAAGTATTGATTGGGATGGATTTTCTATACCTATTAATACAGCTAGTACACGTTCAAAGGCCATTCGGTCAGGCCTTGTTTTAATAAAGGGTATAAGATTATATAAATTATATTTTTCATTTAATCCTTCTAAGAATGTGTGATTTATTACTGTCATTGCACCAAAACAACCCTTCCATGTTTTGCTATTGTAGTAGTCTACCAAGGGTGACCAATTATTCAATAATTTTAATAGTGTTATTTCATGTAGTTCTTCATTCCAATCATGATCAAAATCCCATAAAGATTTATTTGTATGTTTTGTAAAGTCTATATGTTTTTTAATAAAAACAGAATCATGTATAATAACAGCAGTATCAAAATACTTATGTTTTAAATAGTAAATATAAGGCAAAAGTTCCCCACACCCTTTGTATTCAGATTCTATTACAACTGTATTTACTAAATAAATATTTGATACAAAATTATAATTACTGCCATCATCTATAATCATAATTTTAGATTCAGGGTATAAGGCTCTTATACATGAATAAGATTCAATCCAGTATTTATCTGTTTCAGATGAATTAACGTGTCTTAAAATAATAAAACCAAGACTCATTAATATACTATATACTTAAACTTTAATCCATGTATCTGGTTATAATTTATAAAGGTTAATTAATTATTCTGTATTTTCCAATCCTTCTTCCAATCCTTCTTCCAATCCTTCTTCCAATCCTTCTTCCAATCCTTCTTCCAATCCTTCTTCCAATCCTTCTTCTAACCTTTCTTGATTAATAATTAAGGAATCTATATTTTCTAGATCTTTTTGATAAGTAATTAAAGAATCTGTATTAACTATGACTTCTTGAGGACAATCCAATAAATCTGTATTATTCATTTTAATATGAGGCATACGTCTAGAACACACTTCTATAACTCTTTGTGGATTTGGTTCAATACGAACATATTTAAATTTTTTAGAATTACACATGTTCATAAAGGTATTAACAAGATATGGTGGAAATTCAATTACTAGAGAATTTGGTTTATCCATCCAAATTATATTACAAAGACCTGCTCCATGTTGTCCTATAACAATATTAGCATTCATAAATAACGAAACCTGTTCATCAATTGATAAGTTTTCTAAAATAACATTTTTAAATAGTGGCCCGTACTTATTTTTTAAAGCAATTCTGATTTGATTATGATTATCTAAATGCCGTCTATTAAATCCAGTATCAGTTATATTATTTTTTAATTTTGACTTACCTCTTTCTATTAATATAACCTTATAGGAACTGTCTATTATATCCAAAGTATTTTTAATATGAGGTATAATATATTTAATATATTTAGGTGTATAAGGTCCAAAAACTTGGGTTTTTATATTTACTAATGGAATATTAGTATGAGAATTTTTATCAATATTTGTAATTTTAATTCCTAAAATTTTTTGTGCTAAATTTTTAAAGGTTCCTAAATCTGACCTATATAGTTTATATTCTGGTTCATATGATTTATTAATTAATAAGATTTCCTTTAAATTTTTGTTAACAGTATTTACATATAAGATAACAGGCATAATGAAGTCATGAATAAAATGACCGTAGTGCCATATTCTCCATCTACCATTTGGTATTATTAATCTAATTATATCTTGGTCCATATTAATATTAAATAAAATAATATTGTATTTATTAGATAAGTTAAAAATAAACATTTATTAATTATTTAGACTCAACAAGCTTCTTTAATGTTAATATCATTTATATTATTCATTTTAATATGAGGCATACGTCTAGAACACACTTCTATAACTCTTTGTGGATTTGGTTCAATACGAGCATATTTAAAATTTTTAACCTTGCACATGTTCATAAAGGTATCAACAATATATGGTGGAAATTCAATCACTAGAGGTTTTGGTTTATTCATCCAAATTATATTACATAGACCTGCTCCATGTTGTCCTATAACAATATTAGCATTCATAAATAATGAAACCTGTTCATCAATTGATAGGTTTTCTAAAATAACATTTTTAAATAGTTGTCCGTACTTATTTTTTAAAACATTTTTGATTTGATTATGATTATTTAAATGCCGCCTATTAAATCCAGTATCAGTTATATTATTTTTTAATTTTGACTCGCCTCTTTCTATTAATATAACCTTGTAGGGACTTTCAGTTATATTCAAAGTATTTTTAATATAGGAAATATTAGATTTAAAAAATATAGGATTATAAGGACCAAAGCCCAGAGTTTTTATAGTGCGAATAGGAAGTGATAAGGAAGTTTCACGGGGTTTAATTTCTGTTATTTTTAATCCTAAAATTTTTTCGCCAATAGGTAAAAAGGTACCCAATGAACACCAAGGATGACTTACCAATAAATAAACATGATCATATTTATTATTAACTAGTAAGGCTATCATTGGGAGTATAAAGTCATGTATAAAATGACCGTAATGCCATAAGTGTCCACGAGGATCTTTTTCCTTTACAATATTTAAAATGATACTATTTTCCATATCTAATTAATAATATCAATTATTATGGAATATATTCACTACTATATCCAAATTCCTCAAAATCCTTTTTATAGACTGTTTTTATTAATAAAATATTTTTTGGTGTTATATTATCTATATTTAATACACTATTAGATACTGAAACACTTTTATTCAATACTATTGAATATTCATATTTAGCCATTAAATTATTAAAATCTTCAAGTAGGTTTTCATATCTAAGTATAGTTGTAGTATAATTTAAGTCTAAATACTTGTATTGCTGTACAAGATGATGACCATGTACCTTTCCAGAATTTTTAATTGTTGTTAACCACTTTTCTAAATAGTTATTAAATATCTTTGGATCATCCGCATTTTTTATTCTTAAAACAACCTTCAAATAATTGTATTCTGATAATAATCGGGTATAAGGATTACGGACTATTGTAAACCATTCATAATTATCTTTTAATTTATGCGATTTTAACATAAAGGGTTCGTCAAAAATACCATAGGATATATCATATCGTCCCCATAATAATTTAGAATCTAATCCAATTTGTTCAACTGAGGTTCCTGCAGTTCGTGTAATATGAATATATTTTAGTTCTTTTTGTAGTATAACTTTATTATCTTCTAATTCAGTTTTTATTGAAATTATAGAAGTATCTACATTTATAGTTTCGTAACCAAATTCTTCAAAATCTTTTTTATAAACCTTATTAATAAGATCTATATTTTCTTCACTAATATCATCAATAGAATATGGTAAATTATTTTCTATAGTATGTTCTTCAGAAATATGAGCATAATTATACATTTTTAAAATAGTGTTTAATTCCTCTTGAAAATTTTCATATTTAACAATATGTATTTTATAATTACTGTCATAATAGTGATATTGCTCTGTAAAATGGTCGCCTATTTTTCTCCCATACTTTGGATGATTTTCTATATTATTTGATACATTATTAATCCATATATTTATAATTCTATTAAATTGTGCAATTGAATGAGTGGTATTTAAATAAAGTGTAGACTTTAAAAAAGCATATTCAGATAAAATACGCGTATAAGGATTACGAACTACCATAAACCAATCATATTTTGATTTTAAATCCTTAGATTTATTTATGAACTTTTCAAACTTCCATCCATAGTCATCCTGATCTTCCGCCCATTTAACAGATAATTTTTTTGTAATATCCTTTATATATTTATTGGCATTACGAGATATTGGTATATACTTTAATATTCTTTTTATTTCGTAGTCAATAGGAATTATAGTTTCACTTACTTTTAAATAATCCTTTGTATCTGTTGAATAACCAAAGATTTCAAAATCATTTTTATAGATAGTTTTTATTAACTCTATATTTTCATTTGATATATCTTTTAAATTAAAATATATTTTTGAAACTTGTACCTTCTTATTTAAAATTATATCATAATTATATTTTTTCATTAAATTATTAAACTCTTCAGTAATATTCTCAAATTTTAATATATGTATAATAACAGATGGATCATAGTATTTATATTGTTCTGTAAAATGGTCACCATTTATTCTTCCATACATTGGATGATTTTCTTTGTTATTAGATGCGTTTAACATCCATCTTTTTATAAACTTATTAAATTCATCCACACTATGATTTTTTAATCCAAGCGAATTTGCAATAAAATTATATTCAGATATAATACGTTTATATGGATTACGAACAACCATAAACCAGTCATATTTTTGTTTTAAGGATGTTGCCTTATTTGGAAATATTTCATGCCAAAACCCATATTCTTTATGGTGGATGCCCCAACGTTTATTTTTTTCTAAACCAACAGTTTCAATAGATGAACCAGCTGTTTTTGTAATATGAATAAATTTTAATTCCTTTGTCGGAACTGACATAGCTATTATACAGGATTTTATAGTATATCTATTAATTCCGCATTTTTATAAGAGTATTTATCACGAATTGATATATTTATAACATCATTATACAATAAATGTAGTTTATCTTCATCAATACATTTTCGGTATTTATTTGTATCATCTCTTGGAAAATTAACCTTTCGTGAAGTATACACATCATAGGATTGATAGGTATAATGTGCTATATAGGCTGAAAGTTCATAATATGATTTATTATCCAAAGGACAATAATAAGGTATTTCTTTATTTAATATTTTCATAGTATGACTATTTATACTTTTACTCATATCCTTTGTAAGGTAGGTATGTGGCGTTCTTGTTTCTATTACACTTTCTGGTCTAACAAAAGATTTTACGTGTTTATTAACAAATAATTCACATCTTATATAATTTTCTAATATCATTCCATCAGGTTCCTTTGTTAAATAAGAAGTTCCAAATAATTGCCAATTCACACTAACTTGATTATAATCCTTATAATCATTTATATAATCACGAACATTATTATGTTTATTTAAGACTAAAAATTCATCAGCATCTAAATACAGAGCCCAATCATATAAGTTCTTAACTGCTATTTTTATAGCATTCATCATAAGTAAAACTTTTAAATTATTATCTTCACGATTAATACGTTCTATCATAAGTTTAGGATTAGCCTTAAACCCGTTACTTATAGGTTCTATTGATTTATGATCAAAAATATGTATAAAATCAAAGCCTAGATTTAAATGATGTGCTACCCATTCTTTAATATGTTTTTCATCTCGGGCATTGGTAAACAAGATTACCTTCATTAACTATTAAATATAAAATTAATATTTATATATTCCGAATAGAAAATGGTACATGGCATACTTTATTCAAATAAATATAAATATGTTTTAATATATTCTGCTAAATGCGGTTGTTCTACAATTAAACCTTTTTTCAGATTTATTCATTCCAAAACTTCTACAATAAGTGAATAATGAAAATGTCGCTGATTTAGTATACAGAATATATAAAAATGATTTTATAAGGTTTGGTTATTCTAAGGATAGTTATCCAAAATATATAGAACATAAAGATTAATTTACGATTTGATATATATGGATCGTGTGCTTGATGAACGGGAACTCTGCGATCTTGAATGCCTTAGCCTAGGAGCCTTTCAACCCCTTAATTCGTACATGACACAGGCACAGTATAATGACTGTCTAAATACGATGGTAATCAATGGCGGTGATGTCTTTCCTATGCCCATTGTACTTTCTATGAAGGAGGTTGTTGAGGTAGGAAGGGTCTTTAGCCTTAAGTCAATAACAGGTGTTATTCATGCACTTCTTACCGTAAAGGAATGCTGGGTTCCTGATGTAGTAGACGAGTGTGTTAAGGTCTTTGGGTGTTATGATACCAATCACCCCTATACAAAATATCTTACTGAAAAGAATGTAGGTGCCTATGTCTCTGGCGAACTTATAATAGTCAATGACAGGTTCCACGTAAACTTTGGAGAGTATCGTAAGACTCCTGCCGAACTGTGTGCCCTTGGCCCTTGGGTCGGATTTCAAACTCGTAACCCCCTTCATCGTTCACACATTGAACTTATTAAAAAGGCGACTGGAGTGGCTCGTATACTCTTACACCCTGTTGAGGGTGTTACACAGGAGTGTGATATTCCCTTTCCTGTTCGTATGCAGTGTTATAAGGAAGTTATGCCATACCTAGGCGACGTTGTACTATCAATTCTTCCACTCAGTATGCGTATGGCAGGTCCTCGTGAGGCTGTGTGGCATGCTGTCATTCGTCGCAACTATGGATGCTCACATTTTATTGTAGGGCGTGATCATGCTGGGCCTTCTTATAAGAAGACTGACGGCAGTCCCTTTTATGACCCCTTAGAAGCTCAGAGACTTGCTAAGAGCCTTGAGAATCAGATTGGAATTACCATCCTTGCCTCTGAGGAGGTTGTGTATTGTGATGACATTGGGGTATACATGGGCCTCAGTCATGCTGGGGGCCATACGATTAAAAATATCTCTGGAACTCAGTTCCGTAACCTACTTGAATCTGGTGCAGAAGTACCAGAATGGTACAGTTACCCAAAGGTTGTAGAGGCTCTGAAGGCCTATTATAATAAGCCACGTGGGACCTGCTTTTATTTTGTAGGGCTTTCTGGTTCTGGTAAGAGTACATTAGCAGAGGCCCTTAAGGGTCATCTAGAAGAGGTCTATCCAAGTAAGGAAGTTACTGTTCTTGATGCCGATGTTATTCGTACCCATCTTTCAAAGGGGCTTGGATTTAGCAAGGAGGACCGCTCTATGAATGTGCGTCGCATAGGCTATGTAGCCTCTGAGATTGTTCGTCACGGCGGTGTTGTCCTTGTTGCAAATATCGCCCCCTTTGAGGAAGACCGCCTCTGGAATCGTAAGCTAATTTCACAGTATGGCAACTATGTTGAATATTTTGTTGATACGCCTGTAGAGGTTTGTGAGTCACGTGATGTAAAGGGACTCTATAAGGCGGCGCGCGCTGGAACACTAAAAAATTTTACAGGTGTATCTGATGCCTTTGACATTCCATTAGGCGCTGTAAATGTTCCCCTTATGAGTCAAAAAGAATCAGTTGACTTTGTTTGTAAGCATGCTCTTAGTGTGCTATAAATATTTAGACTTATTTTATAAATACAGAAGGCAAACGGATATTTTAAAATACCCGTTTGTCTAAATTTAAATAAATTTAATTTCTACGCGACTTACGATTCTTTCGTGCCTTTCTTCTTGAAGGGTAAGTAGGCCTTCCAGATCCAGGTGGTCTAGGTCCATTTACATATTCTTGAGCCGAACCAACTACATTTTCAGGAAGTCTACCTGCAAGGCGTCTATATATAGACTGGCGAGCAAGAGTTTCACCACTTTCATAGAATCTATGAAATAATGAATATATAGGCGTGTATGTATCACGAACAGCAAAATGAAGCTCCTTTGCAGGTAATCCTGTTAATATATTAAGTACTATACCATTCTTATTACCTAAATTAGTAAATTCTGCATATAATCTAGCGTTATACTCAAATAATCTTACAAAGGTCCCTAAATAATCATCAACTGGTAATTGTGGAGGTATAACAATATTTTTTCTTATTCTATACTTCCTTCCTGCAATAAGGTCTGTATAAGCTACTTCTTGCATCTAATTAGTAGATATATTATTCGGGAAAATGTTATAGAGGCATAGATAAACTAGGTTGACATAGTATTAAAACTACTCATAAGGTCGGTAATAGAACTATCCTCAGTAAGTTTAGTATAACGATCTCGGAGGTGAAAGATAACTCGCCTTACACGGTACAAGGCATCTGCGTATTCCATCACAGTTACCTCATCATAAAGATGCCTATTAAAGTCTTGTTCAACCATATCAACAATTTCGGCCTCTTCTTCTTCAAAATGCATAATTAGCTGCATAAGGTGCTCCTCTACCCAGGTATAGGCATAGACACGTGCCTCCAGATCAAGCGCCTCCTTCTTATTACACATTGATTCCAAAACTGCGTCCATAGTGTGTTACTAAGGTAAATAATTAGTTTTTGTTCAATTTTTTGCCTATTTTTCAGAACGTAATACGGATGATGGATTTAAGTAATATTCAATAATATCTATTAAACTATTGGAAATGCCGTTGTTTCTAATCTTGAGTAAGCTCCTAAATTCATCAATAATTAATCTATCTGTATTTATAAGTGACAGGTAGATTTTTATTAATTTATCTATACATCTTTGTGTATTTGTTGGTTCAGAAATATGTATTCCATACTTATGTTTATAAATATTTGATAAAACAGGAAGACATCCTAATTCAATACTTGTTTCTAAGGATTCAATAGATTCAGGTGTAGCTGATAAATTTATATGAATCAAGGATAATTTCTTTTCCTCATCCAATTCTTCCTTAGAAATAAGGCCACGTTCAATTATACCAGGTTGCTCAATAATATTTTTAAGAAACATTCTGTGTTCATGGGGTATAGAAGAATCTGAAACAATTGTAAGAGTTGCATTTGGTACTATTTGTCTAATAAAGGGCCAAAATCCATATATTAAATTAAACAATTCTTCATCATACGGTTGTGTACATAGAATTTTAAAGTTTTTACGTTGATTAAGTTCAATAATAGGACTAAAACAGTCATAAATAACAGAACATTTATTATCTGGAATATAACTATACTTATTACGAATGTACTTTGACTCAAAAAAAACTCTAGATATCTTATATAAATTAAATTCTTCAAGATCAAATAATTTATCCATACAAATATAGGTATGATTTGTATTTTTTAATTGTAGTTTTTTATTAAAAGGCGGTAGAAGTATACATATATGAATAGGTATTTCGGCATTAAAGCTCTTAGGATTTTTAAATAAGATACCATTATAATTATCAAAAACAGTATACGCATATACAGTAACATCGTATCCCTTATTTTTACATTCTAGGGCCATATTATATACATAAATATCTCTATCAATATTATATTCATAATAATGTTTGGGATTTCTCATCTCTAAATCATCACAATAGAAAACTATATTATTTGTAACTTGGGGCTTAACACGAATTGATTCTAAGACCTCACATACCTTATCTACAAGATTTGTATATGATACATTAATTGCCCTTGGATCATCATCAAGGCTAATTTCACTAATAACAGGAAATCCACTTGACAACCAAGGCTCGCAGCGAATAGTCTCAAAGACCTTATATGTTGTATCATAATGAATATTTAAGAGTAGCTTTGACTTGCCTATTTGTACATCCCTATTTAGTGAATAATCACCATCTAGGATTAGAACCTCTAACCCCCTGGCCTTAAGTTGATCAAGAATAGTTTGGCGATAAGGTCCCATTTGTCCAGAAAAGGCCACATCATAGATCTTATCTAGAGTTTGTAGGTTGCGATAATCAAGAATTTTTTCAAGAGTTAATTTAAAAGGTATATGAAAGACATTAAGATTATGATTTTTTAATATATTGTAATTAGATATACTATAATCCCAAACTTCTATTATATCTTGCCGTTTCATTATATGTAGATTTTTTTCAATCATGGATTGACGTGTCATTTGTTCAATATTGTATATTATTTTTTTTATAGGACTTTCTGGAAATTCATGGACTTGATCAATAATAAAAATAGGAAGGGTTCGCATTGGTGATCTTTCTGAAAGTAGATAATCAATTACATTAATAATTTCTGTATTCTTATAATTTGTATAAACTGGATGACGATGTGCTGAGGTATGTTTATAATAAGAATTATAATCTTCTGGAAAATCGTCACGAATATAATATGAGAGTTTATCAGGACTATATCCTAGCTTGTAGTTTGCCTGATATACCTTATAAACATAGTCACAATCTTCACCTAGACCATAACCTTCTGTAAATTGTATAGATTTCCAGACAGATTGTTTACAACTGAAATGGCCATTTGTTGAAACTCCATACTTTGATTCTACACGACCACATATAGTGTCCTTAGATGTGGAAAATCCATCTATATATAGTTTTTCAGATATATTCTCCCATAAAATATTTGTGTATGGAATCCTGTATTCACTTGCTGCACATTGTTTATGATTATGAAGAAAACCATCAAGGCCCTGTATAAAGGCAGATTCAATAGAGGCTAGACGACTAGGATGCATTATATCATCTGCGTCAAAAAAGGTTAAGACATCAACATCAATCTTAGATGCTGCAAGGTTCCGATTTCTTCCCTGACATTGCCTTTCAGATGTTATTATTGTTTCAATAGGAAAACTGAAGGTTGGAAGTAGTGGGATCTCATCTATCTCAGAATAACTAATAGAAACAATATCTGGTTTTCTTGTTTGATTTTCTATACTTTCAAGACATTTTTCTAAGAATATAATATAGGGTTTATGACAGGGTATACATACGCCTATGCGCATTATTATTAATTTATAAGATATGTTTAGGCTTATCGTCCTTGCCAAATTTTAACTACGTAAGAATTTTTTGAAACTGATGAATTTAGGAAAACGCTGGAACAGAAGACCATCTCATGATTTAAAATATCTCCACATACAGAATATGCAGTATAGGTTGTAATATCATAAAAATCACTTAATATAATATATAAAAGACGTTCAAAAAAACAGCGTAATTTTCTTGTATTAAATAAGGGAGCAACAGTTAAGAAATTAGTTTGATTTTCTAAGAAATCTAAGAATGTTCTATCAAAGATCGCCATTCCTCCAAAGACTATAGAACCATATCCTAATTGTAACCTATGAGCACGAACATGTATATCCTTATCTTTTAATAAAAATTTATGAATAATGGTGTCAATTTCAACACTTGATGTATCTTCATGAATATTTGCCGATGAATACCATAGGGGTCTATAATGTATAGCCTTTAAATCGTGAGTAATTCTATTAATTAAAAAGGCGGAATCATGTATGTAATAATATTTATCATAGATCTTGTTTTCACAGGCCCAAACATAGGCATTTATTTCACCACAACGCCAATATTTTGTATTTACAACCTTTAAATTTTTATAGGGTAGTGAAATAGAAACTGAATGTGAGTCATTTAAAATAACAATATCTGAATCAGGATGAAAAAACTGTATGCGATTTACACAGTTTTTAAGTATAAAATTATGATAGGGCTGTGTTATATAGGTGGTCACTATAAAAACACTTTTCATCTATATTTTTTAGATAATATTCTTTAGACAAACACTTAGTGCCAAATTAAATAATTATTTATCTGTGTCCTTAATGCCTTATTATCTGCCCTAGATATATGTTTTATAAAAACAACTTCTAAGGGATTTAAATCAATACCAAAATATGATTGTGTCCTTTCATAACAGGTCTGTTCATTCTTGTTCCATAATTTATAATACCACAATGATTTGTCATTTATATCAATATTTTTAAATGCTAGAAGAAGGCATGAAATTTTTTTATTATTTAGTATATATTTACTTGTTAAAAGACGTTCATAATTAATTAATGATTCATTTGTATTAGAATTAAAATCTTTGAATATATTCATGAGAAGTTTAATAGATGAACCATTTGTACCAAACATATATGAGTGTAAAAAAGGCATATTTAATTGCGATTCAATCCCAAGAATTGAATAACCCTTGTTATCTGGTGGAAACTCAACTACAGGAGCAATAAGATCACAAGATTCTAGACGCTTATTAAAGAGTTCTATCCAATTGCTTTCATTTATAGGTGTTATAAAGGGTCCTAGACAAATACTATTTATAAAATAAAACCGTTCAAATTCTGTAAAAAATGAAGGGGTCATATGTGAAAAGAACCATGAATAACAAACTAAGTCAGCGTCATTTTCAGAACGTTTAATTAGTTTCATATTTTCTCTTTCATCTATGTCAATAGAACATTCATTATTTATTAATATATAATAAGTATAGTCTTGATTATCTATAACTCCGTGTTTAAGAAAATAAGCAAGATTTGTAAGAGTACTACTATTTTCATCATAATAATAGACCACAAGGGTTTTCATTACATGTATTTATAAGTAATTATTTAGGTATCTAGACGTGTATGACGCCATTGACGTAGATATTCATACATCACAATAGATCCTGCAATAGAAACATTCATACTCCTTAGCATTCCATATTGTGAAATGGTAAGGCGTGGAGTAGACTTCATTAGCCTTAGAAAGGCCTCAGGTATTCCATGACTCTCTGAGCCCATAATAAAACAAACTGAACCCTTCATATATGGTTTAAAATTCATTTCTTCAAGAGGGATTCCACCCTGCTCAATTAAGAAGGGTTGTAGATTAGCCTCTTCAAAGAAACTGGGGCCAATACTATCAACTTTATGAACCCGGATATAATGTTTTGCACCAACTTCTGGCCGAGCATCATAGCCCCTTCGTCCTACAATCCAAACATCCGAACAACCAAGAACTGCTGCAGAACGAATAGACATTGCAATATTCATATTACCATCAACATTAAATAACATAAGATGAACTGGAAGAGAAAGGGCATGTGAAATTGTACGAGTTTCTTCGGCTGTATGACTCTGAAAACAGGTATGTACATTGTACTTAATTCCATCAAGACGACTGGGTGCTTCCATTGTAGTTACCTTCAGGTAACTAGATTAATTAATTCAATTTTTATTACCCTATATTAGAGTTAAATGAGTAATGGTGCGGTTAATATTATGTTAGGCAGTCTTCCAAAAAATTATCCAGGAGCAAATCGTAACCTTGCAAGGCATGCTTTTTATCCTAAGGGCCTTCCAAATTTTACTGGAATAAACAGTAACAATAATAACAATAAGAATAGAACTCGTAAAAATAACGCTCGTAAAAAAAACGCTCGTAATAAGATTACAAGAAATCTTAGAAAGGCCGCCGCCAATATGGAAGCTGAAGTTAGAAGACAGGCCTTAGTAAACCAATTATACGGTCCAAAATTTAGACCCCTTCCTAAGGTTCAAACTGGAGCTCCAGCAGGTGCATACAATATCTTTCCATCTTATCCATACCCTGCCTCTAATGTAGATCCTGAAAATGTGAATAATAATAGCAAATCTATTGCTAGTAATCCAGGTAGCGTTAGTGTCCCCAATGTTCCAAAATATATAAAAAGGGGTCCAAGAACAATACTAAATCCAGAATGGAGAAACCCATACTTGGCGGGTCCACAAAACTTAATGAGTGGCCAGAGAGGTAAAGTATCATTTGTAAATTTTAGTAGATTTAGTCCAAGAACTTAAGATACTAAGGGTTTCATATAATTAACAACTGTCTTACCCTTACCCCATGCAGACTCAGTAAAGACCTTGGGTCGTATATTATTAACAGTATCTTCACTATATCCTAAATTCTTATAAATTTCCCTTACACTTTTAGATGAACTGCTATATTCTTCTGAAAAGGTAAAGATCTTCATAGTTTTTTCTATAAATTCACGTTCTTTAACATTGTACATAGAAAGATTATTATGAGTAAAGATATATTCTGGAAGTTCTATACTATCCTTTTCACTCTGTGTAGGTTTATTTAAAATCTCAAGCATATTTTTTACTTGGTGCTCAGACTGTTTTATATTTACAGTTAATTCTGCCCAGATTTCTTCATTGCGTTTTTTTGCATTGGCAATACTATTCTTAAAATTTTTTATAGTCTCATAGTGACTCTGGATTGTTCTTAAAAGGACGGTCTGTTGATGTTTAAGATTAGTAACCTCTTGTTGTGATTCTGTAGTTTCATCAACAGTAGATGGTTTCCTATTACTTATAAAATTTTCCATAAAGGGTTTTAAACTCTGTAAAAAGGTAGCTGGATCTTCTTGTCTTAGAAGATTATTTATATATACACACATACGACCATCACGAAGCTCTTGAATATCTATCCCACCTGTTTTTTGATGTCCTGTGATCCCTGAGGTTAAAGAAACCATTACACCAAGGCTAATGGTTGGATTAGATTCCATGTCTCTTAAAAATTTATTAATTTCTTCTTGATTTACTGAACGTGAATAATTTTTAGATTCCCATAAAATGGTATGATTCATCCAGTACATGTGCATATCACCTGAACGACCCTCCTTTCCAACATCTTCTAAGGAAAATTCTTCCTTTATTCCACCTGAACCAAAGGCCTTTTGAATACACTCAGTAAGAATAACCTCACCCCTTTCACCCTTCTTTTGTGAACCTGTCTTAAGCATTTGTTCCTTTACAGATTCTAATTTATCTGTTAATGAACGACTGGATTCCTTCATATTGGTTCCAAGGGCATCAAGTGTTGTTTTTATCTGTGTTTCAAGGGATACTATACGAGAATTTTTTTCTGTAAGTATTTCTTCACGATTATGCCGTTCTTCTTCACGAATACGACGCTCTGTATCAATTCGTGCGGTAGTTTCTTCTTGAAGCTTACGTTTAAGACCTGATAGATTTTCAACTATGACCTGTTTTTCTGCTTGTAAGGATTCAATAATTGGTTGATACTTACTTTCAGCTTCTTTAACAAGGGCATTGTACCTTTCTTTATTTTCTAATTTATTATTGTCATTTTTAATATTTGGGTAGGCAACCGATGTAAGAGTTAAGGCACGTCCTGTCTCTTCAGGACTAAGACTACTAAAAAAAGATGGAAGTTCAAAGTTCTCTAAAACTTCAAGTTTTATATATTTTGTCATTATCTTATTATATAAGAGTGTATTCTTTAAACATTTAAACTACTCAAGCTTACGCCGGCGTTCGTTTTCTAGACGAATCTTAAGAAGCTGTCCAATAGTGTGTGAGAAGAGTTTATTAACAATAATCTTCTCATTAGGCGTTAGAACAACAATATTTTCTCCAGTATCAAGAGCTACATCAGGACTATCAGCTTCTAGGGTATCTGGAGCTTCATCCTCTAGAGTCTCTGGAGCTTCATCCTCTAGAGTCCCTGGAGCTTCATCCTCTAGAGTCTCTGGAGCTTCATCCTCGTGAGCTTCGGCCTCTGTGGCCTCTGGAACTTCAGCCTGAAGCTCTTCACCATGTGACTCATCAGTTGTAAAGTCTAGACTCTCAGTCCGCATAGTCTTTTCAATCATATACAGAGACATAATAATCATATAAGTCAGGACTGCAATAATAACAAGAGCAGTTACGTATAGATCCATCATTTCTCACTTGAATGATGTGTCAGGAAAAAATTTGTCAATTTTTTTAATATTTTTGTGTAAGAATAAATGGAAGAGTTTCAGAATCGCCGCAAAAAGAAGGATAAGGCAAGAGAGAAGATTGCTAGAAATGGTGGTCTAAGTACAAGACATGTGCGCATAGCCATTAAAAAAATTGAAAATGTACCTGTATCTAATTTAGATAAAAATGGCAACCAAGTTAAAGTTTGTAAAAGTGAAAACACTTGTTATTCCACCTGTAAACCTAAGCCCAAATACCTTATTGGAAGAGGCCTTTGAAAATCTTCGTGAATGGAGAATAAATCACAAGGAAGAGATTAGCCAAGAAGATCTTAAGTGGTACTATAATGAGTTGGAAGAGGAAAAACAGGCAGCTACGAAATATTTTACAGATAATCCCTCATATAAGGTAATCATAGATTCTGTTGCGCAGGGCTTTGATGAAGAAAAGAGACAGGCTGCCGAAAATGCTGTTAAGAAAGATGATGATGATCCTGGTCCAATGCCAGTATATGGTACGAATGAATTTTGGGCCTGGTGTCGCAAGCGTAAACAAATTAGGCTGAAAAAGGAGGCAGCAAATCCAGGAACAGTAACAGCCCTTAAAAAAAAGAGTTAGTATAATAAATATTTTTTTAACCTATCTAAATGGCACGAACCTGTTGATTAAAGTACATGGCAGACATTGGAGTATAGGTCTGAGGCCAGGGCCATGCAAAGGCCGTATTTAGTTCATTTTTCAGAGGTGAGGGTGGTTTCTCAAGGGGTGGCATGCTGTCAGGAACATCTGAAACTACATCAGACTGAAGGGGGTAGACTGTACTAAAGGGTACAAGAGGTGGCATACTGTCAGAGACATCAGATAGTGCATCAGAGTCAAGGGGATGGACAGTATTAAAGGGTACAGGAGGTCGTGCGCTTTCAGAGACATCTGATAGTACATCAGGCTCAAGGGGTGGCATATCATCAAAGTCATCGTGAACAATTTCAACAGGAACAGTCTCAAGGCGGTTTCGTAGGTCCGTTGCGTCCTGGTGTTCCATTCGCCATAGGGATTCGTAATCACCATTCAAATATGCCTCCATCTTGTTACAGTTACGAATAATTTCAGACATGTTAAAGACACCACTCTCCTGTAGATGAGAGTTCTTTGAATAGAAGGTATCAATGGAGTGTTTCAGATTGTTGAAGAGCATAAGGGCATCAGAATTATTGATCGGCATTTAACTAGTAATTTAGTAGGTGGAAAAAATGCTGTCAATTTTTTATGCCTTATACCATTGACATACAATAGTCATGGTATTCAGTAGCATCCATTGAAGCCCGCCGCTTTCTGTTTTCTGAAGAGGAACAAAGACTACAGTTACAGGGATTGTCCAAATAAAGATTCAATTCATGGTCAGATACAGACTTATAATAAACATCCCAGATAACAATACTACCATTCTTGAGAATCGCAAGACCAGTAGAGGAATTGATGTACCAGACAGGCTCCTTAAATATCATTGTGAAGTTAATAAAAAAATGATTAATTTTGTAATCAATTTTTTTATTTTATTATTAACTTTAGAGGTTGCTTATTTCAAATGGGCATCTTTGCCCAAGTTCTTTGTCCTGTAGGACGAATATTTTCAGAAAGTCCAATTTCTTCAATTCTTATCCAAATAAATTGAGATGTAGTTGCATGAAAACGCAGGACACCATCATTACAACTATGTTCTTGATGTGCAGTTCCATCTTCAAACCCATTGCCATCAATAACACCCCTCATTACGATTTTACCTTTCAATACAAATGATACAATATCACCCTTCTTAGGACAATGTTTCATATGACAGTTTCCCTTAGACTGCGCTAGACGACGAACTTCTGGACGACAGGCAAAGTCATCCTCATACTTCTTCTGTTTCCAAAGACTAGAATTTAGCATTACACGCCATGACATAGACATCTTAATATATTTTTTGGGTATTGTTTTTATTTTATGATACTATTCAATTTTTATTTTACTCAAGGCAAATACAAACATGTAATTCATTTCCACAGTAGTAACACATTTCATTTTCATCAGCATTATGTGCCCACTCATCCTCAGACATACTTAGCCTAATACTGAGTTCATGGATCTTTTGTTCAAAGACTGAAATAAGGTAATTGTAATGTTCTGTATACTTAATAATAGCCATTTTTTGGTTGTCAAGATCAAGGGTGGTAATAAGAGGCATTTGTACATAAAAAAATATGTAGTAATATTCAATTTTATTTTAGACTATTAGTTTAGTATATATTACATACTGTTTGTTACCTTACAGTAACGAACAATATATGTATATTCAGTAACCAGATTTACCTTACACTTATCATTGTATAGGCGAATCCCAACAGCCCCTTTGATTTCAGAAATAAGATTACAGTGAGTTAAATTGTATAAGTTCTTGTAATGAACCTCTGTATCCCATTCGCCCTTGGTCTTATTCCATCCAAGTTCTGTATCAGTAAGTGTGAGTTCAATAAGAGGACCAAGAACACGCTTCTTTATCTCCGTAAATGTGGCAACAGCAACAATCTGCCCGTTGGTCTTACTTTTGACAAACCAAAGTATATCACCCTCCTTTACAGTAGTAAGAAATCCCTTTGCAAAGGAGTGCCTTGAAGTAATCCCCCAAATAGATTTTGAGGAAGAGGCGTTAAAATGTTCGCCATCACCAATGTGAAGAAGAAAATGGTTCGGCATATCTGTTATTCTTTGCGGTGTATCCTAATTAGAAATTGCTCGACGTCAATTTATTTTAGCTCATGACTTTCAGTACCTACTTAGATGACTCAGCGCACTAGTAACACCTGGATATTCCTTGAAATAATCTAAGGGATGGGTCTTCTTAAGTTCATCAACACTAACCTTCTTGATACTGGCAAGATATTCTAGAAGAGCATGATGACTACGAGGAATATTTATCCTTAGAAATATCCTTGCGATATTCTTACATCGCATATAAGGCCAGTACTTCTCAGCATCAGAAACACGTGGTGGCCTTACATAGGGTTCTTTACTCTCAGATTCTTCAGTCTCAGAGGAGTAACCCCTGCGCGCACGACGTTTTTTCTTACCCCTTTCTGCCGCCTTAACAAGTACAGACATTGCAGAACTGTGACCCTCACACTCCTCAGAGCAACAAATAGAGTCACCATCTTCAAGTTCCTTTATGCGAGAAGTAAGCCATTCATCTTCATAACATCCATCGTTATTAGGCGAAATCTTTTTTTCTACAGGAGCGTAACCTTTAGCAATAGCAATTACCATGTTTAGTGTCTTAATATCAAGGGTGTCCACTACCTTCATCAGGCAATCAATCGCAGAGACACGATCAGTAAAAGGCTCCATTGTATACTATAATGGAGTCGTGTATTTCAATTTTTTAGCCATATAAAAAATAGATAGGTTAATAAGTACTACTAGGGTTTGTCCTCATCAGAAACATAACCCCTGCGAGCACGACGTTTCTCCGTACCTCGCCGATACGCATCAACAAGTACAGACATTGCACAACTGCGGTCACTACACTCCTCAGAGCAACAAATAGAGTCACCATCTTCAAGTTCCTTTACACGTTCCTTAGTCCATTCATCTTCAAGGTCATCATAAGTACTAACTGGAGCCTTTTCTGAGTCAAGCAACTCAGGAGCGTAAGTTTTAACAAGAGTATTGACTGCCAATTTTAGCTTATTAGTATCAAGAACATCAATTGCCTTTAACAGAAGGCTAATCGCCGCAGCACGTTCGTTAAGAGGCTCCATGATAAACTAATGATGGAGCCCAGTGTTCAATTTTTAATAACTATAAGTGTCTTATTCAGTTACAGTGAGTGAATCATTAAATACAACATATAATTGTTGTAATAAGGTTGACATTTCTTCATCCCCATTTTCTAATATTGATTTAATAAGTTCAGTTAGTTCCTTTTTATCTACTGGATCTATACTAACTGTATATACAGTTGGTGTATCTATACTGTAGGGTCTACGTAGTAATTTTAGAATTCTAAGCATACGTTCCTTAGATTTACCTTGAAATTCAGAATTTATTACCTCTTCAATAGTATGATATAAAAATATTAACTTATCAGTATGATATTCATCATTAATAAGAGTTTCAGTAAATCCTGGATGTAAATTACGAGCCTTTTGTTGTTCCAGTCTAGCTTCCTCTCTTTCCCAGTCTGGTCCATCTAACCTTTGTTGCCAAGCGGGTGATCTCTCAGCCTCGCGAGCCTTCGCTTCATTAAGCTCTTTTTCCAATGCAATCTCATATTCTCGCCAACGATGAGCTGCAGGCTTACCTCCAACTCCTCCACGTTGTTTTCTTCTGGTGCCTCTAGCCTTTCTCTGATTTCTCCGGGTTACTTTAACCCCCATTCTATTATAGTTCACAATAAAAAAATAGATGGGAATTGTAAAGGCTCTTAGACGGCGGTCAAGGCCTTCACGGCGGCAATGTCGGCGGCGGCCGCGGGGTCGGCGGCGACCTTGGCCACGGCGGCGGCAACCACGGAGGCCTTGAAGCGGTAGACCTTCGCCGACTTCTCGCCGACGGGCTCGGTGACCGCGTCAAAGGAGTCCTTGAGCGCCTTTGTCAGGCCCTCAATGCGGGACTCCTCGGCGCTCAGGGGCACGCCCGCCGCGCGGTCAATGGCGTTGTGGATCTTCTGAAAGTCCTCCACCGCACCCGCCATCATTTCCTGGCACTCGGCCTTCTCCGCGTCCGTGAGCTTGCTGGCGGTGATGCGCTTGTTGAGGTCGTCGGTGACGCCCTTCACGAGCTCCATGGTCGCCGCAACGTGGCCGATGGGCACGCGCTTGACGGGCATGTGGTGAACGCCGGCCTTGTTGGGCGTGTAGGGGATGTTCTTCAACTCGCACCAGGCCTGCCAGGAGAGGCGAAGGCGGCGGCGCTCGTAGAAGCCTGCGTTGCCCGTGAGGCGGACGCAGGCAGGCTTGTGAACACCCTTGACAATGCTCTCGGGAAAGAGGCGGCGGCCGTTGCCCTCCTCGCCTGGGTGAACAAAGCTGCAGCAGCCGGGCATCACGGCGCCGCCCTCACCCTTGACGGTGTAGACGCAGCCCGCGCCATGGATGCAAGGCTGGGGGCTGTTGAGCGCCGGCGCGTCAAACTTGGGGTTGTTGTACCACTGGATTGCGGACATCTTTGGGTGCGGAGTTCTCTCTTGCTTCGCGGGGTACTTAGAAGTACGGGCAATTAGCCAATCAATTTTTTTTGAATCATGCATGCTCTTGGGGCTCTTAAGGACTCTTAACAAAAAAAAGATGGCCTTTCGGCTTCTTTTTTTGTGTTTTTGGGGTTTCTTTTTTTGGTTTTTTGGGTTTTGTAAGAGCCTACATCTCCTTGATGTCCTTGGCCGTCTTGTCCATGGCCTTCTTTGCCGCATCCCACACGCCCAGGTAGTCGCCGTCGGCCGTGTAGATGTAGGCCTTGCCCTGGTAGTCAATGCGCATGTACTCCCTGGAGCCCTTGCCGACGTCGCCCGTCCAGCTGTACTCCTCCACCGTCTCCTCGGCGGCCTCGGCCTCGGCCTTGGGCTCTGCCTCGGCCTCGGCCTT
>Ga0187843_10000591_pt1 | contig 25096 bp, 19 predicted proteins | sample SpaLakP09_SKY_43_FD_134516 | JGI IMG/M metagenome (GOLD analysis project Ga0187843, IMG submission 134516) | Oligotrophic lake water microbial communities from Sparkling Lake, Wisconsin, USA - SP09_SKY_43 | ecosystem: Environmental > Aquatic > Freshwater > Lake | place: USA: Sparkling Lake...
ATCCTCGACGAGCGTGGCGAGCGCCGCACCAGCAAGCAGCTGGCCGAGCGCATGCAGCTCTGGATGGGCGAGGGCCGCGATGCGGCCCTCTTCATCGGCGGCCCCGATGGCCTGCATCCGGATATCAAGGCCACGGCCGATGAAACCCTGCGCCTGTCCGACCTGACCCTGCCCCATGCCTTTGCCCGCGTCCTGCTGGCCGAGGGCCTGTACCGTGCCTGGACCGTCATGACCGGCCACCCCTACCACCGCGAATGAGCAGCCCAAGCCCTTTCATCTATCTGGCCTCGCAAAGCCCGCGCCGCCGTCAGCTGCTGGAGCAACTCGGCGTTCGCCATGAGCTCTTGCTGCCCGGTCCCGAGGAAGACGCCGAGGCCCTGGAGGCTGTCTGGCCGGGTGAGGTGCCCGAATCCTATGTGGCGCGGGTGACCCAGGCCAAGCTCGATGCTGCGCTCTCGCGCCGCGCTGCACGCGACCTGCCCGAAGCCCCGGTGCTGTGCTCCGACACCACGGTGGCGGTGGACCTGCAAATCCTCGGCAAGCCAGCCGATGCCGAGGACGCGCTGCGCACCTTGCGTCTGCTGGCCGGGCGTCGCCACCGGGTGATCACGGCCGTGGCCGTGGGGCAGGCCGGGCGGCGCGAGGCGGAGCTCAGTGTTTCCGAAGTCGAGTTTGCCCCGGTGACCGAGGACGCGCTGCGTCGCTATGTGGACAGCGGTGAGCCCTTCGGCAAAGCGGGCGCCTATGCGATACAAAGCCAGGCGGCGGCCTGGATTTCGCGCATCGAGGGCAGCTATTCAGGCATCATGGGTCTGCCCCTGTTTGAGACCGCGCAATTGCTGAGCGCCTGGGGCTGGCGCTTCTGAAGTTCGCTCCCCGCGAGCCGCGGCGCCGACGACCACAAGACGAGTCTTGTCGCATGAAGGCCCGAACGTTTCACGGCCCTCATGCAACAGCACTTGCAAGAGCATTTGCGACAGCATTCGAGGATTGAGACGAGACGCCATGGAAGACATCCTGATCAACTGGTCGCCGCAAGAGACGCGCGTGGCCGTGGTGGAAAACGGTTCGGTGCAAGAGCTCCATGTCGAGCGCACGCTGGAGCGGGGCCTGGTGGGCAATGTCTACTCGGGCAAGGTCGCCCGGGTCTTGCCGGGCATGCAATCGGCCTTCATCGACATCGGTCTGGAGCGCGCGGCCTTTTTGCATGTCGCCGATCTTCATCTGACCGGCACCCAGGCTGGGCGCAACCATCACGGCGAGGCCGGCGTGGCCACGCCGATCGAGCGCCTGGTCTTCGAGGGTCAGACCTTGACCGTGCAGGTCATCAAGGACCCGATCGGCACCAAGGGCGCCCGCCTGTCCAGCCAGATCAGCATTGCCGGGCGCATGCTGGTGTTCCTGCCGCAGGATGATCACATCGGCATCTCGCAAAAGATCGGCTCGCACGAGGCGCGCGAACAGCTGCGCGCGCGCATGCAAGCCCTGGTCGGCAAGCCGGAGGAGGGCGGGGGTGGCGGCTTCATCCTGCGTACCAATGCCGAAGACGCCAGCGATGAAGAGCTGGCCTCGGACATTGCCTATCTGCGCAAGGCCTGGGCCGCAATCCGCGAGCGCGCCTTCAATTCCCCGCCGGGCACCTTGCTGCACCAGGATTTGAGCCTGGTCGAGCGTGTGCTGCGCGACCTGACCAGCGAGCGCACCGGCTCCATCCGCATCGACTCCAAGCTGCAGTACGACGTGTTGCATGCCTTTGGCGAGACCTTCATGCCGGCGGCCACGGCCAAGCTCGAGCATTACCGCGGTGAACGCCCCATTTTTGACCTCAACAACATCGATGCCGAGCTGAGCCGCGCGCTGGCCCGTCGCGTCGATCTGAAGTCGGGCGGCTATCTGATCTTCGACCAGACCGAGGCCATGACCACGGTCGATGTGAACACCGGCGGTTTTGTTGGCGCGCGCAATTTCGACGACACCATTTTCAAGACCAACCTCGAAGCGGCCGGCGCCATCGCGCGCCAGCTGCGCCTGCGCAATCTCGGCGGCATCATCATCGTCGACTTCATCGACATGACGCGCGAAGAGCACAAGTCGGCCGTGCTGACCGAGTTCCGCAAGCAGCTCAGCCGCGACCGCACCAAGGTCACCCTGGGTGGCTTCACCCAGCTGGGCTTGGTCGAGATGACGCGCAAGCGCACGCGCGAGTCGCTCTCGCGCATGCTCTGCGAACCCTGCCCGACCTGCGAAGGCCGCGGCCAGGTCAAGACCGCGCGCACGGTGTGCTACGACATCATGCGCGAGATCCTGCGCGAGGCGCGGCAGTTCTCGCCCAAGGAGTTCCGCGTCGTGGCCGCTGCCAATGTGGTGGAGATGCTGCTCGATGAAGAAAGCCAGCATCTGGCCGGCCTGTCGGATTTCATCGGCAAGCCGATCTCGCTGACCGCCGAGCCGACCAATCAGACCGAGCATTACGACATCGTGCTGCTCTGAGCGCTGCCTGTGGGCGCGCCGCGTGCTACGTCGCCCTTGCCGGCCGTCCGGCCACTTGCCCTCAGGCAAAATCCAGGCCGTGTCTGCGGCCCTGGGTCCCCCTGAGACGATGTCATGTTTCGAAACGCTAGCTTTTCCATGAGTTCTTCCATGTCCGATTTCCTCTCGCGTCGCAACGTTTTGCAAGCGGCTGCTGCCGCGTCCGCGCTGCTGGCCGGGCCCGCACTGGCCCAGTTCCGGGTGGAAATCTCCGGCGTGGGTGGCTCGCAGCTGCCCATCGCCTTGCCTGATTTCCGTGATGAGTCGGCCAGTGGCCAGGCCGTGGCCGCCATCATCCGCGCCGACCTGGAGCGCAGCGGCCAGTTCAAGATCATCGATGCCGCACCGGGCCTGTTTGAAGGCAGCGCGCCGAACTGGAGCGAGTGGCGCGGCAAGCAGGCCGATGCCCTGGCCGCCGGTTCGGTCAGCCGCCTGGCCGATGGTCGCTTCGATCTGCGCTACAAGCTCTGGGATGTGGTCAAGGGCGCCGACCTCGGCGGCGAAGCCCATGCCGTCACCGCTGAAGATGTCCGTTTGGCCGCCCACCGCATCGCCGACACCATCTACCAAAAGCTCACCGGCGAGCGCGGCGTGTTCGCCACCCGCATGGCCTATGTCACCCGCGCCGGAGGCCGCTACAGCCTGCGCATCACCGATGCTGACGGCGAGGGCGGCCAGGTCGCCCTGGCCAGCCCCGAGCCCATCATCTCGCCGGCCTGGTCGCCCAATGGCCGCGAGCTGGCCTACGTGTCCTTCGAGACCCGCAAGGCCGTGGTCTGGGTGCAGGACTTGCAGACTGGTCGCCGCCGCAAGTTGGCCGATTTTCGCGGCAGCAACAGCGCGCCGGCCTTCTCGCCCGATGGCGAGTCGGTGGTGATGACCTTGTCGCGCGAAGGCGGCTCTCAGCTCTTCGTGATGAACCGCGATGGCAGCGGCGTGCGCCGCCTGACGCAGAGCTCGGCCATCGACACCGAGCCGGTGTTTGCGCCCGACGGCCGCTCGATCTATTTCGTCAGCGACCGGGGCGGCAGCCCGCAGATTTACCGCGTGGCGGTGGGCGGCGGCTCGCCCGAGCGGGTCACCTTCAGCGGCAACTACAACATCAGCCCCTCGGTCAGCCCGGATGGCCGCAGCCTGGCTTTCGTCACCCGCTTGAACGGCAGCCAGTTCCGCATCTGCGTGATGGACCTGGCCTCGGGTGTGGTGCAGCAGATCAGCGATGGCAGCGATGACGAAAGCCCGAGCTTCTCTCCCAATGGCCGCCTGATCGTCTACGCCACCCGTTCGGGCGGCCGCGATGTGCTGATGACCAGCACGCTGGACGGCCGCATCAAGGCGAAACTGATTTCTTCGCTTGCCGATGTGCGAGAACCGACCTGGGGACCGTTTGGCCGTTGATTTCTTTGCAGTTCTGCCGCGCGAAACTTGCGCAAGCTGTATGACAATTCGCAGTTGTCAATGCGCCGACCGGACCGGTTAGCGGTGGAACTTTTTCAAGACCGATCCTTTCGATCGAAACAGGAGTGCTTTTCATGAAGATGACGCGTTTTGCTCTGTCCCTCTTGGCCGCTGCCGCTCTGGCGGGTTGCAGCACCGCCGTGAAGCTGGATGAGCCGGCGCCGGTGGAAACCCGTCCGGTGACCCAGACGGCTCCGACCAATTCCTCGGCCAATGCCCAACCCATGTCTGAATCCAAGGTCCAGACCGTGGATCTGGGTGCTCAGCTGACGGCCGCTGTGGCCAACCAGCGCGTGGTGTATTTCGACCTGGACAGCTATGTCGTCAAGGACGAGTACCGCGGCCTGGTCGATGCCCACGCCAAGCGCCTGAACAACGACCGCAAGATCGCCCTGAGCCTGGAAGGCCACACCGACGAGCGCGGCGGCCGTGAGTACAACCTGGCCCTGGGCCAGAAGCGTGCCGAAGCCGTGGCCAAGTCCCTGAGCCTGCTGGGCGTGGCCGCCAACCAGGTCGAGGCCGTGAGCTTCGGCAAGGAGCGTCCCGCCGCTCAAGGCAGCGACGAAGCCGCTTGGTCCAAGAACCGCCGCGTCGAGCTGAAGGACAAGTGAGATGAAGCTGCCGCGGCTGCTGCCGTTCTGCCTGCTGCTGGGTCTGGCCTTGAGCCAGCCGGCGCGGGCTGGCTTGTTTGAAGACGAGGATGCCCGCAAGGCCATCCTCGACCTGCGCGCCAAGCTGCAGCAAAGCGAGGACGCCCAGCGTCAGCGCGCCGAGCAGCTGACCGCGCTGGTGCAGGAGCAGTTGGGGCCGCTGCGCCGCAGCATGCTCGATCTGAACAGCCAGATCGACGGCCTGCGCTCTGAGATCGCCAAGCTGCGCGGTCAGAACGAGCAACTGGCACGTGATCTGTCGGAGACCCAGCGCAAGCTCAACGACCAGCTGCAGGCCTTTGATTCGCGTCTGAAGCCCATGGAGCCCCAGAAAGTGGCGCTCGATGGCCGCGAGTTTCAGGTCGAGCCTGAGGAGCGCCGGCAGTACGAGGCAGCCATGGGTTTGGTGCGTCGCGGTGATTTCGCCGAGGCCACCAGCGCGCTGAACAATTTCGCGCGCCGTTATCCGGCCAGCGGGTACAGCGATTCGGTGCGCTTCTGGCTGGGCAATGCCCAGTACGGCAAGCGTGACTACAAGGACGCCATCGCCAGCTTCAAGGCCTTCATATCGGGCAACCCGGAGCATCCGCGCGCCGGTGAGGCGCTGCTGGCCCTGGCCAACTGCCAGATCGAGCTCAAGGATGTGAAGGCTGCGCGCCGCAGCCTGGAAGACCTGCTCAAGGCCTACCCCGGCACCGAAGCGGCGCAGGCTGGCAAGGAACGCCTGGCCGCGCTCAAGTCCTGATTCTTCACCCGGACCGTCGGTATCCAGCCTTGGCTGGATGCGTGCCGCGGTGACGATTCTCAGAGGCCCTGCTTGCAGGGCCTTTTTCCTTTTGCCGACCTAAAATCCGCGGCTTGCTTTCCACTCTTCACAGGGGCGCCCGCGCGTCTGAACTTTCCCCATGGATGACACGCCGCTGAACCTGGGTACCGCGCCAAACTTCACATCCGATTTCCCGCCCGACAGCGAACGCCGTTTTGGCGGCCTGCGCCGCCTCTACGGTGCGGCCGATTACCAGCGCCTGCGAGGCCTGCATCTGGCCGTGGTCGGACTGGGCGGGGTGGGGTCCTGGGCCGTGGAGGCGCTGGCTCGCTCGGGCGTGGCCGGCCTCACGCTGATCGACCTGGATCAGGTCTCGGAATCCAATATCAACCGCCAGATCCAGGCTCTGGGTTCGACCGTGGGCATGGCCAAGGCCGAAGCGCTGCGCCAGCGCATCCAGGACATCCACCCGGAGTGCCAGGTGCGGGTGATCGAAGACTTTGTGGAGCCTGGCAACTGGCCGGCCCTGCTGGGCGGCCCGGAGCAGGAAGCACAGCTGGACGGCTTGATCGACGCCTGCGATCAGGTGCGCGCCAAAGCCTGTATGGCCGCCTGGGCGCGTGCGCGCCATTTGCCGTTTGTGACTGTGGGCGCGGCCGGCGGCAAACGGGAGCCGCACCGGCTCAGCATCGAGGATTTGTCCGAGACCACGCACGACCCCTTGCTCGCCTCGCTGCGCCAGCGCTTGCGCAAGGAGCATGGCGCGCCGCGTCAGGGCAAGCTGGGCGTGCGCTGCGTGTTTTCGCGCGAGGCCGTACACCGCCCCGCGGCCGAAGGCGAGGGCGCCGAACTCTGTGATGTGGACGGCACGTTGAACTGCCACGGCTACGGCTCCAGCGTGGCCGTCACGGCCAGTTTCGGCATGGCGGCGGCAGCTGAGTTGATTCAGGCCACCTTGGCACACAAAGTTCGCTGAGCGGCGTTGGTGGCATGTCCGGCGGGGCTCCCGGATTGCCTCCGCCGTGTCAGTGCTTCAGCATGCAGTTGAGACATGCCTTCGAAGATTTTTTGGAGCCTTCAAGAAAGTCGTTCAAAGGTCTTGCGAAGGTCAAAAATTCCTGGCTATAATGATGGGCTTCGCTTGATGGGTCGTTAGCTCAGTTGGTAGAGCAGCGGACTTTTAATCCGTAGGTCGCAGGTTCGAGTCCCGCACGACCCACCATCTTTTGATTTGCGACGGTTAAAGCGCTCAGGCGCTGACCATCGATTCAAAAGTGCGAAGAAGCTGAAAAGCAGAAATTTTTAAGATTTTCATCAAAACAGTGGAAATTGCAAAAATAGATGCTATACTGCAAGGCTTGCAAGGTTGCTAAGAAATTAACGCCAAGCAAGAAAAACAAAGCGTAGGGCTCTTAGCTCAGTTGGTAGAGCAGCGGACTCTTAATCCGTAGGTCGAGTGTTCGAGTCACTCAGGGCCCACCAAAAATTAAGAATGAAATCAACAGCTTAGCGGCGAAGGTCGCTAGGCTGTTCTTCTTTGTGCGTTTGTTTTCTGGCCCATGTAGCCACCATGTAGCCATGGGTACGTGTCGCACCCTCACTTGTCACTAAGACTTTTGCCTATGGAACCGTCTGGCACGTTCATTCTGCTTCGTGATCTGGTCTTCAAAGTCGGTTCAGGCCACCTGGCAGCACTCATTGAAGCGGGGCACCTTTGGGGTTGGGATGCTTATGACCGATTCGGACCTGCAACAGAAGAACTGCGTCAACGTGCATTGAAGGCGCTTGCATCGCATGTCGAGCACACCAATGGGCCGCGCAGTGATGACTACGCCTTCGAGCTGGCTATTAGTTCAGGCGGGCCGGACTCCATTTGGGGGCTGTGCGGTCTGCATGCAGAAGACCTGGAGGGCGAGCAGGACGAATCAGTTCAAGGCAGTCTGAGATGGTCGGTCGCTCAGCCTGATTCGGCCTCGCATGAGTCCTTGGAAGACAGGCGTAAACGGCGGCTTGGCCGTTTGCTGGAGCTGGGTGGCGCACTTGTTCGCCAGCCAGGTGGCTCATGGCATCAGGCTGGAGTGCGGGGAGCTTTAAACCGTTTGCTTGAAGAGGAGCAAGAGGCCCATCGGCGCCAGTCTGATCGCAAGGCCATTCAGATTGACCTCGATGAGGAATGTGAGCGGCTCTACGCTATTGACGGGTACAAGGAGCGGGGGGCGGTTCACAAACGGCGGTAGTTCGGCGGTGTTGACGGCGGTACTGCCGCAGAAATTCCAATGACAGCATGTTCAACAAACCCATGTGGTTTTACATGCTTGATTTGAATCTTCAACTCACATCTCTGGCGCTTGAGCCCCGAGTGGCTTTGCCAACTTCCGAGGCAGCCCGGCATTTGAATCGGTCCGCGCAGACACTCAGGATTTGGGCCTGCCGCGAGGGCGGCCCGCTGCGGCCGATTCGTGTCAACGGGCGTCTGGCGTGGCCGGTGTCTGAGCTGCGCCGCGTACTGGGGGTGAGCCAATGAACCCGGTTGCAACTGTCATGACCGAGCCGGGAGGGCGTGGCTTCTCTCATGGGCAGCCTGTTGGGGCTGCCAGCCAATGGTCAAACGCAAAATCCGATGCGATCACTTTGCTTGAGTCCAAGGGGCCGGTTTTGGCCAAGACTTGGCTTGCTGATGGCACCCTGCAAAGCTACGACAAAGCCAGGTTTTTCAAAGTCTCAGCCGAAGAGGTGCAGGGCTTATTCGATCTTCACGAGCTGCTGAAACGCATTGAACCCCAGCGCTGCGTCGGACTGATTCGCGGTGCTTATATTGGCGATCAAGCGGCGCAGAGTGCGGCCATCGAGCAAGGGGATGAGCTGCCGGAAGGCTATATCCTGCGTCGGGGGACCTACTTCACCGACCAGGCGCTGCACTGGCTGATGATTGATGTAGACAACTATCGGCCGTCTGGTGCCGATCCAGTGCGTGAGCCTGAGCAGGCGGCGCTTGAGTTCATCAAAGCCAAACTACCCGAGGCGTTTCACGACGTCAGTTTTTGCTGGTCATTGTCTGCAGGGGCTGGGCATGCCAAAAATGAAGGGCTGCTGAAAATGCATTTGCACTTCTGGCTGCAGCAGCCTCGCACCTCGACCGAGCTTCGTGCCTGGGCAGAGACTATTGAAGCGGGCGTAGTTGACCAATCCCTGTTCAACCCCGTGCAGCTGCACTACACGGCTGCACCATTGTTCGAGGAAGGTGTGATCGACCCCGTGCCTGTTCGGCTCGGCCTGTTCATTTCATCGGATTGGAAGAATGAGGTAGAGCTGAGCCTCCCCGCAGAGTTGACCCTCAGGGCACGTCAGCGCCTCGCAGTGGTAAGGCAGCCGTTGGCTGACCCACACGCCAAGCCTGGTCTGATTGGCGCGTTCTGCCGGGCATTTGGACCTGAGCAGTTGCATGTGTTGCTGCCAGAGGCTTTCAAGCCGTCCAGGCGCCGTCCATTGCACTTTGATTGGCAAGGTCATGGGGCTGAAGGTGTGTTTGTCACCGAATGCGGCCGAGGCCTAGTGAACGTCCACAACACTGCGCCGAAGGGGACTGGCAGTCCTTGCAACATTTACGATTTCGTTCGGCTGCACCTGTTCGCCGGTGCTGACCTTGGCGTTCCAGAAGGGACTCGCCCTGGAGACATGCCGAGTTGCAGGCAAATGCGTGACTGGATCAAGGAACATCATCCCGACGTCTTCAGTGAAGCGAGTCGTCAGATGATCACACCCGAGGATGATTTTGGGATGCTGGGCAACTACGACGGCAATGCCGAGCAGGCCGTTGCCAATCTCAGTCCATCTAAGAAAGTCGGCGCGACGGTTGCAACGCTCGCCACGATCCTGCGCGATCCAACCAAGTGCAACTGGCAAATTGGCTTTGATCAGTTCGAGGCAGACATCAAGTTGGCACCTGCAGGTGAAGACCCCCCGCAGTGGCAAACCTTGACTGACAGTCACTACACAAAGCTTCGCGAACATATTGAGCGCTCCAACCGTGTGCTTGCACCCAAAGAGCTGATGCGAGACACCGTAGAACTCGTCGCTGAAGAGAACTCCTTTGACAGTGCGCAGCAGTGGCTGAATGGCCTGAGTTGGGATGGGGTGCCTCGCATGGAGAACTTTCTTTCTGCCTATTGCGGTGCCGCCGACACCGAGTACCACCGAGCCGTGAGTAAGTACCTCTGGTCAGCACTGGCGGGGCGTGTCCTGTCGCCTGGTTGCAAGGCCGACATGCTTGCGGTGTTTGCCGGTGGACAAGGTTGCGGCAAGACTTCAACCATCGAGGCAATTGCCTTTGAAGCTCGCTTCTTTGGCACCATTGACCTGAGCACTCGCGATGACGACACAGCCCGCAAGATGCGCGGCAAACTCGTGCTGGAGTTGCCCGAGCTTCGCGGTTTGGGTGCCAGGGATTCAGAGTCCTTGAAGGCATTTCTCAGCGCCACGTCCGACTGCTGGGTGGAGAAGTACAAAGAGAGACCCAAGACCAACCCGCGCCGGGGCATTTTCATTGCATCAACCAATCAAGCAGATTTCTTGCGTGACTCCACTGGCAATCGAAGATGGCTGCCGGTGAAAGTTGGCCAATGCGATCCAGCGGCAACCCGACGGGACTGTGCGCAGTTGTGGGCCGAGGCGAGGGTCTACTTTTTGGCGCATGGCGTGGAGTTTCGGGATGCAGAGCGTTTGGCCCGCGAGCATCATGAGGACTACAGCATTGACGACCCATGGGCCGCGCCGATTCAAGCGTATGTGGACGAGCTGCTGTTTGCTGAGCCTGCCGGCCCTTCGAATGAGTATGGTGGTCCGAAGCCGGCAACTTACAAGCGCGACTTTGTCACCACGGACGAGTTGATTGGATGTTTGAGCATCCGCGATGACGGGCCGTTCGGTCGTGTCAATGGCATTGATATGTCCCGCCGCACGCCTCAGGTGAGTCGTCGGGTCGCTGAAATCATCGAACGCCTGGGCTGGGTTGCGGCGCGAAGGCGTGTCGGCGGGCACCAGAAACGCGGCTATGAGCGTCAAAAGCATGATCACGAGTCCCTGGCCCAGGCTGGCCTGGAGCACTATCAGCAGCAAATCGACTCGGCCCCATTTGCTTAGCCGTCTGCTGAGCCGCTGAGCCGCTGAGCCAGCAGGTATTGCACTTCTTCCTGCTGGCTGTTTCTTGTGTTGATGCGTCTATTCTCTTAGTTATCTTTCTAAGAAATAGTAGAGGCACAGTGGCTCAGCGACCTGCAATGCCCGTGAACACGGCTGTTCCCTGTGCCTGGGGCTGAGCCAGTACCCCGGCACAGTGGCTCCCGAGCCTTTGTGCTGGCGCGATGCGGCTCAAATGTCGTTCAGGTTAGCCCTGGATCTGCCATTTTGCGAAGCCGTTCTAACTCAATGGGCGGCGACTTCGTATGGGCCAAGATGTGGCAGAGCGCGCACAAGACCGCTACGTCTTCGAGTCGCGTCCTGCGTAGGCCCTCGCTGATAGGCTCAAGGTGGTGCACCTGCAGTTGTTCCAACACCTTGGGTTTGAATCCGCATGCCATGCATATGCATCCATAGTGCTGCAAGGCGTGTCGGCGCACTGATGGGTCGCGCTCCGCCTTGGACAAGGAGACTGTTTGTCGTGAGCCCTCCAGGAAATCCCGCTGCGTCCAGGCCTGGGTGAAGCGTTCAGGAACAAACCCAGCCAGGCTCTCTGCACGACCGTCCATAAGGTAAATCGTACAAACTGCGTCGGGGCTGCGTAGCCCTCGGCCGATCACCTGCCTGAGTCGTCGGATGGCCGTGTTTCTGGCGTCGATGTAGCTCGTGACTATTGCGCCATCGACCACCGTAGGCTGACCAAAAGGCACCCGAGGCACAACAATAGATCGCCAGCGCAAGGGAGTATCCAGGCCTGCCCACGCCCCCGCCGCAATCAAGATCCCGCCCGCACACCGTTGGCTGGCTTGCGCCGCCGTCTCTTCGGCGCTGCGAACCACTGCTGCCTTGAGTCGTTCACCCAGCATCTCAGACAACTCATGCGATGTGGTCGCCACAAGCACCGGCTTTTCGGCGCCGGCTATTGCCGAAACAACGCCCTCCACCCATTCCGGCGTATCCACCTCCAGTGCGCGGACTCGAAAGTCCAAGGTGCCATGAACTCGTGGCTCAATGATGGATGACAAGCTGCTGACCTGCTCAATGCCCATGGCACTGCAAAAATCAGTGAACTTGCCCGCAACGGTGAGAGTTGCGGACACAAACGCAACGTTTGCCTTGTTGCTGATGTTCTTGAGCAGTCGGCCGGGCAGCTTGTGGGTCAGGACAATGTTTTGCTCATCGTCAATGCCAGCCTTCTGAAACCAGGCGGGCTCATTGATCGCGTCCAAGATGATGCGTGCAGCAGCCCTCACTTCAGGTTCGACGGCCCTCGATGGCTTGGCGAGGATGGCGGTCAAGGCTTCAGGGGCAGTGGTCAAAGAAATGCCGAGGTTTGCAAGGTCCTCGGCACCAACTGAAAAGTCCGACTGCAAGGCGGCCATGTCTGGCAGTTGGTCAGCCTCGTCAAACACGATGTAGTCGCGCAGGGTGACACCGTTGTATTCACCACCCAACCTCTGATCGATGATCACGCTTGCAGAAGTGCAAACCATGACCTGTGCGTTAATTGCCGCTCGCTTTTGAGACACATAGTCCTTGCGGCTGCCCTCAAAGAATCGCTCGGGTCTGAATGCGGCAGTGGTCACTTCCCCCCGGGTTGCTGCCAGGTCTGAAGACGCGAGGAGTTGATCAATCAATTGATGTGTAGGCAGCACCACTGCTACGCCAAATCCAGCCCTGGCCGCCCCGAAGATGGCTGCCAAATACGCCCGAGTTTTGCCCAGGCCCGTCCCGCCTTCAAGCAGCAGTGGGCCGTCCAACTTGCGCTGGTGCGCTTGAATCAGGCTGTAGAGATTGTGTTGTTCGGCCGTCCTGAAAAAGCCGATTGGCGAGGCGTTCATTCGATGAAAGTGCTGGCGACAATTTGTTGGACATGGAGCAAGAATTGCTCCCGTTCGGAAAGACTGGTTTTGGCGAGGCCAGTCTGTGCCGGTTGCTTGCAGAGCGCTGCGATGCCCGCTAGTAGCTCGCTATGGCCGAACCCGGGCGTACCTTGCGCACGCTAGTAACCACCCCCAACACAGGGTGGCTTGAAAAGCCACCGCGCGGCTGCCCGCCATGCAGGTGTTCCAGCAACCACCTCAATACAGGGTGGCTTGAACCCCAGTAACACCGAGTCACTATACAGACGGGTTTTAGCAACCACCCCAAGTCAGGGTGGCTTGAACGATGGTGCCGTCGCCCAGCTTCTGCAGGTGTTTCTAGCAACCACCCCAATACTGTGTGGCTTGAGCCCAGGACATGAGCACCTAAAAAAGCCGCCAGGTCTAGCAACCACCCCAATAAGGGGTGGCTTGAACGAGGTCGCGCACATCGAACACGAAAGTGCCGTTCTAGCAACCACCCCAACACAGGGTGGCTTGAACCGAACCCATCTGCATGGCCATCGGCTACACGTTCTAGCAACCACCCCAACACAGGGTGGCTTGAGCGGAGCGAACGATTCAGTACGGCATCACCCGGTTCTAGCAACCACCCCAACACAGGGTGGCTTGAACCTGGACGACGGGCGTGGTGATGCTGCTGGCGTTCTAGCAACCACTCCAACACAGGGTGGCTTGAACGCTGCTGGCCATGCCGATCCTGATCCCGCTGTTCTAGCAACCACCCCAACACAGGGTGGCTTGAACCTGGCTGACCGCGAGCGCATCGTCACCGGCGTTCTAGCAACCACCCCAACACAGGGTGGCTTGAACGATGGCGTCTTGCACGTAGGGAACCTGGCGGTTCTAGCAACCACCCCAACACAGGGTGGCTTGAACCTCGGGCTTGGCTGGGTCATGCATGAGCGCGTTCTAGCAACCACCCTAACACAGGGTGGCTTGAACGGCTTGCAAGGCCAAGATGAACGCCTGCACGTTCTAGCAACCACCCCAACTCAGGGTGGCTTGAACGCGATCATCGGTGATGGTGATGCCGTTCTGGTTCTAGCAACCACCCCAACACAGGGTGGCTTGAACATGCACACCGCCTGGTAGCAGCTGCGCCGGGTTCTAGCAACCACCCCAACACAGGGTGGCTTGAACTTGCGCCGCTGCCATCCGTGCCCGCTCGGCGTTCTAGCAACCACCCCAACACAGGGTGGCTTGAACGCCGCCACTGCTGCGAGGTGCGCCGCCGATGGTTCTAGCAACCACCCCAACGCAGGGTGGCTTGAACCGTGCGCTCGGGGTCCATGCTGCTGGCGTAGTTCTAGCAACCACCCCAACACAGTGTGGCTTGAACCTGACCGCCGAGCAGGCCGTGGCCACCTACGTTCTAGCAACCACCCCAACACAGGGTGGCTTGAACCTCCCGCGAGATACCCACCGTGTCGCAATAGTTCTAGCAACCGCCCCAACACAGGGTGGCTTGAACCCGACGCCAGAGGTGTTAGAGGCGCTATTCGTTCTAGCAACCACCCCAACACAGGGTGGCTTGAACGATCATGCTGTTGACGATGGCGGTCTGCAGGTTCTAGCAACCACCCCAACACAGGGTGGCTTGAACGGAGGCTGGCAGCACCTGGACGGAAGAGCTGTTCTAGCAACCACCCCAACACAGGGTGGCTTGAACCTTCTGGCTGCGCGTCAGGTCCAGCCGGGTGTTCTAGCAACCACCCCAACACAGGGTGGCTTGAACCGCCAAAGCCCAAGCGCTGCGGGTGACGCTGTTCTAGCAACCACCCCAACACAGGGTGGCTTGAACCTGCGGCCAGTGCGGCCGAACTCCAGCCAGGTTCTAGCAACCACCCCAACACAGGGTGGTTTGAACGGGCCTGGAGCTGGCGCGCGTGCGGCAGTGGTTCTAGCAACCACCCCAACACAGGGTGGTTTGAACTGAGCAGCTCTAACTTGTTGTTTAGGCTGAGATTTGTTGCTCTTCGGCGCGAGAAAATTCACTCACCACCGCAGCGCTCCAAGCACCAATTGATATTTTCTTCAGGAGACGAGTGCCTTGGAGTACATCGAATACGCCGGACACTTCCCCACAGCCCCGAGCAGATTGCGCACCCAAGATCGGACGCAACGATAAAGCGCCCAGCGCCTGTTCGATCATGTCCAAATCCCGTGCCCTGGCCTTCTGCACAATCAGGCGGCCCTTGAGTTCCATGCCAGCGGGAAGTGCCCAGTAGGTGGTCAAGGTGCGGCTGCTGTTGGTCATGTCCCCCATTTCCGCCTCGTACTTGCTGGACAGGGCTTTGGCCTCGGCCAGCGCGGCCTCCAGTTCAGTCGTTTCAGCCTTGTCTTTTTTTGCTTTGCGAATTTTCTGTTCAATTTGCCGGACCACCTTGCCCGCATCCGCTCGCCGGCTATTTGCATCGTTGCGGCCAAAGTAGACCTCCCGGTCCGATGGAGTCAGCAAGTCCACGACGCCTTCGGTGTCCTCTAGATCCTTGCGGACCCCGGTGAAGACTTCAGGCAATACGTTCACGCTGGGTAAGAAATGGGACACCAGCAAGCGAGATTTGATGCCAAGGCCGCTACCAAAGAGATCAAGCACAGGGTTGTCATCTCGCAGTTGCCGAAGCTTGAGCAAGTCCACCCCCTCAGACTTCTCACTCTCAGCGTCTTGCCCGATCAAGTCCGCGTAAGCCTTTTGAAGTGTGTAGTGCTTGCCCTCTGCGGCCGCTGTGGTCATCGCCTGTGTGACGATGGCGCGGCGCAAGAATCCTCTTAGGGTCGTCGCTGGCAGGTAGCCAGTTTGAAGCGGCCGACCCTCTGAATCAAGGCCGCGCGTCATGACTGGGAAGTTCTCAAATCGGTTCGCTTGCTGTCCTTCAGCTACAGGTGTACGGATGGACAGCGGGCCGACCGTGGTGATGGTGGCATTGATGACGATATCGTTCATGAAACTCCCCTCAGATGTTGATCATTCCAAAGCCAAAGGCGCGACCCTTGCTGCCGATGCCTGTGTGAATGGCCTGCTTGAACTTGCTTTCATCAAGCACTTTCAAGATGCCTGTGAAGTCCGTTTGATCGACCGTGAATCGCTCTTGACCCTTTTGCATGGTTGCCATGGCCGCTGAGCAGTGAACGGTCACGACCTCGAAGCCATGGATCGTCCCTTGTCGGGCGAGCCATTGATGCCGGCTGCGCCAGTCACTCAATGGGAAGTACCGATGCTTGCCTTTGACTTTGACGCCTACACACGCTCGCAGTTCGAATCCGATGATTTGCCCTGTTTGGACGGGGCGGATAGGCCTTGATTCGGCCTCCAGCGCCATCTCTGTCCGAACCAGCATATAGGTGCCAAAGTCCGTGAACTGCGGGCGCCCGCCTCCGGTGAGCCCCTCTGCCAGGCGATGCAAGGCATATCCACACACTGACCCGGGTTTGGGTACAACGTAATCCATCACTTGAGCAGCCCCCTTTGCTTCCAAATTACCCTGTGAGTTTTGCTGCCGTCCTTCTCGGGCGGCTTTGTGTAGTCGAAGGTTTCACAGCCTTTGGGTGAACAGATTCGTACTGCTCGCAGGTCATAAGTGACGAACAGGTTATTCACGGGCACAGGCTTCTTGTCGAACTCAATGAAAATCCGGGGCGTGCCATCCCAGCTATCCAGCTCGGCCTGGAATGCTTCGTAGCGGGTCAGCTTGCTGTACTCGAAGTCGTCAGCCGCCAGTTCGAATTGCATCGTTGACCGTTCGGGGCGCACGATGGCCCAGCCGCTCGCAATGCGTTGCGGCAGGCCGCCTTTGCGCATCTTGTGGCCGCTGGAAAGGGCTCGTTGTGCATCCCGTGCCGGGCGCCCGGTTTGCTCGACCAAGTAGCGGCCAAAGTTCTGATTGAAAAAATCGAGCATCGGTGTCACCTAAATGAAGCTCGGTGCGTAGCAAGCTGCGCGGTGTTCAGCCTTCCAATACGCTGGCCGCCATGCCGCGTCAACGACGGGGTGGCTGGTGTCGCCACTGAACATTGCGACAGGCACAGGTCTTAGAGGTTCCCCAAACACACCCTCAATGCCGTTCAGTTCATCGGTGTCAAAACCCCAGGACCTGATTTGTCCAAATCCGCTGGCTCTTCGTTTGCCGACGAATTCGACAGGTGACAGCAGCCGTTCAATCTTGTCGGCGTCGCCTTCCACGTACCAGGTGAGTGCCGGCGCTGTCAGCATGGGATACGCATTCAGCACATTGGTGAAGGCGTTATCAAATTTCCGATGAAGCCCGCCCTTCTTGTTCTTGAGGATCAAGTCGGGGTCAATGGAGTGCTGAGGGCGAAGTGCGGCGATGAAAGCCACCCGGTCTTTTTGAATCGGTTCGATGATGGCCGCGCTGGCGTGGAAAAGCCCCGCTGTGCACTTCACGGGAATGGCTGCATGTGCAGCGTCTACATCCTGCAGCTCGTCAAACAGAATGGCTCCCAACAACGCATCGAGCGTCATGTATCCACCACCTGTGACGACAGGCGCACCAAGGTGAGCAGTCACCCTAATCTTGTCCAAAGCCTACCTCCCAGTAATTGGTCGTTGAACGCGGACCATAGTAACAAGCCGTTAAGACGGGTAGCCTTGGTAGTCCACCCAGGTCGCGAGTGGCGAAGTGGCCTTGTCCATGCAGGAAGCTCAGCAAGTAGCTACGCCTTACATCGTCGCGACGAGGTCCAACGTGGACGAGCGGCCACTGCTTCTTTGCAAAACGTGCGGCTGTAGGGGCACCCAGTCAGTTGCCCCCAGAGCTACCCGAACGCCAAATTTGCTCAGAAACTGCGCGTGAATAGACGCAGGTTTAGGTCTACCGGGGCGCTGCTCATGAGAGGGGTGTGGGGTGTCGAAACCGTCCCCCTCTGATTTCGATTCCCGAATTTCCAAATCTTCACCGCATGTCTTGGAACTTTCGCTGCAACAAGACCTGTGGCGGGCGACAGGTGTTGGAGCCGGCCGGTGGGAGCTCTACTGAGGTTGCAATTACACAGGCTGCCTGGCGCGTATCCCCACAAGGAGGGCCCTCCTTCGTGTGATGGGAATCAGGTGGCCTGGCGCCGAAACTCTGTCTACCAAAGGAGTTCAGCATGCGCCCTCAAACTGAATACCAGCTTCCAGCAAATTCATATGCCCAGGTAGCGCTCAAACGGCTGATCAGCGCAACCGGCGCCTTGTTTCAGCGGCCTAGGGAGGGAATCCAAGGCTTGGAGGTTTCTGACTCCACATGGGAAGCGTGGGAGGCAGCAACGCGCCCGACACCAGCGGAGGCGGGCAATTTCGTTTCTTGCGCGGATCGAACCTGAAGCCGGCGCTTGATTGCCTCAGCGCAGGCCAGCTATGGGCACCTCCGCCCCGTTAGATGCCCCAAGGGGAGTAATGTGGTGTTCCAGCCTGAGCGCATTGCGTTTTTCAGGTGGACTAAACGTTGGCGTCATCCAGGCTCAACGGGCCATGCGGCTGGGTCTCATCGGGCTCAGCAGAGAGAGGCTAGGGGCCTGGGTGGCACCCGCCCCTGATACGTTGGGGCCGTCCAATCGCAAGTCAACGTTGAACTGTTGACCAGGGCAGTTTGTGGGGCCTGGAAGGGTAAAGCCGGCCTGTGAACCGACTGCAGTTCCAAGTTTCTTGGCTGCGGGCTGGCAAGGCGAGAGGGGGCCACTGTCGGTGGCGGTTCAGCCCGAGTTGCCTGATGAATTGTGAGTGGTTGCTAACCAAAAATCAAGGTTTTGGCACTCACCAAGGCAGTTTTTGCAGAGTCAGGTAGTTTCAGGAGCCGCTCGCTCGGGCCAGATGCAACTATGGCTACTAAAGGTCGGCCTAAGCCACGAAAAGCTGTTTGCCTTGGTTCGTGACTGATGGCTTCAGGTCACCCCTTTGGCTTTTTCAGCAGGAAGTATGCGGCCCCGCTGATGATCGCCCACCACACGAAGTAGGCAAGCTTGACGCTGCCGTGTTCACCGGCTGCAATAACTGCAACTGGTAACGCGAGAACCGCGCCGACAGCGATGCACTTCATTTGAATGTGGTCGTTTGATTGAGACATGTCGTTTTGTAAGTACTTTGTCGGTGCGCGAGCTTGTCGTAGAGCGCCAAACAAGTGGTTGGGGATGGCAAGGAAATTTCCCGCAGGCGACTGACTCAGGCGCTGAGCGCTGACTTGGAAAGCACGGCGAGCTTGTCCTCGTAGATGCGCCCGTATTGCTGATTGCCTGTGCAGAGAACGGTCAGCCACGTGGCAAATAATAGGTATGCCAAGCCACCGGGTGATTTGGCGCCTAGCTTTTCTGACACGGATGCAAGACTCTTTAGAAATTTGAGTTGTGCTTCTTCAGAAGAAGACTTGAACTGCGCTGCATTGCCAAACTTCGCCAGCAATGCTGAGTTGGCAATGTTGATATGCTTGCCAGCCTCTACCTGTGCAAGCTCTCCATGGGTTTGCAGCAGTGATAGGGTGCTATCAAAAATAGCCGCGTACTCTTCGACTGCTTGGGCATAAGCAGTTTCAGAAGAACTTGCAGTGCTTTGGTTTGTTTGAGACGGGTTCAGCGTAAATCCGAGGTCACTGGCCCACCGAATGAGGGTCCCCTGGATGTGCGGCAGGGATTCTTGTTCGACCAATGCTGCGAGGTAAAGCGACTCAAGCAAGGCATGTGGTGCGTACCGGGAGTCGCCTTCATCAGTTGCGCCGCTTCTCACGGCCGCATGGCGGCGGTCCTTGGCCCCAAGCGAAAGGACTTGAATGCTCTCGCGCGTTGTGCAGTTCTGAAAAGCTCTGAGTTCATCGATTACTTGCATTGCAATTGGCATCTGCAAATACCTTGGCCTTGACAGCACCGCGCGCAGTGTGCTTTCGAAGGATTTTTTCACAACCCTTGACTTGAAAAGTCCGAACATTTTTCCTCCCTATGTGCACCGTCTAGTCTGCGTCTAACGCGCAATTGGACCGGTGCCCGTAAATGTAAGTGATCAGATACATCTTCATGGGTCGGTCAGCTCTGATTCAGCGTCAGGTTTACCCTGATTCTTGAGCAGGCCATCGTTCGATGGCTGCACGGGCCGTGTGCTCGATGCAGCTAAGTTGGCTTTTTGGGGCTGCTCGGTGAGGGGGCGATGAATGCGCAGCTGGCGGAGCTTCGTTGGATCGGCGGCCAGATGTAACTTACACTGTATGTGGCTCCTGAATCAGATGGTCCGTGCCACCCGGATGCGTTCGCATCGGTCCCGGAAACCGGTGATTCAGGGCCACCTCGTATGTCGGCACTGAAAAGTTGAAGCGCTATGTGCCTTTAAGGTGGTCCTTAAGAGGTCCCGGGCTAACGGCTTGGGCTGGCGGGTCCAATGGTGCGTAGCTCGTGGTTTACGTGCCAATTGTGCCTTTGGGTTCTTTCAACAAGGGCTGTCTACTCGCCAAAATTCAACGCCTGTTGTTTTGCGCGGCATCTCGTCAACCTGTGCTCCTTTGGTTGGGAGGTTCGAAGTGCCCGCTATCAATTCTTGGGCGGCGGGGATGGCTAGCTTTCGGACTGGAACCCGTGCTTTGCATGCGTTGGCCAGGCTCACGTTATGTCGCCGAAGTGCACTTCTTACTCAGTCGATGCAGTGGCGGCACATGGCTCTGCATGGCCTAAAATTTGACTACTTTTATGTCTAACGCCAGACTTCCTCGGGGCGGTGTCTGCTGTCTGGAATGGTGCCGCATTTGCGATGCGCTTGTCGGCCCAGGTTCGCAGTCGCCTCATCCTTGCGTCGCAGTGCTTGGATTGGCGGTCTCCGCGTTTGGCTTGGCTTGCCTTGCCTGAAGCAAACTCGCTGCATGGGTCTGGCGCGCTTTGCAAGTCTCGGCAACCTGGTCCGTCTTTATCAAAATCCTTGGTTTGGGCGGCTTTTAAAAATCGTGCGCTCTTTGTGTTTGCGCCCTAGCGAGAGTTTGTTCGCCAGAAGGGTCGGGCGCTCTGGGTTGTGTGCCTTTTGCTCAGGTCGCGTGGGGCTGGCAATTTGGCAGGGCCTTTGCCATGAAGGTCACCCCTGCTTGATCCAGTATCCAAGCTTCAATTCGCTCATGATGTACTCGCAGCAGGTCCAGGGGGCGCCGTTTGTAGTGTTTCTCTGCCGTTGCGCTCGGTTTGTGGCCTTGAAGTTGTGCAACCACCCCAGCAGGAATTTCCAGCCATTCAGTTAGGGTGGAAAAGGATCGGCGTAGGCCGTGCAGTGTGAGCCCCTGTATGCCGGCCGCTTTGCAAGCCTTTTTGTGTGCGCTGCGTGGTTCGATCAGTCGCCCGCTTGCGCTGCTTGGTGGGGCAGGGGGGGTGTCGTGAGGCAATCCTTCTGCTGAGAGTTTGCGCTGGCGACGCTGTCTGCGTTGGATGCCTTCTGGGCTCATCACCAGGGCGCGTCCGCCAGGGAAAACCCATTCATTGCGACGGGGCAGGTTGCTCAGCAAATGCCACACGTAGGGTGTCAGGGGAAGCGTGCGCCCGTCCTCGACCTTGTCCCCGATGAACATGCTCATCCATTGCGGGTCAAGGTCATCCCAGCGCAAACCCAGAACCTCACCGGGTCGTGCTCCAGTGAGAAGTAGCGTTTGTAGATAGGCTGAGGTCACCGGGTTGGGCAAGTTCCGTACATGCTCAAACCACGCAGACAACTGACCGCGTTCCAGTACGTCATTTTTGGGCTTCGCACGCCCCACGGCCTCACGGGTTCTTTTCCCGGCTGCCGCGTTTCCGTCCACAGCAGCTTTGAAGTCAGTTTCTGATTCAGCCCAGCTCAAAAAAGCCTTGAGAAGACGGAGTGACAGCCTGGTCCGAGTGGGTCGGTCGGCTGCTTCTTTTGCTGCCCATGCCTCCACTACGGCGCTGTTCAGCTGACTCAGCCGAAGATTCATAAGGGGTGCCAATGGCCCTGGTTTGGTCAGGCATCCGGGCATCCGGGCTCGTTTCAGCCCACCTTCATGTGTAAGGGCGATGTGGTCTGCGTAGTGGCGATCCCCCCAGTGAGGTTTGCGCTCGGATAGGTAAGTTGCCCAAGCTTGTGCGACCGTCAGGTTCGCCAGCCGGTCTGATTCTTTCGCTGCCATGGCGGCTTGCACTCGTTCAACTTCAGCTTGACGCTCAATTTCCCGAGGGTCAAGGCCTCCATCCAGGGTGACGCGCAGCTTGTTGGCCTCGGTCCGGGCCGCTTCAATGGGCCACGCACGAATGTCTCCAATCGTGCGTCGGATCGTTTTGCGGTTCAACTTGCCTTCAAAGACAAAGGACTTCGCGCCATTGCTGGTCACCCTGACCCGCAAGCCCGGAGATTTGCTGTCTCGCAAGAATGCCTGGCTCTTCCCCGGTGGGCATGAAAGTCGCTCGATTGCGCCTGCGGTCAGTTCAATGGCCTGCGTGAGGTCCAGGGTTGCATCCTTCTTGGGTCTTGCCATTTGCTACCTATTTGCCTGGGGTGGGCGCTGTGATGTAGCCAAATTCTATGCCATGTAGCCACCATGTAGCCAGAACAGCGCTATTTTTGCAAATGAACATCAACCAAGTTGCTGAGCTTTTGCTTGCCTATAACTTGTAAGTTGTTGATTGATAATGATTTTATCAACATGCATCAACGTGCATCAACAGAGGCGAATACTAAAACATGAGGACTCTTAATCCGTAGGTCGAGTGTTCGAGTCACTCAGGGCCCACCAAAATTAAGAATGGAACAAGCACCAGATGCGAAAGCAGCTGGTGCTTTTTTCATTGCCGCATCGGAATCGACGCGTGCTATCCGAATTGAGAGGCTGCAATCACAACCTCTTGCCCGAAGTCCTGTCCGGGCGCTCAGCAGGACGCGCGCTCGGAAGTGGCGTTGTGATGTGAGAGGGAGAGGGCGCGCTCATGCACGCGGGCCCAAGTGCTGCTTCAGTCGCGCGCAGCAGGTGGCTGGTCGGGCGATCCGACCACGGACATGGTTTGGGTGCCGGTGACGATCATGCGCACCATCACCACCAATTGCTCGGTCAGCTCGGGCAGCTTGTCGCGAGGCAGGTCCATGGCGGTGGAGCCGATGGCAAACACCAGGCGGGTGATCGCCTTGGCAGTCAGGCCGGGCTCGTAGAGGCCTGTGCCATTGGCTTCGGCCAGGCGGATCAGGTCCTGGCGAAGCTCTTCTTCGAAAAAGCTCAGCTGTCGGTCGACTGCGTGCTTGAACGCATCCGAGCCCACCGTGCCTTCGCGCAGCAGGATGTGCAGCAGCACGTCGTTGGAGCTCAGCTGGTCCATGAAAGCCTGCACCGCGCTGCGAACCACACTGGTGCCGCCGATGGAGCGGCGGCGGGCCTCGCCAATGATGTTGCGCAGAGAGAGGCCGGCCAGCTCGATCAGGGCCACGGCCAGCTCGTCCATGTCACGGAACTGGCGATAGAAGCTGTTGGGCGCAATGCCGGCTTCGCGCGCCACCTCGCGCAGGCTCAGGGAAGAGACGCTGCGGTGCGGGCCGACCAGCTTGAGGGCGGCCTGGATGATGTCGTCGCGGGTGATCAGGGCCTTGCGGCCGGGGCCGCTGACACTCGGCGCCTCGTGCGCGTCCACGGCAAGCACCGAAACCGGGGTTTCTAGGGCGGCAGCGTGGGGCAGGGGCGCGAGCGTTGGGGTCATGGAGGCGGTCGGTGCGAGGCACGCATCATACCGACGCTTTAATTAATATACGAGCGTATATAAATTTGTATGCTCATGCATATAATGGTCTCAGTCCAGTGTTTCCCCCTGGACGGAGTGTTGTTCGTGAGCGCATTGACCCCTGCAGTTTCTTCCCCGTCCGCCTCTTCTTCGCGCCAGCAGCCCCCATTGCTGCGCCGCTGGGCGGGCGCTTTTGTCGACCCCGCCGTGTTTGACTACTGGGCCGGGCACCTCAACCGCCTCTGGACCTGGGAACGCCCCCTGGCTCGCGTGGTCGAGCGCCGCGAGGCCGCGCTGGGTGCCGTCACCCTGGTGCTGCAGCCCAACCGCCACTGGCAGGGCTTCATCCCGGGTCAGCATCTGAACCTCGGCGTCGAGATCGAGGGTCGCCGCGTCACCCGTTCCTACAGCCTGTGCGATGTGCCGCGGGCCGATGGTCGCTTCGCCGTCACGGTACAGCAGGTCGATGGCGGTTTGATGTCCACCCATCTGTGCACGCGCACCCGCGTGGGCGATGTGCTGGACGTCGGCCCGGCTTTTGGTGACCTGGTGCTGCCCAGCGCCCTGCAAGGCCGCTACCTGCTGCTGGCCGCGGGCAGCGGCATCACGCCGCTGATGAGCCTGGTGCGTGAACTGGCGGCGCGCCAGATGCCGGTTCCGGTCACGCTGATGTACTGGGTCAAGACCAGCGCCCATGCCTGTTTTGTGCCCGAGCTGCAGGCTTTGACTCAGCGCTTCCCGAACTTCCAGTTTCAGCTGATCGCCACCCAGCAGGGCGGTCGCCGCATCGACGCCGAGCTGCTCGCGCCGCGCCTGGCCGACGTCGGCGCCGAGACCCATGCCCTGGCCTGCGGCCCGGGCGGCTTTGCGGCCCAGGCACGCGAACTGCTCGCGGGCCAGGCGGCCAGCTTCAAGGCCGAGGCTTTCACGCCCGCCGTGCCCTTGAACACCGACAGCAAGCACCAGGTGCAGGTGGAACTGCGCCGCTCCGGCCGCACGCTGGAGGTGGCCTCGGGCATGTCCCTGCTGGCCGCCCTGGAAGCCCAAGGGGTGCGCCCGGCCTCGGGCTGCCGCATGGGCATCTGCCACAGCTGCGTCTGCACCAAGCACGAAGGCCTGGCCGAAGACATGAACACCGGCGAGCGTTGCAGCGAGCCCAACAGCGCGATTCGCATCTGCGTCAGCCGCGCCTGTACCGACCTCAGTTTGGATCTGTAAACAAGCTCATGAGCAAGTCCCTGACCCGCAATCTCTCGCCTGCCGAACTGGAAAGCTTCGGCGCCGAAATCGAGGCCCTGCGTGCCCGCACCGTGGCCGATCTGGGCGTGCGCGATGCGCGCTACATCCGCAACATCTTCAAGGCCGTGCGCTGGACCGAGGTGATCGGCCGCGCCGCGCTGATGATCGGGGCCTTCCTGCCCATGCCCTGGCTGATCGGTTTCTGGATCGTCGGCGCGCTGAGCCTGGCGCTGTCCAAGATTCTCGACAATATGGAGCTGGGCCATAACGTCATCCATGGACAGTTCGACTGGATGGGTGACCCCAAGTTCCAGGGCAAGAGCTTCGAGTGGGACATCGTCGGCACCAGCGACAACTGGCGCAAGACCCACAACTTCCGCCACCACACCTACACCAACATCCACGGTCTCGACGATGACATCGGCTACGGCCTGCTGCGCCTCTTCCCTGAGCAGAAGTGGCAGCCCCTGGCGTTGATCCAGCCCATCGTGGCGGTGTTTTTCGCGCTCTTCTTCCAGTGGGGCGTGGCCATCCAGAACCTGCCCAAGGGCGGCTATTTCGGCAAGCATGGCCGCGCCGCGCGCCGCGAGCTCAAGCTGGCCGGCCGCAAGATCTCGCACCAGCTGATCAAGGATTACCTGATCTTCCCGGCCCTGGCCGGCCCGGGTTTCCTGGTGGTGCTGACGGGCAATCTGGTCGCCAATATGCTGCGCAATGTCTGGACC